>Ga0326597_10008986_pt1 | contig 13433 bp, 19 predicted proteins | sample RVTome_12_FD_203789 | JGI IMG/M metagenome (GOLD analysis project Ga0326597, IMG submission 203789) | Soil microbial communities from uranium-contaminated site in the Upper Colorado River Basin, Wyoming, United States - RVT100D185 | ecosystem: Environmental > Terrestrial > Soil > Contaminated >... | reverse complement strand
CCCTGCCCTCGGGGCAGCGCATCCGCGCCCATGGCAGCAAGCGCATGGACATGCGGGCGCTCAAGTTCGCCTCGCCCAGCCACGAGCAGAAGCAGCGCCAGTTCCTGCTCGAGCACGCCCAGACCAAGGCGTTCAACCGGGCCATCCGCTCGCTGCTCAGCCTGCACGGCTCGATGCCCAAGGGCGAGTACGCCAAGCCGTTCGCAGTGCTGCGCTGGGTGCCCAACATGTCTGACCCGGACGTGCGCCGCCGCATGCTCGACAACCTGCTGCCGGCGAGCGCCGCGGCCTACGGCCCGGAACCCCAGCGCATCGGTGCAGGCACCGGCTCCGATGTCCTCGAGGCACCCGAGGCCCCGGACGACGAGGCCGAGGCCGAGTACGTCCATGTCCAGACCAACGGCCACGCCACGGTGGACAGTGCGACCGGCGAGATCGTGGCCGAGACGCCAGCGACCGACGAGCCGGACTGGTTCGGGGAGCCACAGGAGGCCAGTGGCCTGGCTGACCGCCTGCGTGCCGTGGCCGAGGCCAACGCCGGCTTGACGCAGCCTGCCACCAAGGAGCAGCGCGGCCAGCTCCAGGAGTCGCTCCGTGGCATCAGCGCTGGCGAGGTCGGCACCGTGCTCGACGCGCTCTTCGACCTGGGCCAACTCGCTGCCATCGAGCGCAGGCATGCGCAGGCCATCTTGGAAGTCGGGGCCGCCATCGGTCCGGAGCAGCTGCGCGCGGAGTGGCACCAGCTGGCTGCGGACCTCGAGTCGGCAGACGCGGCATGAACCGTATCCATAGGTCAGAGGGCGTCGAAGCTGCAGGTGAGTTCGCGCAGGGCCTTGGCGCCCCAGACCTCCATCTCTCTTCCCCGAAGGAGCACCGCTGATGGTCGCTGAACAGAACCCACGCACGCTATCGCTGGAAGACGCCGTGGAGGCGGTCTACGAGGCCGCTGTGAACGGCTCATCGGTGGCCGATGAGGCTGCCGTAGTGGCCCACATGGTCGATGACCGCGACATCTACGAGGCCGTCGTCATCGGCTTGGGCGAGTTGGTACATCGCCGGCTGGCCCGCCGACGCAGGGGCGGCATGAGAGAAGACGAGGCTGGGGACGGGGCCGTTGGCTCTCTTGAGAGCGAAGACTCCGATGGCCCCTCCCCAGCATCATCGAACGGTGTCCCCAAGGCCCAGCCGCACGCGGCGAAGGTGCTGTGGGATGCCATCCTCGACGACGCCAACTACGAGGCAGCGGACAGCACGCGCAAGGCGCTGCGCCAGTTCGGCATAGAGGACTCGCGCCGTCTGCGTGGCATCGCGGGCGCGATGGCTGCTGGCCATATCCGCGTCCGTGACGCCATGGATATCGCAGTGGGCGCGCTGGAGCGTACGGGCGTCAAGACCATCGGTGCGCTACCGCTGGCTGAGCGCCGCCGCGTCGTCGAGGCGCTGTCATGACTCTGATGCTGGAGCCGAAGGTTGACCTGGGATCGAGTGGGAGCCTGGCTCCGGCATCAGATGAGCGAGCCGGGGCCGAGAGCCCTGCTGCGATCGATCGTGAGGTTGGCCCCAGCTCGCTCGCACCACATCAGGGAGATGGGGTCGCAGCAGGCCCTGAGAGCGAGGCCACCCTTGGCCCCGTCCCGCCCCTGCTCGCCTCGTTGTGTGCTAGCTGGGAGGACATCCAGCGGACTCGCCTCGCGCTGCTGCAACGTGGACGTGCCGACCTGGCCGAGAAGATGCGACCCATCGAGGCTGCCGCTGGCCGTGACGTGCGCCGCGAACTGGAGCGGCAGCCGGTCTGGCCGTGGCTCTCGGCGTACAAGGGGCTCGGCGGCGTCCACGTGGCGCGGCTGGTCGCCATCATCGGCGACCCCCACCGGTTCCCCGGCACCGTCTGCGGTGATGGGCACCATCACCGCCCGGAGCTCGCAGGGACGCCGTGCCCGCTGGTGCTCGCGGATGAGTCGGTCTGCCTGCGCATCGTCGGGCCATTGCGACGCGGCGCCGGCGTCCGTCCGCTGTGGCGCTACCTCGGGCTGGACGTCGACGACACTGGTCGGTCCTGTCGGCCGTCATGCAAGATCGTGGAACCCCACGGTCACAGTCCGGCGAGGCGCAAGGGCGTCAAGGCCGACTGGAACCCACGGGGGCGGACCGTCTGCCTCATGCCGGATGGCATCGCCGATCAGATCGTACGCCATCGGGTCGAGCCGTGGCGGTCCGAGCATCCGCGCAGCTACGAGCGGACGAAGGCGCGATTGATGAGCGAGCGCGGGGTCGAGATATCGGCTGGGATCGATGACCCGCGTGGCCCCGCGCTCGCGACCACATCAGGGGAGGCCGAGCCGATGGCTGTGATCGAGACCGTCAGTGGCCTCCCCGCTACCACATCAGGGGCGGAGGTCGAGGGGCGCACTGGGAGCGATCGCCGGATTGGCCTCCGCCCCTACCAGGCCGACGCCATCGCGCGCAAGGTGGCCGTCAAGGCATTCGCCGGCGACCTGCTCACCGCGATGAAGGCGGCGACGCCATGACCACCACGCTGGCCGAGGTCATGGCCGAGGCGCGGGCGCAGCAGGACGCGCTCGAGCGCGTGCGCTGGATAGCCACGCTCAAGGGCGGACAGGGCACGCTCGATGATGAGGAGGCGCAGCTGATCCTCGACGCGATCGAGGAAGCGCGCGAGATGGCCACGGGGTACGCCACGCTGGTCGGTGACCTCCAGGGCGTGCTGCGTGACGTGGTCGAGACGCTTTCGATCGAGCACCCGGACGGCCATTGCACGCCGGAGACCGAGTGCATGGATGCCCACGTGGAACGCATGCTGGCCGCGGTCGACGGGGCTGCTGCATGACGCGCCAGATCGCGCTACCGATGGACGTGCTCGCCGAGCGCTTCTGGCCGAAGGTCGCTATCACGCATGACCTCTTCGGCTGCTGGCTCTGGCAGGCCGCTAAGAACGGCAACGGCTATGGCGTCTTCTGTGTGGGGCACCAGCGGAACTACTACGCGCACCGCTTCTCGCTCGAGCTGGCCCTCGGGCGACCGCTCGGCCCCGGGATGCTCGCCTGTCACCGCTGCAACACGAAGTCCTGTGTGCGTCCGGAGCACCTGTACGAGGGATCGCGCGTCGCGAACGCGCAAGATGCCCTGCGGGATGGCCGGCTTCGCGTGGGGGACCTCCATCCGATGCGGCTTCATCCCGAGCGTCGGGCGACCGGCGAGCGCCATGGCTCTGCCCGACTGACCGAATCGCTCGTCAGGGCCATCCGAGAACGGTCGAGCGAGAACCAGTACGTCCTCGCTGAGGAGTTCGGGGTCACCCAGACCACGATCAGCCAGATCCTACTCGGCAAGACGTGGAGGCACGTCACGTGAGGCTCGCGTTCTCGGCCGATTGGCACATCGACGCTGTCCCGCGGAGCAGTCGGCGCGTCGACCCGGCGACCGGCCTCCCGGCACGCCTGACCGACTACCTGCGCACCGCGACCTGGGTGGCCGAGGAGGCGAACCGCCGGGGCTGCGAGGCTCTCATCGTCGCGGGCGACCTGAGCGAATCGAGGCACCCCGGCCCGTGGCTCGTGGATCACATCCTCGAGGCCCTGCGGGCAGGCCCCGAGCGAGCCGTCGTCGTCCGAGGGAACCACGACGGCTCGCTCGGCGCTCACTCGATCGTCGGCATCATCGATGCGTTCCCCGGCTGGGACGGCGTGGACCGTCCGCGAGTCGTCCGCGTCGGCGACGTCGCGATCTGCTGCATCGGGCACATGGACCGCCACTGGCTGCGTGCGCAGCCGGGCTTCGAGACCGTGCCCGACGCGGACATCTTCCGCGTGCTCGGCGAGACCTACCTCCAGATCGCCCGTGGCCTGTTCGCCGAAGCCATGGAGGGGGGCGCCAAGCGCGCGATCCTGGTCGGCCACCAATCCTTGAGTGGTGGGGCCATGAGCGACGCACAGGAGGCCCTCCTGGGCGACCTGAGCCTCGTCGTCGACAGCGCAGCGCTGGCCGCCATCGGCTACTCGGCCGCCATCTTCGGCCACTTCCACCGCGCGCAGACCGTCGTGGACGACCCTGACTGCCCCGTCGTCTACGCCGGCTCGATCGAGCGGGTCGACGCCGGCGAGGAGCGCGAGGACAAGTCGTTCCTGGTGGTCGATGTGCCCGACGAGGGGCCAGTGACGATGGAGCGGGTCCCGACGCCGGCGCGGCGGTTCCTCACCGTCACCGGTCCGGGGCTGGAGATGGGCATCGAGCCGGACCCCGATGGCGCGATCGTGCGGGTCCTGGACCTGTCGCCCGAGCAGGACCCCGCAGAGGTCCGCCGACATCTCGAATCGCTCGGCGCATGGGAGATCACCGAGGTCCGCCATGCCCGCGTCGATGCGCCGGTGGCCGCGGGCGGCCTCTCCGAGACGCTGACGGTCGAGCAGGCCCTCGGCGCCTACTTCGAGGCCGACCCGGACGCCGAGGCGCTGGTGGACCGCGGGCGCGCTGTGCTGGCTGAGGTGGCCTGATGCGCTACGTAGGCGTGTGCTACGACTCCGGCGGCTGGGGTGGCGACCTGACCGGCTTGCTGCTGGTCGAGACGGTGCCCGGTGGCTGGGAGAGCGCCGCTGGGCATATCAGCAGCAGCGAGTCCTACTCCCGGAGCGACATCACCCGCCGCTATCAGGACCGGGGTAACCCGATGGAGGACGACTCGTTCGAATGGGTCGGGCGCCTGACCCACGAGGACATCGCCGAGCGCTACCCCGCCGCCGCGTCGGGTGACGAGGTGGATGACTGATGGCCGCGCGCAAGGGGAAGATCGCTGACCCCGCCGACGTCGTGGTCGACCAGTGGGGCGCGACCTGTGCCAAGTGCATGGAGCCGCTCTTCCTGGCCGCGATCCGGCAGAGCCGGCCCGTCTATCGCCACGTCAGCAAGTCGTCATGGCGCGAAGGGTGCCGGGCCTGATGGGCCACGCCGGTATCTGCCGCAGATGCAAGGGCGGCGTCATCTGGAAGGGCTCCGTGGCCGCCTCGTACCCCTGTGGCAAGTGCAAGGGCACAGGCATCCGCAACGCGCGCCCCGTGCCCGCCCTGGTGCCCGCAGCTGCGTGGCCAGCGGTGCTTGCCCGGATGATCGCGAGGCTCGCGGCATGAGCATGGGCAGAGGCCCCGGTTGCTTCATCGGTGGCTGTGCCGGCTGCCTGCTGTGGCTCGGCATGGGCGCCATGGCCATCGGCGCGGTGCTGTCCTGCGGTATCGGGGTGACGCAGTGAGCACCGGCGAACGCGTGTCGCTGGACACGGCCACCGTGGTCGCCCATGCACTCGTCGATGCCCTTCGTCCGTCGGCGCTCCGGATCGAGATCGCCGGCAGCATCAGACGTCGGCGCGAGACTGTCGCCGATATCGAACTCGTGGCCGTGCCGCGCATCGCGAGCCACGTCGTCCCGAGGCTGCTCGAGGACGACGTCGAGGAGGTCGACGTGCTGCAGGAGGCGCTCGAGCAGATGCTCGTCGCGGGCGTCCTCAAGCCGCACCCGACCGACCCGAAGCGCGGCACGCGCTACAGCAAGGTGATCGAGGCCCGCAGCGGGATACAGGTCGACCTCTTCACCGCCAGGCCCACCACGTTCGGCCTGATCTGGATGATCCGTACTGGGCCCGCGGAGTACTCGCGAGGCCTCGTGATCTTCGCACGCTCGCGCGGCTTCCACGTCGCCGGCGGCGAGATGCACGTGGGCAGCCTGGGCTGCTCCGCGACGCCGTGCACGTTCGTGCCCACCCCCGAAGAGGACGACGTCTATCGCGTGCTCGGCGCCCACCCCATCCCACCGGAGAAGCGCCGATGAGGGTCATCCGCATCGAGCTGCGCGACTTCATGTCCTACGAGTACCTCGACTGGCGGCTGGACGAGGCCAAGCTCGTCTGCCTCACTGGTGCCAATGGGGCCGGCAAGAGCGCGCTGGCATCCGAGGCCATCGCCTATGCGCTCTTCGACGCCGCCCGGCTTCGAGGGGACGACCTCGTGCGGACCGGCGCCACGGACATGTCGGTGCTGGTCGAGTTCGAGTTCGCCGGGGCGTGCTACCGCGTCGTGCGAGGGCGCACGACGCGCTCAGGCGGCAAGTCCACCCTGGAGTTCGCGATCGCGAGTTCGGACCGCCAGACCTGGCTGCCCCTGACCGCTGACTCGATCCGCGAGACGCAGCAAGCCATCGCCGACCTGCTGCGCCTGGACGCGGACACCTTCGAGGCCGCGGTCCTGCTCGCGCAAGGTCATGCCGGGCGCTTCGCCGATGCGACTCCGGGCGATCGCAAGCGCGTGTACGGGCAGGTCCTCGGCCTGTCGGTCTACGAGGATGCCGAGAAGCGGGCCCGGGAGCTTGCGCACGACCTCGACGCATCCCTGGCCGCGACGCGGAAGCGGGTCGAGGACATCGAGGTGCAGCTGGCATCGAGTGACCCCGCGGCCGCCCAGGCATGGGCACTGGCCGAGCTGGAGCGCGTCGGGAGCATCACGGCACTGGCGCTGCAGAAGCGTGACGAGGCCGATGCGCAGCTGCATGAACTGGCAGGCTCGCTGGTCGTGGTCGAAGCCGCGGGGGCCGACGTGCGCCGCATCGAGGCGGAGCTTGACGAGCACAAGGACCGCTGGCGCCGCGCATCGGAGGCCAGGGCGACGGCCGAAGAGGCGATCGCGCGGGCCACCGCGGCCATGGCGGAAGCCGATGACGTGGCCAAGGCGTCCGCCGACTTGCCTGCCGCGCGCCATGCGCTGGCTGGCGCGGAGCATGAGGCGGCAGCATGGGTGGCCGCTCGTGATGCCGTGTTGGCCGCAGAGAAGCGGATGGAGGATGCCCTCGAGCTTCACCTCGCGGCGGTCCGGGAGCACGATGCCTACGGGCGCCGGCTGGCTGAACGTGAGCGGATGCTCGACGAGCACATCGCGGGACTCGCCTCGGTCACGTGCCCGAACTGCGCGCACGAGTTCGCGGCTGATCCCGCCGGCCTGCAGGAGCAGCTACTGGCGGCCCGGGCAGAGCTGGCCGGACATGGCGCGGCGCCCGAGGAGCCGCTGCGTGTGGCGCGCGAGCGCGCCCAGGTGACGCGGCGCGAGATCGATCTGAAGGCACTGGCGGAGCCACGCGACCTTGACGGCATGAGGCGGCGCCTGCTCGAACAGGAGCGCACGGCGGCCCGGGCGGGCGAGATCGAAGCCCAGCGACAGGCGCTCACCGATGCCCAGGGCCATCTCGTGGCCGCGGCGGACGAGCAGGCTTCGATCGAGGCTGCCGGCAAGGCAGCGCGCGCGGCCCTCGCCGAGGCGCAGGATCGCGTGCAGCAGGGCACCGCGGTCCGGGAGCGGACGCAGGCGGCCACGGATGAGCGCAAGACCATCCTCGACGGCCTGGCCGCGCTCGAGGCGGAGCGGACGACGCTCGTGGCAGCGAAGGCCCGGGCCGATGCGGAGGCCGAGCAGCACGAGCGCCTCGAGGCCGAGCGGGACGCGGCGCGGGAGACGATCGCTCACGACCAGGTCGAGCTGGGCTACTACCGCCGCCTCGTCGCCGCGTTCGGCGTCAGCGGCATCCCGGCACGCATCATCGACAGCACGCTGCCCGAGCTCACCGGTCACATCAACGACGTCCTGTCCGCGATCCGCCCCGGGTGGTCGCTCGAGATGCGCACCCAGCGCGCGAAGAAGAGCGGGGACGGCGTCGTGGAGGCGCTCGACCTCATCGTGCACAGCGATACCGGGGTGCGTCCCTTCGCGGCCGCGAGTGGTGGCGAAGCCATGAGCCTGCACCTGGCCATCGCGGTCGGCCTGTCGCGCCTCATCGCGAGGCGCGCCGGCACGGCCATCCGCACCCTCATCGCAGACGAGCCCGATGAGTTGGACGCGGAGTCGAGACGGGCACTCGGGCAGGCACTCAAGGTGCTCAGCCACCACGGCGAGCTGGAGCGGATCGTCGTCGTCACCCACACACCGGACCTCGCCGAATTCGGCGACGCGGTCTATCAAGTGAGCCGCGATGAGGCTGGCTCACACGTCGAGCTCGTGGCGTAGGGCCACGAGGGAAAGGAGAGCCAGAGATGGCGATCGAAGCAGTAGACCAGTTGGCGATGGATGAGCAGGTCATCGAGGACGCCGAGGCTGAGGAGGCGCTGGAAGAGCGCCATCGACGCAAGGTCGCGCTCGCACCGGTGCGGCGCGCCTACAAGGAGGCCCACGAGGCCGCCAAGTTCGCCGTGGAGCGCCACGCGCATGAGATCGCCGACGGCGGCGCCATGCGCATCGGCCGCTTCCGCGTCACCAAGCGGGTCGTGGATGCCCGCGAGGTCAGCTTCGAGACGGCCGAGCGGACCCAGCTCGACTTCGCGACGCTCGGCGAAAGCGAGGACGAGGAAGAGCCGGAGCAGATCGCGACACGGTTCGCGCCGAAGAAGGTCGCGGCCGAGGTCGACGGGGATGGGCGCTCGACGGGCTACTCGGGGGTCCACTGATGGCCCTCCTGCTCGTCGCTCGCACCATCGAGCGACACGCCTGCATGGACGATGAGGAGCACGAACGCTGGGTCAAGCTCAACCCCACCAACGGGGTCGAGCGGGCCCGGGCGCCTTGCGACGACTGCATCGTCGGGTTCGCACTGGAGATGCGCGCCATCGGCCGCTGCGATGGCGTCCCTGCTGGCGTCGAGGATGACGAGCCGATGCCTCGCGGCCCAGCCCAGCCCAGCACATACATGACCGAGCAGCGGAAGCTTGGCGTCGCCAAGCGCCGACGCGAGCGTCGGAACCGCGTCGAGACTGCCGCACGCCTCTTCCGGGCCGGGCTGACGCGGGCCGAGATCGCCGAGACGATGGGGTGCTCGACGAGCACGATCACGCACTACCTGCTGGACCGCGAGGCCGCAGCATGACTGACCGCATCCGTGAGCGCTTGGCACGGCTGCTCGCGCCATCGCTAGCTGCCGTGGTCGATGCCGCGATAGCCCACCGCGCCGGGCACACTTACTGGTTGGGCAATGCTCCTGTCGTCACGACCGAGACGGGCGAGAGGGTGACGCGACTGGCCAACCCCGATGGTCATTCATGGCGAGGGTGCGAGGTCTGTGCCGCCGTGCGCGATCGGGAGGACCCGCGGCCATGAGCGACCGCCGAAGACCACGAGACAAGGAGCCGAAGGTCCATCTCTACGTGCGCGACGCCGAGCGGCTGGATGCCAGGGCGGTCTGTGGTCGCGTCATCCCGAGTTTGTGGAGGACGATGCGGCGTCTTGACACGACCTGCGTCCAGTGCTGGAGGAACAGTCAGCCATGAGTGACCACCAACGCGAATCTCAGGTCGAGCCGATAGCGCCAGACGGCCAGCTAGAAGGCTTCGCCTGGTGTGGGGCCATCCTCGGCGACCGAGCCTGCATCCTCGATAAGGGCCATGAGGGACGCCACGGCTGGGACACCGACACGATGTCGCAGGCCGAGCGGTGGTGGCTTTGCGGGAACGGTCATCTCTTCCTGTTCGATGCGCAGTTCACGGGCGACCAGGGTGATGCCGTGCCGGCGATGTGCTCGGTCCGGTGGCCGGACGGTGAGCCTTGTCATGACTCGACGAGCCTGTACCCGCTGACGACCGAAACGGCCCCGCTGTTCAACCCGCGTGCGCTGCTGTCGCAGGCCGAGCGGGACGGGCTGGCGATGGCACGGCTGCCGGCGGACACGGGCTGGACCATCTATCGCTACCTGGACGGACGGTGGAGAGTCCACATCAGCGGGCGGCGCAGTCAGGACGACTTGCACGCCACCATCGCTGATGCCGTCGCCGCTGCTCTCGGTGAGCCGACATGACGAGCGAGCTCGAGCTGTTCCAGGCCGCCCTCGTGACGCAACGAGCCATCCTTGACGAGCAGCGTGACGCCCTGGGGCGGCCCGTGATGCCCTGCTGCGGGGCGCTGGACCTCGGAGACAGTCGGCACGGTGGCAGGCCGGCGCAGTGCCTGTGCGAGCGCGCGGCGAATCTGGAAGCGGCGAAGCTCGAGGAGGGCGCCTGATGACGCTCCGCATCAGCGACGACCTCAGCCTGCCCCTCGAAGCGGTGACCGAGTCCTTCGGCATCCTCGGGCAACGAGGTGCCGGCAAGTCCAACGTCGGCGTCGTCATGGCCGAGGAGATGTACGCTGCCGGCCTGCCCTGGGTGGCCATCGATCCCAAGGGCGACTGGTTCGGCATCCGGGCCGAGGGCCAGGGCCCTGGCCTGCCCGTGGCCATCCTGGGCGGCCTGCACGGCGACGTGCCGCTCGAGGCGGGTGCCGGCGCCATCATCGCGGACCTCATCGTGGACGAGAACCTCACCGCCGTCCTCGACGTGTCCGACTTCACGCTGGCCGACCGGCACCGATTCCTGACCGCGTTCGCCGAGCGGCTCTACCGCCGGCACCGCCATGAGCCGCAGCGACGGCATGTGTTCCTGGAGGAGGCGCACGAGTACATCCCGCAACAGATGACCCGCGATCGCGCGAAGGTCAAGGAGGCGATGGCTCGGATCCCGCTCATGGGTCGCTCGTTCGGCCTCGGATCGACCACGATGAGCCAGCGCTCGGCGAGGCTGCACAAGGACGTGCTGACGCAGATCGGGACGCTCGTCGCGATGCGCACCACTGGCCCACAGGACCGCCGCGCCATCGGCGACTGGGTCAAGGAGCACGCCGTGGCGGACGACCTGCTGGCATCGCTGCCAGGTCTGGAGGATGGCGAGGCGTGGGTCTGGTCCCCGTCCTTCCTGCGCATGGTCAAGCGCCTCCGGGTCCGCCGGCGACGGACGTTCGACTCGGGCGCCACTCCGGTCGACGCGATCACGCGCGCGCCAGCGACGCTCGCCGACGTCGACCTGGACGCGCTGCGTGCGCGCATGGCCGACACCATCGAGCGGTCCAAGGCGGACGACCCCAAGGAGCTGCGCAAGCGGATCGCGACGCTGGAGCGCGCCAACGGGGAGGTGGCGATGCTGCTCGTCGAAGAGCGCGAAGAGCATGAACGCTACTTGAAAGATCGACAAGTAGAGCGCGTGGAGGTGCCGGTGCTCAACGGTCAGGTGGGCGAGCTCCGGGCCCTGGTGGACCAGCTGGCCGACGTCGGCGCGACGCTGGAGCGCGCCAACGCGAATCTGGTCCAGGTCGGCTCGAGCATCACAGCGGCGATCGAGCGCGCCCAGCAGGCCCCGGCCCCGCGATCGGACCAGATGCCAGCGAGGACGCCCCGACCAGTCCAGCCCGTCGCGCCTGCTTCGCACGTGGGCGCGACAGTCGGCCCACGTGGCGCGGTCGTGCCCGATGTGGCGTCATCGCCCATGGGCAAGGCGGAGCGCCTGATCCTGGCCGCCCTGGCGCAGTACCCGCAGGGACTCGGCCGGACGCGCCTCGGGCTGCTCACGGGCTACAAGCCGCGCGCGGGCCACTTCAACAACGTCCTGGGGCGTCTGCGCAGCAGTGGCCTCGTAGCGCCTGGCGCCGATCCGATCGTGGCCACGCCTGCCGGCCTGGCGACCATCGGGGACGACTTCGAGCGGCTGCCAGAGCCCGGCTGGGCACTCGTCGAGTGGTGGCTCTCCAGTGGTCGCCTGGGCCGTGGCGAGATGGCCATCCTGCGCTACCTGGCGGACCGCTGGCCGGAGGAGACGACGCGCGACGATCTGGGCGCCGCGACTGGTTATGAGCCACGTACGGGCCACTTCAACAACATGCTCGGCAGGCTCCGAGGCCTCGGCCTGATGGCCGGCTACCGCGCATCCGACGACCTGATGAGAGGGGCCTGATGCCACCCGATCCATACAGCCGATCCTACTGGCGCTTCCCCGACGATCCGCTTGCCAGCCAGCCCGATGGTTCTGTGTCATGACACGCGCCTACCTACGACTGGACCCCGGCTTTGACGAGCACAAGGCTCACTACCCAGATGGCCCGTACGCGGCGCTCATCGGGTGCCTCTGCCTCGCGGAGTCTCAACCAGACCGCGGCAGGTTCCGCTCGCAGCGCTACCTCAAGGCGTTGCTGGACAAGCGCGGCCGTCACGTCGAGTACCTCATCGCGCATGGCGATCTGGTGCTCTTGCCGGACGGACGACTGTACATCGAGGGCTGGGATGAATGGCAGGAGGGCGACTGGAAGGTAACGGAGCGGGTTCGCCGCATCCGCGGACGTAAGCACGGCGATGTATCGCCCGATGTAACGGTCAGCGCAACGCCCGATGTAACGGTCCGAACCGAATCCTTACGTGATCCTGCTCCGTCTGAGCGAAGCGGTGCGGTGCGGAGCGAAGCGGTGCATAGCGAAGCGCTGCGGGGCGCTCTCCGCGCGCGCGAGGCGAACGGCGCTGCGGCGAGAGACGACGAGTACGCCATCCAGGCCCTCGCCGAACAGCTCGTCGGACCGAACGCGCTACAGAACATCCGCAGCAAATTCGGCGAGATGGCCATGGCCCAGGTCAGGAAACACGGCTTGCCTGCCGTGACCCAGGCCTGGCAGACCGTCGCGACCGCTACCGGCCCGTCCCCGACCATCCGGCAGATCGTGTTCAGTGCCGACGACCTGCTCGATCCGCCGGTCCGTGTCCGTGTCGAGCCGCCGAAGAAGCGTCAGGCCAAGGGTTTCCTGCCGAGCGACGAGGAGGTGCGCGATGCCTTCGAACACTACGACGACTGACCTGCTGGCACAGGGTGGCATCCCGAAGCGGTATGCCACCCTGGAGCTCGACGGCTACCAGCCAGGCACGGCGTCGCAGACCGAGGCGCTCACCGCGGCTCGGCTACTGGCCGAGGGACAGATCGACGGCCTGGCACTGCTCGGGCAACCCGGCCTCGGCAAGTCGCACCTGCTCGCTGCGGCCTGCCGGGCGATCGCGCTGCGGCAGTCGCAGGTCTATGCCGAGCGACGGGCCGCGTATGAGAAGGCCTCGGACGCGGCCATCATGACGGGCGAGACACCGCGCTGGCCAGCCGTGCCCGAGGTGCCACGCTGGTGCAACGTGCCATCGCTCATCGTCGACATGAAGGCCGAGATGGGGGCACCCGAGCAGCGGCATGCCGAGCGGGCACGGCGGCTGCGCGACCACCCGGCCCTCGTGGTGCTCGACGACCTGGGCCGCGAGCGCATGAGCGACTGGACCGGCGAGCTGGTCTATGCGCTGGTCAACAGCCGCTACGAGCAGGAGCTGCCCACCGCGGTGGCGAGCAACCTCACGCCCGAGGAGCTGCGCGACTCGGGCTACTGGCCGGCCATCAGCCGCATCGCCGAGCATGGTCGGCTCATCGAGATGCATGGGCCCGACCATCGGCTCGCGGGCCACGGGAGCGGACCGACCACGACGCAGGCCACGGGACGCGCCGAGGGCTCGGCAGCATGATCGCCATGACCATGACCAGGGGTAGGTCCAAAATCTCGCCTCGTACCCTCCTG
>Ga0326597_10008985_pt1 | contig 13435 bp, 10 predicted proteins | sample RVTome_12_FD_203789 | JGI IMG/M metagenome (GOLD analysis project Ga0326597, IMG submission 203789) | Soil microbial communities from uranium-contaminated site in the Upper Colorado River Basin, Wyoming, United States - RVT100D185 | ecosystem: Environmental > Terrestrial > Soil > Contaminated >... | reverse complement strand
GAAGGAAGCTGGGTGCCGGAGCCGGAGGCGCCGGAGATCGCCGCGATGCGCGTGGAGCTCCTCGTGGAGCTCGATACCCTCCAACTGCGCGCTCCGGGAGACGGCTGGATCCTCGGGCAGCGGGTCTGGTACCGCGCCGAGGCGGGGGACTGGCCGGCAGCCCTGGAGACGGCCCGGGCTTGCGCCTCTCCCCAGGAGGCCTGGTGGTGCGCGGCTCTCACGGGATTCGCGCTCCACGGGCTGGAGCGTTATCCGGAAGCCGAGCGTGCGTTCGACCTGGCTCTTTGGGAGATGGAGCTGGAGCAGGCATGGGCCTGGCGCGTGCCGGTCAGGGCGGCGGACGGGGACGCTCGAACGCTCCTGGAATCGCTTCGGGAAGCGCCGGTGGACTCCGTGGAGCGCGTCCTGGACCGGGTATGGACATTGGCCGATCCGCTCTACCTGATCGAAGGGAACGATCGCAAGACGGAGCACTTCGCGCGGTGGACCGTCGCGACCATGCGGGACGGCGCCCGCACCCCCTACGGCATCCGATGGGGGAGTGATCTGGAGGAGCTTCTCGTCCGGCACGGATGGGAGATCGGTTGGGAGCGCGAGACCGATCCCTGGATGACCGGAAGGGACCGGATCGTCGGACACAAGCATCCTGAAGGGCGGGACTACCTCCCTCCCGGACGGGCGCTCGGGGCCCCGGTGGAGGCCAAGCCGGAGGACCTGGTGGCGGATCGCCGTCGCCCGAGGAGCCTCTACGCGCCTCGGTACGCGCCGGTCATCCTGCCGATCGCGGGGCAGGTGGCGGTGTTTCCCCGTGGCCCCTCGTTCCTGGTGGTCGCGACCCACGACCTCCCGTCTGACACCACCCGCCATGCCCGCGAGGACCACCCCCGCCCCTGGATGGAAGCCGGCGGCCAGGATACGCTCCGGAACGCGGCGGGTCTCTACCTCGTCGACGCCGTGACGGGCCGACAATCCGGGGCCGTGGTCACGCACTCGCTCCGTGGGGCCCTGACGCTCGAGGGTGGCCCGGGAGCGCACATCCTGTCGGTGGAAACATGGAGTCCCGGGCGCCGTCTCGCCGGTCGGTTGCGGATGGGGCTGGCCCATCGCCCGACGCCCGAGGACATTCCCGTCTTGTCCGATATCCTGCTGGTGACAGCGGGCGGAGAGGCGCCCATCGATGTCGAGGACGCCGCAAGCCGGGCCCTCCCCGCCGCCAGCGTCGAAGAGGGTGAGACGCTGGGCATCGTCTGGGAGGTCAGCGGCCTGGGCTTCAGGGCGGAGGCACTCTCGTTCGATCTATCGGTGGAACGCGTGGATCGGAACGTCCTGCAACGTCTGGGTGGCTTGCTCGGCCTGGGCGACCGACCGCGCCCTCTCGCGCTCCGCTGGCAGGAGGCGGGGCCGGACCAGCCCGGCGTCTTTTTCCGCCACCTCGAGCTCGATCTTCCCGAGCTTTCGCCGGGGCGGTACGAGATTCGTTTGACCCTGCATTCCGCCGGTCGGGAGCCGGTCGCCACGGCCCGGACGTTCGAGGTCCGGGCTTCGACGCCACGTTGACCCTTCCTCCCGCCTCTTCTAGCTTCTCGGGCTCCGATCACTCTGATCCGCACTCCGCAAAAAACCCGGATTTATGGACGACACGTACGGGAGAGGCCCCCTTCTCCTGCTCAGCGGCCGCGCCAACCGACCTCTGGCCCTCGAGATCGGAGAGCAGATCGGGAAATCTCCGGACGGTGCGACGATCAAGAAGTTCGCGGACGGGGAGATCTTCGTGCGGATCGATCGGAACGCCCGCGGCAGGGACGTCTACATCATCCAGTCCACGAACTCGCCGGCCGAGACCATCATGGAGCTCCTGCTCCTGATCGACGCGGCCCGGCGCGCCTCGGCGGCGCGAGTGACGGCGGTGATCCCGTATTTCGGCTACGGACGCCAGGACCGGAAGGATCAGCCCCGCGTCGCCATCGGGGCGAAGCTCGTCGCGAACCTGATCGTCGCCGCCGGCGCCGACCGGGTCATCTCGATCGACTTCCATCAGCATCAAATCCAGGGCTTCTTCGACATCCCCGTGGATCACCTGTACGCGGCACCGGTCTTCACGCGGTATTTCCAGAGCCTCGGGCTCGACAACCTCGTGGTGGTCGCCCCCGACGTCGGGTCCGCCAAGATGGCGCGGGGCTATGCGCGTAGGCTGGATGCCACGTTCGCCATCATCGACAAGCGTCGGCCGCAGGCGAACACCTCCGAGGTCCTGAACGTCGTGGGTGAGGTCGACGGCATGAACTGCCTGGTCGTCGACGACATGGTGGACACCGCGGGCACGCTCGCCAACGCGGTGCACGCATTGAAGGAGCGCGGGGCGTCCCGGGTGTACGCCGCAGCCACTCACGCGCTGTTCTCGGGCCCGGCCGTGGAACGGTTGAGTAATGCCCCTCTCGAAGAGATGGTCGTCACCAACACGATCCACATCCCCGAGGAGAAGAGGTTCTCGAACCTCAAGATCCTCTCCGTGGCAGATCTCCTCTCGAAGGCGATCGACCACGTCCACTCGAACGAGTCGGTGAGCCAACTCTTCGAAGTCATTCCAGATAACTGAGGGAAAGGGCCTCGGGAGACCCCGAGGGCCGACAATCAGAGGAACATGAAATGAAGAACGTGACGTTGGGCGCCGAGCGGCGCGAGGGTACCGGCAAGGGCGTAGCGCGCAAGCTCCGTCAGGCTGGGAAGATTCCGGCCGTCCTCTACGGCCGGGAGATGGACGCGATCCATCTGGCGGTCGACGCGCACCAGGCCGAGCTGCTGTTCCGGTCGATCCCCGTGGACAACACGGTCGTCGAGTTGAAGGTCGACGGCGAGAAGGAGTCGCATCAGACGCTGATCCGCGAGATCCAGACCCACCCGTACCGGGGGCACCTGGTCCACGTGGATTTCCTGCGCATCCAGGCGGGCGTCATGGTCGACATGAACGTGCCGCTGCACCTCATCGGCGATCCGGTCGGCGTCCGGGAGAACGGGGGCGTGCTCGAGCAGGTCATCCACGACATCCCGATCAGCTGTGTGCCTTCGGCGATTCCGGAGTCCATCGACGTGGACGTGTCGGGGCTCGACCTGCACGACACCCTGCACGTCTCCGACCTGGTGGTCGCGGAAGGGGTCGAGATCCAGTTGCCGCCCGAGCGCACGATCTGCTCGGTAGCCGTCCCGCGTGCCGTCGTCGAGGAGACCGATGAGGACGAGGAAGAGGTCGAGGTGATCGGCGAGGAAGCTGCCGAGGGCGAAGAGGGCGAAGGCGAAGCGGAGGAGTAGGGTCGAGGCTGCGCGCGATCCCGGAAAGACGCCGTCATGAAGGTCGTGATGGGGCTCGGCAACCCGGGGCCGCAGTACGACGCCACGCGCCACAACGTGGGATGGTGGTTGGTCGATCGTCTTGCGTACGACTGGGACCTTCCGCCGTTCGAGCGGTCGGGTCCGGCGGTCGTCACGGAGGGATCCGTGGGTGGGACCGCCGTGCGGATCGTGAAGCCCACGACGTACATGAATCGAAGCGGCGCGGCCGTGCGGTTGCTCGGTGACCTCCATGGCTTCGAGCCGGAGCGGGATCTATTGGTCGTGGTCGACGATGCCGCCCTGGACGTGGGCAAGGTGCGGTTGCGTCCGTCGGGAAGCGCCGGCGGGCACAACGGCCTGAAATCGATATCCGGTGCTCTGGGGACGGACGCTTACCCCCGGCTGCGGATCGGGGTCGGGAAGCGGCCGAGCGGCGTGGACATGGCGGATTGGGTGCTGTCGGCGATGCCGGCGGAGGACGAAGACGTCGTCGTCGGGCTCCTGCCCGATCTGACGGGCGCGGTGGAAGTCTGGATGACGGAGGGCGTCGAGGCGGCCATGAGCCGCTTCAATCGCTAGCGGGCGTGCGCGGCCGATGCGCTGCGCATGCCACATGTTCACTCGATTCATCGATTCCAAGAGACGGACGAACAGGGGAAGACTGATCCCATGACCGACCTCGTCGTAATGACCAACTGGGCGTGGATTCTCGGTGCCGCCGGACTCGGCGTGGCACTGTTCATCTACGGCTACGTGAAGAAGCAGCCCCCCGGGAATGCGCTGATGATCGATCTGGGGGAGCAGATCCACGACGGCGCGATGGCTTTCCTGCGCCGCGAGTACTCCGTGCTCGCGATCTTCGTGGCGATCGTGGCTGTGCTTCTCGCGCTGGCCATCGGCACGACGCCGGCCATCGCCTACGTCTTCGGTGCCTTGGCGTCCGTGGCCGCCGGCTTCATCGGCATGAAGGCCGCGACCCGCGCGAACACCCGGACGTCCGCGGCGGCCAACACGGACGGGCAGGGGAAGGCCCTTCGGATCGCGTTCTTCGGAGGTGCGGTGATGGGCCTCTCGGTGGCGGCGCTCGGCCTCCTCGGCCTCGGCGTGCTCTACGTCGTGTACGCGTCCGACGCCATCGTCGGCCGGGACTTCGAGAACTTCGCCGAGATCATTTCCGGCTTCGCGATGGGCGCCAGCACCATCGCCCTGTTCGCTCGCGTGGGCGGCGGCATCTACACCAAGGCCGCCGACGTGGGAGCGGACCTGGTCGGCAAGGTCGAGGCCGGCATCCCCGAGGACGATCCGCGGAACCCGGCCACCATCGCCGACAACGTGGGTGACAACGTGGGCGACGTGGCCGGCATGGGCGCGGACATCTTCGAGTCGTACGTCGGCTCGATCGTTGCGACCATTGCCATCGCGGCGACCGCGCCGACGCTCGTGGCCCACCGGGCCGAGGCCGTCGCGCTCCCGATCCTCACGGTCATGATCGGGCTGCTCGCGTCCCTGCTCGCCATCGGCATGATGAAGCTCCTCGAGCGCAGCAACCCCGCGGCGGCGTTGCGGAACGTCACGTTCATCGCGGCGGGGGTGTTTCTGGCCGTGATGTTCCTGGTCGTCCAGGCGCTCGGGATCAACTTCGCGGATGCTGAGACCGGGCGGGCGTATCCCGCCATCGGGCCGTGGATCGCCATCCTCGCCGGTACGCTCGTCGGTATCGCGATCGGACTCGTCACCGAGTACTACACGGCGTTCGGGCCCGTCAAGAGGATCGCGGACTCGAGCGAGACCGGCGCCGCCACGAACATCATCACCGGCCTCGCGGTCGGCATGGAGTCGACCGTCATCCCGGTCATCCTGATCTGCATCGCGATCGGCGTATCGTTCTTCTTCGCCGGCCTGTACGGGATCGGTATCGCGGCGGTCGGCATGCTCGCGACCGTGGGGGTGACCATGTCGGTCGACGCCTACGGTCCCATCGCGGACAACGCGGGCGGCATCAGCGAGATGGCCGGCCTGGGTCCCGAGACGCGCAAGATCACGGACTCGCTCGACGCGATCGGCAACACGACGGCGGCTATCGGCAAGGGCTTCGCGATCGGGTCGGCGGCGCTCACCGCGCTGGCGCTCTTCTCCGCGTACTCCTCGAAGGTCGGGCTCCAGGCCACGGGAATCGACATCGTCGATCCGGTGGTCGTGGTCGGGCTGTTCCTGGGCGGCGCGCTTCCGTTCTTCGTGGCGGCGCTGACCATGACGGCCGTTGGCCGCGCCGCCGCGGGCATGGTGGAGGAAGTCCGACGCCAGTTCCGCGAGATCCCTGGCATCATGGACGGCACGGGCAAGCCGGACTCGGCTCGTTGCGTGGACATCTCCACCCGGGCCGCGCTCCGTGAGATGGTGCTCCCGGGCGTCACCGCGGTGTTCGCGCCCGTCATCGTGGGGTACTTCCTCGGTGTCGAGGCGCTCGGCGGACTGCTCGCCGGGGCGACGGTCACGGGCGTGCTCATGGCGCTCTTCATGGCCAACGCCGGCGGCGCCTGGGACAACGCCAAGAAGTACATCGAAGGGGGCGCACACGGCGGAAAGGGATCCGACGCGCACAAGGCCGCCGTCGTGGGCGACACGGTCGGGGATCCGTTCAAGGACACGTCGGGGCCGTCGCTCAACATCCTGATCAAGCTCATGAGCGTGGTCTCCCTGGTGCTGGCACCCTGGTTCGTGCGCATCCACGGAATCGACGTCGATCCCGTCGCCACGTCCTGGTTCGTCGACTTGATCCAGAGTTTCTTCGGTTAGTCAGGGGGTAGAGGCCGGAATGGGTGCGGATGGTGGGCCGGTGAAGGCGAAGTCGCCTTCTTTCGAGAACGCGCTGGCGTTCGCATCCTCCCTTATCCGCACCCCCGGCCTTCCCGGCGACGAGGGCGCGGTTGCCGCGCTGGTGGAGTCGGAGATGCGCGCGTTGGGTCTGGGCGACGTGCGCGTGGACGAGGTCGGGAACGTCATCGGCGTCGCACCCGGCCTGGGCGAAGCCCCCCCGGTTCTCCTCGCGAGCCATCTGGACGTGGTCGCCGAGGGGGAGCATTCCGAGTGGGAGGTGCCGCCGTTCTCGGGAGCCGTGAAGGACGGATTCCTCCACGGCCGCGGTGCGATGGACATCAAGGGACCGCTGGCCGTTCAGACCTACGCGGCTGCGGCCATGATCGGCCGGGCACCGGGTGACGTCATCGTCGCCCACACGGTGCTCGAGGAGCAGGGCGGGCTGGGCATGAAGGTGCTGCTCGAGTCCGGCGGGCTCGACCCGGCGTGGGTGGTGATCGGTGAGGCCACCCACGGCGACATCGCGATCGGACACCGGGGACGCGCCGAGCTCGAGATCCTGGTGCGCGGCCGGGCGGGCCACGCGAGCGAGCCTTCGCGCGCGAGAAACGCGCTCGACCTGGTTGGGGACATCCTGGCGGCCGTCCGGGATCTCGAGGCGGACCAGCCCAGCGATCCCGTGCTCGGATCGTCGACGGCGGTCGCGACCATGATCGACATCGCTCCAGAGACACGGAACGTGATCCCGGACCGCGCGCGCGTGGCGGTCGATTGGCGCATCCTTCCCGGAGACACGCCGGAGCGCCTGGTGGCGCGCCTCCGGGAGGCCGTAGGGCGCCGGATCCCCGAGCCGCCCGAGGGATTCGACATCGACGTATCCATCGCGGCGGTGCACCAGAGGACCTATACGGGCTTCGAGCGGTCTCGGGACATGTTCAGCCCCGGGTTCCTCATGGACCCGGATCATCCGGCCATCCGGGCCGCCGCGGCAGCGGTCGGCCGCCGGGACGCTCCGGACGAACCGGCCCTGATTCGGCCGTGGCGCTTCGCGACCGATGGCGGTTGGACCTGCGGCGTGCACGGTATTCCGACCATCGGCTTCGCCCCGGGGGTGGAGCACTACGCGCACACGAACCGGGAGCGCATGGACGTCGAGGAGCTCGCGTGGGGGTTGGACCGCTATCCGCGGCTCGTGGCCGCCCTCCAGCGGGCATCGAGCCCATGAGCCGCCTACCGATCCGGCGGCGGTTCCGCTAGCTTGCCCCGACGCGCTTCCGCGCGTGACAACGACATCCCGCTCCGTCCGGTAGCCTCCGCCGCAGAGAGGCACCGACCCATGACGGGGCCCGTCAGTCATCTACGGACCGAGGGAACGAAGAATGCGGCTCTACGAGGTTGTGTACATACTCGATCCGGCGCTCGACGAGGGCGCCGTGACCGCGAAGCTCGAGAAGTTCGGCCAGCTCGCGACGGCTCAGGGCGGAGAGATCACTTCCGTCGACCATTGGGGCGTACGGCAGCTCGACTATCCGGTCAACAAGCTGAACCAGGGCTACTACTTCGTCGCCCAGTTCAATGCCGCGCCGGAAGCCCTCCCCGAGTTCGAGCGCATCGTCAAGCTCGACGGTGAAGTGCTCCGATACCTTCTGGTGCTCAACGAAGGCGAGCCCACCAACGGTCAGTCCATCATCGCCGAGGTGCATCCTTCGGCCCGCGACGAGGACGACGAGGACGAGGAAGAAGAAGAGGAAGAGGAAGACGACGGTTCTCCGCCGGAGTTTCAGGGCGGCGGCGGGCGTCGCCGCCGGATGGAGGGTCCTCCGATCCTGCTCCTCAACTACAAGGACGTGGCCACGCTGTCCCGTTTCATGACGGAGCAGGGCAAGATCCTGCCCAAGCGGACCACCAAGGTCACGGCCGCGTTCCAGAGACAGCTCGGCAGCGCCATCAAACGCGCGCGTTATCTGGCGCTCATCCCCTACACCCGGCGTAACGAGGGCTGATCGGGTGGAACGGGCGGGCCTTCCTGCGTCGAACCAGACCCAAGGTCGGGGCTGGCCCAGGGCGGCTGGCCTGTTCGGGGTGACGATGGCCGCGTCGGTGGTTCAACCCAGTGTCCTGGTGGCGGTGCCGTTCCTGATTCTCACGGCGCTTCGTGGGCTCAAGGGCACCGGTTTGTTCGTCGCGGCGGTGCTCGCGATGATGCTCGCCGTGTCCGGCCCGCGAGACGGGTTCTGGTTCATGGAGCGTGGGTGGGCGGTGCTCGTGGGGGGCGGCTTCGTCGGGGTGACGATGGCCGCGCCCGATTGGAGGCTTTCCGCGCGACTGCTGGCCGCGGTCGCGGGTGCCTACGCGGTCGGCGCCCTGATCCTCGTGACGGGGGCCGACGCTTGGGAGACCGTGGATTTCGCGGTGTCCAACGCCGTGGAGGGCGGCGTGGCGACCACGCTTCAGGCGGTCGAGCTGATCCGGGGAGGAGAGGCGCTTTCCCCGGCGCTCGCCGCCGCGATACACCAGACGGCTCGTGCCCAGGCGGACGTGTTTCCCGCCTTGATGGCGATCGCGTCGATGTCGGGGCTCGCGGTGGCCTGGTGGTTGTATGCGAGGCTGAGGGGTGAGGGCGACCAGGCGATCGGGCCGGTGAAGCATTTTCGGTTCAATGATCACCTGGTCTGGCTTCTGATCGCCGGCCTGCTTCTGTCGGTGACCCGCTGGGGTGACGCCGTCGTCCGGGTGGGATCCAATGCAGTGGTGTTCATGGGTGCGCTCTATGCGCTCCGTGGATCTGCCGTGTTCATGTTCATTAGTGGAGGGTTGTCTCTGTTCGGCTACGTGATGCTCGCCATCGCGCTCGTCCTGGCGGCTCCGGTCGTCGTGGGCGTCGCCATGGTGGTCGGTATCGGTGACACGTGGTTCGACGTGCGCGCGCGTCTGCGCGAGACGGCCGTCTGATAGATCCATCGCGGGAGGAAATATGAAGCTCATTCTGAAGCAGGACGTGCCCAACCTGGGCGGAGCCGGGGAAGTGGTTCAGGTGAAGGACGGGTACGGCAGGAACTATCTCTTGCCGCAGGGGCTCGCCTACGTGGCCAGCGCCGCGAACATGAAGCGTGCAGAGGAGGAGCAGCAGCGCACGCAGGAGCGCCTCCGTCGCGACTTCCTGGAGGCGCGCCGCCGGGCGTCGCAGATCGAGGCCCTGTCCCTCACGTTCGACGTGCTCGCGGGCGAGGACGGAAAGCTGTTTGGATCCGTCACGGCGGCTGAGATCGTGGACCGCGCCAACGAGGCCGATCTCGACTTCGAGCTCGAGCGTCGCACGCTGCAGCTCGATGAGCCGCTCAAGGCGCTCGGTGTCTTCGCCGTGGGCGTCAGGCTCCATCCCGAGGTAGAGGTGGAACTCGAGGTGCGCGTGGAGCGGGAGGACGGCTGATCGGCACTGGAGCCGAGGCGGAGACGATGCCGGATGGACTTCCCGGGGATGTCCGGCGGTCGGTCGCACTGACCCTGGAACGCAAGGCGCTCGACGTGGCGGTTCTCGATCTCACGGGGATCTCTTCGGCCACCGACTACTTCGTGATCGCCAGCGGTAACTCGGATGTCCAGGTGAAGGCCATCGCCGACCACGTGGTGGAAGAGCTCAAGAAGGACGGGGTTCGCCCGCAGCACGTGGAAGGCATGAGCGGCGGGCGTTGGGTGCTCATCGACTACATCGACTTCGTCGTGCACGTCTTTCATCCGCAGGCGCGAGCGTTCTACCAGTTGGAGAACCTCTGGGGTGATGCGCCGCGCTGGGACGCGCCGGAAGAGTGAGCGCCGGAGCGCCCGGGCGGTTTGCAGGACGTGCGGCATCCACCTAATGTTACGCGATTCCTCCCAGCCAGACTGAGCGTTGATCGTCGAACTTCCTGAATGGCAGCCCTTCGCCCCGGGCGATACTCCGTGGACACCGGACGCGTCTGGCGCGGGTCGGGTCGTCCTGCTGTTCGCCCCCGCCGCCGTTCGGAGGGACGGCTGGGCCACGAGACTCACGCTCGATCTCGTGGGCGCTTGGGGAGACGCGGGTCAGAAGGTCGTCCTCGCGGACGGAGTGCTCGAGTATCCGACGCTGCATCGGGAGCTCGGCCTCTCCAACACCGAGGGGATCGCGGACGCGGCGTTGTTCGGCGCCTCGGTGTCGCGCGTGGCTCGCCCGGTGCCCGGAAGGGCATTCTTCTTCGTCTCTGCCGGTTCCCCCACCGGAAACCCGGAAGCTGTCGCGACGAGCCCGAGATGGCGCCGCCTTCTCGAGGGATTCAGGAATGCGGGCGTTACCCTCGTGTTGTTCCTACGGGCGGGGTGTGCGGCGGAGGAAGCTTTGGCGGCGGCGGCGGATGACATAGTCGTCCTGGCCGGATCGGCGGAGGATCTGCCGGAGGGAGCTCGCCGCATGGCGGATCGGGTGAGATTTGTGATGGGCCCGGAGGCGGGGTCCGCGAAGCCGGCCGAGCCGTTCGCGGTCGAACCCGCCGCGGCTGAGCCGGCCGCGGTCGGTTCGCAGGACGAGCCGGGTGAGATGGGATCCTCGCCGGACCCGTTCGAATCGATCCCGTCGCAGGAGTCGCTCGCTGCGGGCACGTCATCGGCCGTGGTGCATCCCAAGGATTTCGACGCCCCACTCGAAGACGCGACATCCGACCTGGCCGCGACCAACGACCTGGTTGTGGACGCGCCTGCGGCCCCTGGCGACCACGAGGCGCCACTCCGCTTCGACGCCCCGGAACAGCAGCCCGAGGGTTTGGCCAATACCACCGGAGACGCCCTCGACGCCATGCCGGATGAGGGAGCCTCCCAGCCGGAACCGCTGACCGTCGCGTACACGCCGACGCGCTCCCGACGACGGACAGGCGGAGCGGATCCGGACGCTCGCAAGAAGCTGTTGTGGGTCGGGCTCGTGGTGCTCGTCCTCGTCGTGCTCGTGATCGTGGGCGCGCTGAGATCGGGATGAAGCTCCGTGCCCTGAAGGTCCACGGATTCAAGTCCTTCGCCGACAGCACGACGGTCGAGTTCCACGACGGGATCACCGCTGTCGTCGGTCCGAACGGGTGCGGTAAGTCCAACATCGGGGACGCCATCCGGTGGGTGCTCGGTGAGCAGCGCCCCTCGGCGATCCGCGGCTCGCGTATGGAGGAGGCCATTTTCCAGGGGACGGTCGGTCGACGGCCCGTGAATCGGAGCTCCGTCTCCCTCGTCGTCAGCAACGAGGACGGCACGCTCCCGATCCCCTTCGAAGAGGTCGAGATCGGACGTCAGGTGTTCCGCGACGGGGGTTCGGAGTACTCCATCAACCGCTCGTCGTGCAGGCTCCGGGACGTCGTCGACCTCTGTCGGGACACGGGACTCGGCGCCAACGCCTACGCGATCATCGAGAACAAGATGATCGACGCCATTCTCTCCGACCGGGCCGAGGAGCGGCGGGCGCTCTTCGAGGAGGCGTCGGGGATCGGCAAGTACAAGGACCGCCGCAAGGCCGCGAGTCGCCGCCTGGAACGTGCCGAGATGGATCTCCAGAGGCTCGAGGACGTGATCTCCGAGATCGAGACCAAGGTCCGCTCCCTGGCGCGTCAGAAGGGAAAGGCCCAGCGCTTCATGGAACTGCGCCAACGCCGGCTGGACGTCGAGGTCACCGTGGTCCGCCATCAGCTCCGCACGCTTACCGACCGCCTCGGGAAGGTGGAGAAGGAGCTCCAGGGGGACACGAGGACGGGCGAGGGGATGGTTGCCGAGCTCCGCAGCGCGGAGGCCGAGTTCGAGTCCCTGCGGTTACGGGAAGTCGATGCCGAGAAGGCTCGTTCCGTCGCAGCACAGGCTCTGGAGCGGGTTCGGGAGCAGCTCGTGCACTGGGAGCGGGAGCTCGCGGTCGCCGGCGAGCGGGAGGCGTACGCCGAGCGCAGGCTGGCCCGTATCGACGAGGAGCGTCGGGAAGCGGTGGAGCGCGCCTCCACCATGGAGACGGAGGCGACGACGCTCGAGTCCGAGCGCGCGAAGGTGGAGTCTGAGTTCGGGGCGTTGCGCGAGGCAGCCGACGCCAAGGCCGCCGAATCGGGTCGGGTGCGCGCATCACTGGGGGAAGCGCGCAAGCGGGTCGAGCAGGCCGAAGCCCGCACTCGTGAGATCGCGAGGAGGAGCGCCCAGCTCCAGGGTGACGCCGAGGCCTCCGACGCGCAGGCGGAGGAGCTCGAGCGGCGTCTCCAGCGCACGAGGGAGGAGCTCGATTCGACCGCGGAGCAGCTGTCGGATCTCGCCTCCCAGGGCGACCTCTTCTCGGGGCGCCTGGACGAGCTCGCCAGGGAAGTGGAGGCTACGCTCGCGCGCTTCGAGTCGAGACGGGGGGCGCTGGAGACGGCGCACGAGGAGCTCGAGACCGCCCGCACGGAGGAACGCGCGGCGATTGATCGCGCCGCGGGCATCGGGGCGCGTATCGAGGCTTTGGAGCGTCTCGAGCGCGATCAGGAGGGCGTCGAACCGGTCGTGAAGGCTGCGGTGGAGCTCGGCGACGACGGGGTGCTCGGAACCCTGGCGGATTTCATCGGCGGACCGGCCGAAGCCATCGCAGCGGCGGAAGCGTACCTCGGCTCGATGGCCCGGGCGCTGGTCGTCCGGGACGCCGCGACCGTGCGGCGCCTCGTCGCGTGGTTCTCCGGGTCGTGGAAGGGCGGCGGAGGGCTCGTGCTTCTCCCGTTGGATCGCGTACCGGAGGGCTCGGGTCGGAACGGGGGCCTGCTCGAGGACGTTCGGGTGGACGGGCCCGCCGGAGCCTGGGTTCGCGCCCTGCTGGACGGCGTCGAGGTCGACGCCGACTCGACGGATGGCCGACCGGTGACGGTCCACCGCGGCGTGGTCCGCATGGGCAACCCCGCGGGCGCATCGGGAATCCTGGAACGGCGGGAGCGGCTCCGCGCGCTCCACGTCGATCACGAGGCGGCGCTGGCCGCCGAGATCCGCGCCCGTGCCGACCGTGAGGAAGCGCAGGCGCGGGTGGCCGGGGTCGAGGCCGCGCTCGAGGAGGCCCGGGCCGAGTGGCGCGGGGCCGAGGACCGCCACCGCAAGGCCGGTGCCGAGCTCGAGGCCCAGGCGGACCAGCACATCCGTATGGACCGCCTCCGGGACGAGCTGGCACGGCAGGTGGACGGGACGCGGGCGGCACGCCAGCGGGCGCTCGACCGGGCGGTGGACGCCCGCGCGGAACGGGAATCCCTGCTCCAGCAGGAGTCGGGGGTCGAAGAGGAGCGCGAGAAGGCGAGGGCCGCCCTCG
>Ga0326597_10008984_pt1 | contig 13435 bp, 10 predicted proteins | sample RVTome_12_FD_203789 | JGI IMG/M metagenome (GOLD analysis project Ga0326597, IMG submission 203789) | Soil microbial communities from uranium-contaminated site in the Upper Colorado River Basin, Wyoming, United States - RVT100D185 | ecosystem: Environmental > Terrestrial > Soil > Contaminated >... | reverse complement strand
TCATCTGCGGCGTCAAAAGATCTTCGGCCTGGGGAAATTTCTCGAAGGTAAAGCGCGGCACCTTGACGACGACGTAATCGATGGTCGGCTCGAAACACGCCGGCGTCTCCCGGGTGATGTCGTTGCGGATTTCATCCAGAGTATAGCCGACGGCCAATTTCGCCGCGATCTTCGCGATCGGAAAGCCAGTGGCCTTGCTTGCCAGGGCGGAGCTGCGCGACACCCGCGGGTTCATCTCGATGACCACCATGCGGCCGTCTTTCGGATTCACCGCAAACTGGATGTTCGAGCCGCCGGTATCGATGCCGATCTCGCGGATCACCAGCAACGAGGCGTCGCGCATGATTTGATATTCTTTATCGGTCAGCGTCTGCGCCGGCGCTACGGTAATCGAGTCCCCGGTGTGGACGCCCATGGGATCGAAGTTCTCGATGGAACAGATGATGACGACGTTGTCCTTGTGGTCGCGCATCACCTCCAGTTCGAACTCTTTCCAGCCGAGCACCGATTCCTCGATCAGAACTTCGTGCACCGGGGAGATGTCCAAGCCGTGCTGCACGACTTCTTTGAAATCCTCGGCGCCGTAGGCGAAGTTGCCGCCGCTGCCGCCCATCGTGCGCGAGGCGCGGATGATGACGGGAAAACTAAGCCGCTTCTGAATCTTCATCGCCTCGCGCATGTCGTGCGCGTAGCCGCTGCGGGGGAGATCCAAGCCTGCCTTGCGCATCGCTTCTTTGAACAGATCCCGATCCTCGGCCTTTTTGATCGATTCGAGCTTGGCGCCGATCATCTCGACGCCGTAGCGATCCAGGATACCCTTTTCCGCCAAATCGATGGCGAGGTTCAGCGCCGTTTGACCGCCCAGCGTCGGGAGCAAGACGTCGGGGCGTTCCTTGGCGATAATTTTTTCGACGATGTCGGTGGTGATCGGCTCGATATAAGTTCGATCGGCGAATTCAGGGTCCGTCATGATCGTCGCCGGATTGGAATTGACCAGAATGACGCGATAACCCTCTTCCTTGAGCGCCTTGAGCGCCTGGGTGCCAGAGTAGTCGAACTCGCAGGCCTGGCCGATGACGATGGGACCCGAACCGATGAGCAGGATCGATTTTATGTCGGTGCGCTTGGGCATAGACTTTTATCGGCTTCGATGCTTCGCCATCAAATCGGTAAATCTCTTGAAGAGATAATTCGCGTCGTGCGGCCCCGGCGACGATTCGGGATGGTATTGCACCGAAATGATCGGTAGCTCCCGGTGCGCCAACCCTTCCACGGTGTTGTCGTTGAGATTGATGTGTGTCAGTTCGGCGGCGCCTTTCAGCGAGTCGGCGTCGACGGCGAAGCCATGGTTCTGCGCCGTGATCTCGACTTTGCGGGTCGTGAGATCCATCACCGGCTGGTTACCGCCGTGGTGGCCGAACTTGAGCTTGTAAGTTTTCCCGCCCAACGCAAGCCCCATGATCTGGTGGCCGAGACAGATACCGAAGATCGGTTTCTTACCGATTAATTTTTGCACGTTCTCTTTGGCATAGGGAACGGCGTCGGGATCGCCCGGCCCGTTGGAAAGAAAAACACCGTCGGGATTGAGCGCCAGCACATCTTCCGCCGGCGTCGCCGCCGGGACCACCCTGACGCGGCAGCCCGACTCCGCGAGGTTGCGCAGAATGTTGTACTTGATGCCGTAGTCGTAAGCGACGACGGAAAACACCGGAGCGCGAAACGACCCTGTCTTGCTCCGGCGCTTGCTTGCGGTTTCCGTTTGCGCGGCGCGGCGCTTATAGCCTTCACCTAACTCCCACCTTCCCTCATTCCAGTCGTAGGGCGCGGCACAAGTGACGTTGCGCACCAGGTCGATCCCGACCAGCCCCGGCGAAGCTTTCGCTTTGGCGATAAGATCGTCCGGGTTATCGCTCAGCGTTGAAATGATCCCCTCCTGCGACCCGTGGTCGCGCAGATGGCGCACCAGCGAACGGGTATCGATCCCCTGGATGCCGACGATCCCATGCTGTTTCATGTGCTCGTGCAGCGGCTCGGCCGCGCGCCAGTTGCTCGGCCGGGAGGTGTAATTCTTGACGATGAAGCCCTTCATGAAGGGGCGTCTGGATTCCATGTCTTCGGGATTGACGCCGACGTTGCCGATTTCCGGATAGGTCATCGCCACCAACTGCCCTTCGTAGGACGGATCGGTGAGGATTTCCTGGTAACCGGTCATGCTGGTATTGAACACAACTTCACCTATTGCTTCGCCTCCCGCTCCAAAAGCTACGCCTTCGTAAAATCGGCCGTCGGCGAGCGCCAATATGGCTTTCGGCTCAGTCATCCGAGCTCTCCCGCCGGTTGTTCCACCGGGCTGTTGATCGAGTAAATGACCACTTTATCTTTTTCGTCATGCTCCGCTTCGCGCAGCTTTACGCGCACCCGTTCGCGCTCCGAGCTGGGAATATGTTTGCCGACGTAGTTGGGCTTGACCGGCACCTCGCGGTGGCCGCGGTCGATCAGGACCGCCAGGCGCACCGATTTGGGCCGCGCCGATCTGAAAATGATATCCAGCGCGCTTTTCACCGTTCGCCCCGTGTAAATGACGTCATCCACCAAAACGATTTCGCGATCCTTGAGATTCAACGGGCCGGCATCCGGGTCGGCGGGGGAAAGCCGCCGGATTTCGTCCCCAGAGCCATAGATTTCGATCTCGCCGATTTCGATTTTGCGCTTCTGGGCGGTGGCTAATTCCACTGCGATGCGCTGCGCGAGATAGGAACCCTTGCTGCGAATGCCGAGCACGAGCAGGCGATCGAGGTCTTCGCAGTCGCCCAATATCTGCCGGGCGATATCACGCACGGCGTTTTCAATCGCCGTCTGGTCCATAATGTTGCGCTGGGGTCCGCTTTTGTAGGGCTCGTAGCCGATTTCTTCCGCGGCCTTGATGGAATCGAAAATCACCAGCTCTTTGTTCTTATACCAATTTTTGATCGTATCGCTGAGCGCAATGTCGTAGGCACAGTAACGCTTCGATTTCACATGCCCCACCAGTTGGACCTTGATGCGGTGATCGCAATAAAGACAACGAAGGATCAAGGCGCCTCCCGGCCCGCTGGCAAGGAAATCGAATTTTCTCCGGGCCGATGCCGGTTCCGTCACGGTAATGCAATTGGGATTGGCGCATTGGGGACCGAGAGTTTCCGGGCTTTCGAACCAGGTTGCGGCTTTCTTCGCGCCGGCCTTTTTCGCCTCGTTTTGCGCGAAGAGAAACTTGAGCAGCGCCATGCGCACCGGCACGCCGTATGCGGCTTGCTTAAAGTAAATGCCCCGGCGGTCTTGGTCCACTTCGAGTGAAAGCTCATCGACCCGCGGCAGCGGGTGCATGACCACGGTGTTCTTGAACCGTTGTTCCCTGAGAAACTCGCTGCCGATGGTCGGGTAGCTGTTCCCCGTGGTGCCCTCTTTCATGCGTTCTTTCTGCTTCCGGGTCATGTAGAAGGCATCGTAACGCAGACCTGAAACCATGGTGTTCAAGCGGGTCTGAAGGCCGGGATCGAGTTGGGTGAACAGCGCAAGCTGATGGGGCTGCTTCGGCGTCAGGTAGAGCGCGTCGGTTTCGGTGACCACGGCGTTCAAGTCGCCGGTCGCGACCGGGGCCAAGGTGTAATCGTATTCACGCTCCAACCGCTCGAGAACGTATTGCGGCAGTTCCATGCCGTTGGCCGCCAGCGTGACCACGCTGGCGCCGAAGCGCGCGAGCGCAAAAACGAGCGAGTGAATGGTCCGGCCGTGCTTGAGATCGCCGCAAATGACAACAGTCAAACCCTTGAGTCGTCCCTTTTCCTTTTTCAAGGTATAGAGATCGCAGAGCGTCTGACTCGGGTGCTCATGGCCGCCGTCGCCGGCGTTAATGACCGGAACGTCGGCGTGCTCCGCCATCGCCTGCACCGCGCCGTCCCAGTAGTGGCGCACGACCAGGACATCGGCGTAGCTCGACACCACTTTGGCCGTGTCGGCCACGGTTTCCCCTTTGACTGTGGACGACGACTTCATGTCCGAGCAACTGATGACCGAGCCGCCCAAGCGGTGCATCGCGGATTCAAAGGACAGACGCGTGCGCGTGCTGGGCTCATAAAACAGCGTGGCCATGATGCGGCCGCCGGCCGGTTTGTCGGCGCGCAATTTGTCCGCCGCGTCCGCCAATTCGAAGATCTCTTCGATCTCGCCGTTGGTCAGATCGGCAATCGATATCAAGTTTCTTCCGGACATGTTTTCTATCCGCTCATACCGCGCGGCGACCTTGCCAGTCGGTCACCGTGATTTGGTCGACGCCGTCCGATTCTTCGAGCAACACGTTGACCCGGCGCCCCTCGCCTGGGTCGATATTCTTCCCGACGATGTCCGCGCGAATGGGCAGCTCCCGGGCGCCGCGATCCACCAGCGCCGCAACCAAGATCCTTTTCGCTTGTCCCAACCGGGCCACCGCTTCCATGGCCGCCCGGATGGTGCGACCCCGGAAGATGACATCGTCGATCAGCACCACGGTTTTTTCATCCACGTCGACGGGCATTTCAAATGCACCGATGGCGCGCGGGTCCTGCTCGCGCGCACGATCGTCCCGGTAGGGGGTGACATCGATGACCCCCACTGGCGGAGTCGTTTTAGCGACCTCTTCGATCTTGCGCGCCAACCTGCGCGCCAAATGCACACCGCGCGAGCGAATGCCGATCAGGACCAGGTCGGACGGGCTGGCGGTTTGCTCGATGATTTCATGCGCCATCCGGTTAACGGTTCGAACGAGCTCGTCGCGCTCAAACAGGATTTGCTTTTCCTGGGCCATGGCAAAAAAAAACCCTTCCGGCTCGCCGGAAGGGTTATATGGAATAAAAAACTTTTACTTTGAAGTCAATCATAACACCTTTTCCGATCTCACAGAATCAGGTTAAAAGGATTGATTTTGTTTATCTCCTGGGCAAGTGAAAGTCAATATGGAATGTTCAAACGTCTAATTCGATGATCTCCGCTTTGAGCCTGCCGTCGGCAATTCGAAGCTTCCCCACCGCCACCGACAACTTGAAACGCCGTGGTCCGGCGCTGCCCGGATTGACGAAGAGCACGCCATCACGCTCGACGATGGACGGTTTGTGCGAATGGCCACTGATCACGGCGGCGACGCCACGTCTGGAAGGATCAAAGTCAAGATCATTGACGTTGTGAATCAAGAAAAGTTTTGTTCCGCCGATGGAAATTGTCTTGGTGTCGGGCAATTTCTTCGCCCAGCCTCCGCGATCGTTGTTCCCTTTGATCGCATGCAGCGGCGCGACGGGCTTTAGCGCGTCGAGTACTTCCGCTTTGCCGATGTCCCCGGCGTGAATAATGAGATCGACGTCGCGCAGCGCTTCCAATGCTTCAGGCCGCGCCAAGCCATGTGTATCGGAGATCAGTCCGATCACCTCGACTGGTTTGCCAGCCCTTCGCCGCAAAGTTCGGCTCACGTGCCGACTCTCCCCGAAACGTCTTGAACGATTGGAACCGGCCCACTGAACGAATAATCACGCCGCGTGATGCTTCGCTTGCAGCGCCTGCCAGACTTTCACCGGGGTCAGCGGCAGATCTTGGATCCTGACTCCCACCGCTCTCGACACCGCATTGGCAATCGCCGAGGCCACCGGCAGCAGCCCGCCTTCTCCCAACCCCTTCGATCCATAGGGTCCCGGGCCGTTGCCGTTTTCGATCAGGATCGTGTGCAAGTGATTCGGCAGGTCTTTAAAGGTAGGTACGCGATAATCAACGAAATTTGGATTCAATAATTGGCCGTTCTCGTAAACCATTTCTTCCATCAACGTGTGGCCGATGCCGAACATCACCGCGCCTTCGTCCTGGCCGATGCACTGCTCGGGATTGATCGCTTTACCGGCATCCGCCGCTGAAACGTAGTTAAGCAGCCGGATGACACCCGTCTCGGTATCCACTTCAACTTCAACGGCGCCCCAGCCGACTTCCCAGAAGGTCGTCGTCGAGCCGAGGATCGCCTTCTTGCTGCGTTTGTCCTTGTAGAGCCCTTTGCCGATGATCTCGCCGGCCTTGCTGCCGAAGAAATCAACAATCACTTTACTGTAAGAAATACCCTGGCCACCCTTGGCGACGACTTTGCCCTCTTTGAGCACGAGGCTGTCGGGCTTTTTTTTCATGATCTTCGCGGCGCATTGGAGCAACTGTTTCTTGGCATCCTGCGCGGCGCGCAGCACGGCGGTGCCCATGACCACCGTGGAGCTGCTGGCGCTGGTCGAAATATCGTACGGGGTCACATCGGTGTCGAGTTGCGCGACGGCGATTTGATCTAGATTCACGGCAAGCTCTTCCGCAACGATCTGGCTTAGCGCCGTGCGCGGCCCCTGCCCCAACTCCACGGTGCCGGTGAGCAAGACCACGCTGCCGTCGGAGGACATTTTCACCGCGGCGCCCGCGACTTTATAAGTGCCACCGGCATCTTTGATACAACAACTGAGGCCCTTGGCCCGGTTCGGCTTGCTGCTCTTTTGCTTCCACTTGATCGCGTCGGCAACCTTGAGCAGCCCTTCTTTGAGATCGCAGTCCACGGGAGTATCGCCGGCGGTATAAAGATCGCCCTTCTTCAACAGATTCTTCAAGCGAAACTCTAAGGGATCGAGGCCTAATCGCGCGGCGATCATGTCCATCTGCGACTCGTAGGCCCAGGTCACTTGTAACGCGCCGAAGCCGCGAAAGGCACCTGCGGGCACCGTGTTGGTGTAGACGCCATGGGCGTCGACCTTGGCGTAGGGAATCTTATACGGTCCGAGAGCGCGGTACCCTGCCTTCTGGGCGACCCGTGGTCCCGCGTCCGCGTAAGCGCCGGTGTTCATGAAAACTTGGCACTCGCGCGCTACCAGCTTGCCGTCTTTGTTCACGCCGGTCTTCACCGTGACGCGCGCGGGATGGCGCGTGATGGTTTTGAAACTTTCGCTCACGGATAGAGCGAGCTTCACCGGTCGCCGCGTTCGCCACGACAATGCCGCCGCGATGGGCTCAGCCTTGACGTAAAGTTTGCCGCCGTAAGCGCCGCCGACCCAGGGAACAATCACCCGCACGCGGCTTAGCGGCAGGCGGAAAATCCCCGACAGATGATCGCGCAGCGTAAAGGGATCCTGGCAAGAGGCCCAGACCGTGAGCCTATCGCCATCGTAGTGCGCGATGTTGACATGGGCTTCCAGCGAACAATGCTGGACCTTCTGAAAGCGGAAGGTGTCCTCGAAGACGTGATCGGCTTCGGCGAAGCCTTTCTCGACATCGCCGCGGCTAAAGCCGAGGTAATAGCAGATGTTGGTTCCGCGGAATCGTTCGGGCGCGCCATAAACCGAACCGCGCAGCTCCGCCCGCGCGACATCTCCAGGATGCACTTGGATGGCGCCTGGCGCGGTCGCCTCTTCGATGTTGGTCACCTTCGGCAGCTCTTCGTATTCGACCTCGATCAAGTCCAACGCCTGTTCGGCGATAGCCGGAGTTTCGGCCAGCACCGCGGCCACCGGGTCACCGACGTATCTCACCTTATCCACCGCGACGATGGACTGGTCTTTATAGGTCGCGCCGTATTTGTAGTTGAGGTCCTTGATGTCGTCGCGTGTCAGCGTCGCAATGACCCCGTTCATACTCATCGCGTTGCTCGCGTCGACTTTCACCAACCGCGCGTGCGCCAGCGGACTGCGGAGAATCTTGGCGTAAGCCATTCCCGGCAACCGTAAGTCGCCGGTGTAGAGCGCCTTGCCGGTCACCTTCTCGATGCCGTCCACCCGGCGCGCGTCGGTGCCGGCGACGGTATATGCTTTTCTCTGAATCATGGCGGGTCGGTGCATAATCAGCAGCAAAGAAAGAGCATAGAGCACGGAGCTAAGGGTTAGAAGCCGGCGCTTTGCCCTTTGCGCTCTGCGCAATTGCGCTGGATTACTTGCGGATTTTCGGACTATCTTTTTCCGGAAAGTAGAGATCGCAATACGGGCAATGGAAATTCATCCCCGACCCCAGCATATGCGGATTGACGACGAAAATCTTCGTGCACTTCGGACATGTAACTTCGACCGCCTGACCCATGGCTACCTCGCAATCATTTTGGATTTTGGATTTTCGATTTTGGATTCTCCGAACTCTGCGTCCGCTGCGTTCTCTGCGGTGAATACTCCGACTCTTAGGCCCAATAGGTCGTCCGGTCCATTGGAATATGTTGCAGCACCTCACCCGGTACATACTCTTCCAACTTGATGCGCGCCATCGCCTCGTCCGGGCATTTGGACACCGGCGAGAACGGCCGGTCGGTTGGCTTGGTGGCGTCGACGATCATGCCCGAGGTCTTGATCTCGTCGCGCAGCGAAGGATCTAGGAAGTTTCCGCGGAACAGCGGCTTCAAGATATTGACCTGGAGATGCGGCTGCACCCGGGTCGCAAACGCCCACAGGATATCCGTCGGATTGAACACGTCGATGTCGTCGTCGAAGACGAAGACGTTCTTCGTATGATCGAAGCTCAACGCGGCGGCGGCGGCGCGCGCCGGATCGCCTTCGGACAGCTTCTTCATCGAGATGAAAACGTTGTAATGCGCGTGGCGGCCCTGTTTGCACACGGCAGTGACGCCGGGCACCGCTTCGCGGCAGCGGCGCAGATACGCGCCTTCCCGCGGCAGATCCATCCAGGGCTTGTCGCCTTCCGGTGTGATCACCGACTGATACATGGCACCGTTTCGGTAGTTGATGGCGCGCACTTCGTAATGGACGCAGGTGGTGTAGCGCTGCGGTCCGAGATAGCCCGGCGCTTCGCCGAACGGCCCCTCGACAACGCGGCCACCCGGCTTGAGCACTCCCTCGATGACGATTTCGGCGTCCGCCGGGATCAGCAGATCGTCGCCGAATGTTTCCGAAGCGACCAGGCGCAGCGGCTCACCCAGGTAACCGCCGATAACGTCATATTCGCTCACTTCGAAGGGGCCGCTGTAGCAGGCTCCCATGTGAAAAGCCGGGTGATGACCGAGCACCGTGGCCACCGGCATTTCAAGATTGTTCTCCTCGTAGTCCTTGAAGATTTTCCACAGATGGCGCGGCGAAGCGTAGAGCGCGGTGGAGTTTTTCGACTTCACCTCCATGCGATGGTAGGAGAGGTTATAGATACCCGACTTGCGGTCCTTGGTAACCGTCGACAAAACGATGTAAGGGCCGCCGTCCATCTCATGATGGCGCATGATCGGAACCTGGTAGAGGTCCACGTCCTTGCCCACCATGGTGTTTTCCTTAACCGGGGCATCCTTTTTCGCAACGATGGTCGGCGGCACCCGATGCTCTTCCATTTCGAGACACCGTTCCGCCATCTGGGGGCGAGTCGCAGTCCGCGGCAGACCGAGAGCGACCTGAGCTTTCCCTTGGGAAATCTCGCAGTTCATCGTCAGCTTGATCGGTCCGACTTTGCCGTTCAGGTTGAGCGGGTTGTCGAAAATAATGATCGGGAATTTTTTCTGCGCGCCGAGATGCTTGATAATCGCGGTGACATCGTAATTCGCCGGATTCACCTGCTTCGTGATATGGATCACTTCGCCCGGCAGTTGCCGTTCGCAATCCGCAATAAAAGTCCTGAGATCCTTCGCCATGGATGCCTCCCAACTAAATTAATTGAAAATTTTATGAGAAACGTTTATCCAATGCCCCCAGTATTGTCAATCGAACCGGCAGAAACGCTAGTGGAACTGCTACAAGCGGATTGAGGGAATAGTTAGTCGCGCCTTTGCATCTGTTCAATGTTCAGGTCTTCATTTTTGCCGCAGCTCCGTTCCCGTTCAATCCGAACAACCGCATCGCATTGCCGCCGAGGACTTTTTCTTTGTCTTCCTCTGATAGCGCGGGCATCGTCTTGATCACTTCGACCGTCCTCGGCCAGGTCGCCACGGCGTCGCCGTGGTCGAAGTCGCTGCCGATGATGATGTTGTGGTTGGGCCAGCCGTTGATCGTGTCGGCAAGATAGGACTCCCAGGAGACGGCGGCGACGTAGAACTGGCTAAGATATTTGCTCGGCTTTTTCTCGATAGCTTTTTTTCCTTTGAAGAATTGCCGCACGGCGATGGATACCGTTGCTTCGCTCGGCATATGCGCGTCCATCGTGTGCATCAGCCACGGAACCCAGCCGATACCACCTTCAAAAAGACCGAATTTCAACGTCGGGAATCGATCTAACACGCCGCTGAAGATCAGACGCGCGGCGCTGACCATGTAGGTAAGCGAAAAACCGAGCGCCGTTGGAAAATGCTGGTAACCCTGGAAGCGCTCGCTGCCGACGAGCCAGGGATGGCTATGCTGCAGCTCGAACACGCGCGCCGCCGGATGGAGCAGGATCGGAATATCCAAATCAGCGATCTCTTCGTAGAGCGGAAAGAGCACTTCATTGTCGAGATCGCCGTCACCCCAGCCGCCATTGAACTTGACAGCTTTCAGCCCCAAGTCTTTCACAGCGCGTCGAAGCTCTTTCAGGGACTCCTTGATGTCCGGCAAGTAAATCCACGCCACTCCGATGAAACGATCATCGCCCTGAATATCTTCGGCGACGGTGTCGTTGTAGGCGCGCGCGAGCTGTCGGCCAAGCTCGGCGTTAAGCTCGTAGATCAGCGGGCGGTTGTCCGGGATGAGAACCTGGACGTCGAAACCGTCCTTTTTCATGTACTCGGCGCGCAGCGGCAAGCTCCAGCGCCCTTCCTTGAAAGAGTGAACCTTGTTGCCGTCTCTGAAATAAGTCGCCGTGGAGCCGGGGACGACTTCGCCGTAGCGCACGTACTTGCCGTCGTCCTTATCGATCTCGATGTAACCCTTGCCCGGATGCTTGACCTTATCGAGAAAACGCAGCGGCCAGTAATGAGTGTCGCCGTCGATGTACATGGAAAACCTCCGGTTTCGGTTTCGAGTTCGATGTTTAAGGTTTCAATTTATTGGATCTTCAGGCTTCCGTGTGGCTAACCTGGCCAAGGTGATTTCTGGGCAAGGGCTCGGAGATCGCACCGCGGAGGCGCGCCCTGTGGAATTGCAGCCCGGTATTCCACAGGGCAAGAGACCGCGGAGAAAAGAGTTTTTGGAATAAAAAATAGTCCGAACTCTGCGTTCTCCGTGTCTCTGCGGTGAATACTATTTAAAGGCGATCGGCGTCTTGGTTTTTTTCCAGTTCTTTTGAATCGATTCGAATTGAACGCCTTGAACGTCTTGAACGATTTGAACGGATTGAACCGCCTTACAGTCCGTTACAATCCCAACTCCCTTTGCGCCTGCCGAACAAAACTCTGATCGACGTACCGTTCAGGCGATGGCAACGGTTCCTTTAGAACACCATCGCGCGCCTGGACTTCGATATTCACCTTCAAGCCCTCCAGCGTGACCGAGCCGTCGATAGGGAAGATTTTATTCTTGGTGAAATAGTCGATGCCACGCCGCGCGTAAGGTTGCTTGACGCCCATCTCGCTGATGAACAACTCCGTCGCTTGATCCGGCTGCTCGTGAATCCAGCGCAGGGTTCTGATGTGGGCCTTGAGAAATTTAACGACCGTGGAGCGGTTTTTTTCCGCCCAGGCCGGGTTTACCGTGATGCCGTTGAACTGATAGGTCGGAATCACTTCCATGGTATCGCCCAACCGATGGAATCCCTGGTCGATGGCGATGTCGGAGTACGGAATGCCGAGAATCGCCGCCGCCACCGCGCCGCTTTCCAACGCGGTCAAACGCGCCGCGGTGCCGCCGGAGATGACCGTGAACGAATAGTCCCGCGGATAGTGAAGCCCCTTGCTCTTCAGATAATCGAGAAGAATGGACGTACCGCCGCCGCGCAACCCCGACACCCCGAGCCTGGCGCCTTTGAGATCGTCGATCTTCTTGAATGCTTTGCCGCCGACGAGGATATACGGCGCGGCGTTGTCGACTCCGGCGATGACCTTGAGGTTGCCGCCCCGCTCATTGACCAGAATCACCCCATCGGCATTCAGCGTGGCGAACTGGATTTCGCCGGCGATCAAGGCTTGGAGCTGAACATCGCTGCGCCCGATCAGGATCAGCTCGACCTTGAGATTTTCCGCGGCGTAGAATCCCTTTTTTTGCGCCGCATAGAAAGGCAAATAGAATAAAGTCTTCGAAGTCATGCCGACCTTCAAAGACTGCGCGGATGCCGTCGGAAGGAATAGGATGATGCCGCAAACGAACAATAGGACGGCAGTTAGGCTTCTTTTCATGACAAGCGATCCCCTCCCACTTGGAATTCCGTGCGTGCTCTAAAACACCCGCTAATCCGTCCCGACGCAACCGGTTCCCGAGATGTCCAAGATTTGGCGGTCAGGGCCGAAACATGTGATCTCATAATAGGATTGGGGATTGCTCGCGTCCGTCGGCGTGACATTGACGCGCTCGGTCAGGGATTTTCCGCCGTGGTGGTTCAGCTTTGCGAGTGTCTCGTCGACATCTTCGACTTGAAACCCCAGGTGCTCGATGCCGACATCGGCATCGCGTCCCGGCGGACATTTCAAGATTGCGAGATTGATATGGCCGTCGGAAAGATAGATGCCGTTGCGCCCAAGGCCGACCCGCTTGAGACCAAAGACTTCCATATAGAAGCCGGCCGTCTTTTCCGGATCATTCGTCCTGATCGCGACATGCTTGATGCGAGCCATGGCCGTCCCCCCTTTGCGTGATGCTACTCTAATACACCGCTTTCCAGCTTGACAAGAACTTCTTAACAGCGGTCCAGCAGGCCCTCCAAGTAGCCTGGATAAAAAAACGCCGGCCAGAGACTCTTTGGTCCCTGACCGGCGTTTCGATGCGACATTCGATGGCTCGCGGCCGTTATGTATCCAAAAGCTAGTCGGCGTTTTCGTCGGGTCAACTAACCATTTGCCGCTGCGTCAGACGTCCAAAACTCTCATTTGCCCGCCGTCTTCATGAACGACCGGTCGATCATGTCCTCAACGGTGATTTTCTTCTTGATCCGGCCGGCCTCAAGCTCCTGCTCGATTACCGTGGGGATGACTTTCTCCGCGATCTGGCCGTTGAGCGGAAAAGAATCCCGGTACTCGTCGTATCCGGCCGGCGCATAGGCGGGATCCATCTTGACGTATTTCATCATGATTTTGACCGCTTCGTTCTTATTTTCGCGGGTGTATTTCACGCCTCTTTGAAAGGCGCGCAGGAATCTATTCGCCTGATCCTTTTCCTTGCTCAACCATGATTCCCTGGCCGCGAAGGTCTCATAGGGCCACTCAGGAAAGACTTCTTTTAGATCGAGGAGCTTGTTGTAGCCCTGGGCCTTGGCGATTTCCGTCACCGGGAACCAGACGATCGAGGCGTCCACGCCTTTGGCCGTCAGCGCCGCGAACCGCGCCGGCGTGCTGCCGATTTGCAGTATCGTCACCTCTTTGGAATCGACTCCGAAATGGCGT
>Ga0326597_10008983_pt1 | contig 13437 bp, 7 predicted proteins | sample RVTome_12_FD_203789 | JGI IMG/M metagenome (GOLD analysis project Ga0326597, IMG submission 203789) | Soil microbial communities from uranium-contaminated site in the Upper Colorado River Basin, Wyoming, United States - RVT100D185 | ecosystem: Environmental > Terrestrial > Soil > Contaminated >... | reverse complement strand
GCCATCCCCCTCGATCCCCCGCTGCCCATCGATCCGAAAAGCGATCTGTACGGCTGGCTGCTGTTCCAGGGGGAACGGTTTCAACGCATCGAGCGGTTGCGCCGTCTGAACAGTCGGGAAACCGTCTTCGATACCCGCTGCCTGCCTGAGGCCTATGTACTGGGAGACCCCTTTTGCCGGGACAGCCTGCTGCATGCGGTGCAACTGCCTCTCTCCAGGGATATCGCTCTGCCGGTGCGTATCGACAGATGGCGCATTCCCGCCCTGGCTTCCGAGGGCACCCTTTCCGGACAGGCAACCATCAGGGAAAAAACGGCGGATCACTTTCTGGCCGACGTTCTCCTGTGCGATGGGACAGGCGCCCTGGTGGAGCAGCTGCACGGCTACAAACTGAAAATTCTTGAACACCATGCGGACTATCCGACGGCAGAGGATCTGGCCGATCCGGCCCCCTACAATGACCGGCTGCTGCGGGAGGGACGTCAGTCCCTCGAAAACGCGCTGCCTTATCGGTTTCCCTTCCTGGAAGTGTTTTCCGTTCCGGGGTTGGACCTGCTGCCGGCGAAAGAAAGGCACGACCGGGAAAAACCCTTCCTCCGCCAGGCCCTGGACGGGTATTGTGCCGATCGGCAGGACCTCGATCGGACCCGCCTCGCAGTCCACCGGGACCCTGCGGGCAAGCCCTGCATCAAGGGCACCGACAGCCACGGGATTTCCCTGTCCCACGACAACGGACTGCTGCTGGTCGCTCTGGGGCACGACCGGCTCGGCTGCGATCTGCAGACCGTGGCCTCCCGCAGCGAAGAGCAGTGGCGGCGTATCCTGACCCCCGCGCGCATGAAGCTGGTCGATGCGCTGCTGGAACAGGACCAGGATCTTTCCCTGGCGGCCACCCGGGTCTGGAGCCTGCTCGAAACCCTCCTGAAAATCGACGCCGATGCCGTCGATGCCACCCCGGAAATCGTCCATCGTCAGGGTGAGGCGGTGGTGTTTTCCGTGGCAACCTCCGCCGGACCCTTGTTTGTTGCCACTCTGCCGCTGAAATTCGCCCTGGGTGTCACCAGGGTTCTCGCCACCCGCGTATACGACCGAAAAGAAGCGGTTGTCGCAGAGCAGCCCAGCCACGAAACAGGCATGGAAAAGACCCTGTCCGGCCCTCAGGGGCAGGCGGTTTTTTCCCTGCGACAGCCCCTGACGTTCAAGGATATGGCCAACCCGGGAAAAGGGGTCTTCTTTTCCAATTACTTCAATTGGATGGGAAAGGCCCGCGAATTGCCCCTCAAGCCGGTCTATGACGAGCTTGTTCCCCAATTCACCTCGGGCAAATGGGGCATGGTCACCAATAATTCCAAAATCGTCTATGTGGACGAGGCCGCCGGCAACGATACTCTGGAGACCCGGACCTGGCTCGGGCCGGACAGGTTTGACAACGGAGCCAGCTACACGCTGCATTACGAATGGCACAAGCTGACCCCCGGCGACAAGAAACGCCTGGTCGCTTTCGGTGAGCAGAGCATCTCGTGGGTGGAGATAGTCGGTCATGGGCAGGTCGAGCTGCGGCCGGCGCCCGATTACCTCAATGAATTCTTCGACCGCTCCGGCATCCTGCCCCGCAACGAGCAGGTCTACCTTCCTCCCGTACACGAGAGTGCCCCTCTCGCCGGGACCGATTTGGGGGCGCAGCTCTATGGCGCACCGGCCGGACCGAAAATCGAGCCCCGCCTCGAACAGGTCGTTTTTCAAACGACCCTCGAAGACGCCAACTTGGTGGGCAACATCTATTTTGCCAACTACGCGGTATGGCAGGGCCGGGTCAGGGATCAATTCTTCCATGGCCTGGCGCCGCAGTTTTACAACGGCGGCAGCCGGGATGGTGAACTGTTCTGCATCGAAAGCAGCGTCGACCATCTGCGCGAAGCCATGCCCTTCGATCGGATCGAGGTGCACATGTCCCTCAAGACGCTACACGCCAACGGCCTCGTTCTGTGGTTCGACTACTATCGGAAAAACCCGCAGGATGAGTTGCAAAAGCTCGCCACCGGCGAACATAAATGCCTCTGGGTCCGGCACGACCTGAACAACCGGTTGATCCCGGCCGCCCTGCCCGCCGACCTCATCGATCCGCTCGGGGGCTGCCTCGGGGAGCGCCGAAAGCGGGTGCTTTCGTCACGGGGTCTGGTCAAGTCAACCTATTTGGGGAAAAGGGAGGCACTCCCAGGGAAGGTCCCGATTTTCTCCTTGGACAACCATTAAATAGTAGTTGTGGTCTATATGATCGACCTCAGCCATGCACATGATGTTCGGCGTCGCCGCCGACCATGAAGGGGCTAAGCGGCTTGCCGTCGAGATAATCCTTCCAGAAAGGTGAAATATTCCGCAGCCGTTCGATGACCGGCGGCAGGACCCGGATGACGTGGTCGATATCCTCTTCGGTGTTGTAGACACTCAAGCTGAAGCGGATCGAGCCGTGGGCGGCGGTGAAGGGCACGCCCATGGCCCGCAGCACGTGAGAGGGTTGCAGGGAGCCGGAGGTGCAGGCCGAGCCGGAAGAGGCGCAGATACCTTCGTCGCTGAGCAGCATGAGAATCGATTCCCCCTCGATGTATTCGAAGCTCAGGCTGCAGGTGTTCGGCAGGCGTTGCGCCGGATCGCCGTTGATCATGGTGTTGGGGATGCGGTCCAGCAGTTCCTTTTCCAGGCGGTCGCGCAGGGCCAGGACTCGGCCGTTTTCCTCTGCCATGTGATTCGTAACGAACTCGGCTGCCTTGCCCAGGCCGACGATGTAGGGGACGTTCTCAGTGCCGCCGCGACGGCCGGCTTCCTGGTGGCCGCCGACCACGAAGGGAGAGAACCGGGTTCCCTTGCGGATGTAGAGGGCGCCGACCCCCTTGGGGGCGTGCAGCTTGTGCCCCGACAGGGACAGCAGGTCGATAGTACTGTTGCGCATGTTCATGGGGATCTTGCCCACCGCCTGTACCGCGTCGGTGTGGAAGGGCACGCCCCGCTCCCGGCAGAAGGCGCTGATTTGCTCCACTGGAAAGAGCACCCCCGTTTCGTTGTTGGCAGTCATGATGCTGACCAGGGCGGTTTCGCTGGTCAGCACCGCCTGTAGTTCGTCCAGATCGAGGTGGCCCTGCCGGCTGATCCCCAATTCGGTGACGCGGTAGCCCCGGGCCTGCAACTGGTGTGCAACGTTGAGCACCGCCGGGTGCTCGACCCGGGAGATGACCAGGTGTTTTTTCTCCGGGTAGGAATAGAGGGTGCCCATGATGGCGGCATTGTCGCTCTCAGTGCCGCAACTGGTGAAGACGATCTCGTCGGGGTGGGCGCCGATCAGGGCCGCCACCCGTTCGCGGGCCGCGGTGATGTGCCGCTGGACCTGGCCGCCGAACAGGTGCATGCTCGACGGGTTGCCGTACAGGTCGCTGAAGAAGGGCAGCATGGCCTCGACCACTTCCGGCGCGGTGCGGGTGGTGGCGTTGTTGTCCAGGTAGACGGTTCTCATGGCTTCACCTCCTCCACCTCGATCTCCGGAGTGACGAATTCCCGCAGTTTGGCTTCGACGAAGTGCTTGAGGGTAAAACCGGAATGGGGACAGAAGGAGCAGGTGCCGCGCAGGGCGACGTAGACCCGGTTGCCGTCGATGTCGATCAGTTCCAGGTCGCCGCCGTCGGAGCGGATCGGCGGCAGGATCTCTCGCTCCAGGGTTTCCTCGATGAGGCGGATCTTTTGCAGGTTGGAAAGCTTCTTGCCCGGTGGCAGGCGTTGTTCAGCCGGTTCGGCGGCCGGTTTGCCCGACACCCTTTGCAGGATGGCGCCGATCTTGGGATGACAGGACTGGCAACCGCCGCCGGCCTTGGTGTAATCGGTCACCTGTGCGATGGTGGTCAGCTTGTTCTCCCGCGCCACCCGCTCGATCTCCTTGTCGGTGATGCCGAAGCATTTGCAGACGATTTCGAATTCTTCCTTCATCGAGGGTTCACCCCGGTAGTTGGCGATCGCCGCCTCCAGGGCCTCCTTGCCCATCACCGAGCAGTGCATCTTTTCTTCCGGCAGGCCGCCGAGAAATTCCGCCAGATCCTGGTTGCTGATCTTTTCTGCCTCGTCCAGGGTTTTGCCCTTGGCGATTTCGGTCAAAGCCGAAGAAGAGGCGATGGCGCTGGCGCAGCCGAAGGTCTTGAACCGGATGTCCTTGATCCGCTTGTTCTCATCAAGCTTGAAAGTCAGACGCAGGGCGTCGCCGCAGGCCAGCGAACCGACCTCGCCGATGCCGTCCGGCTCCTCGACCTCGCCCACGTTGCGGGGATGCAGAAAGTGGTCTTTGACTTTATCGGTATAATCCCACATCGATTTCTCCAGACTAAAGGCTGTAAGGGATGGCGGCGGTTCTGCCAAGGGGTCAGTAATGCTGACCAATTATATATTAGTTTATGTTCCCGCCGGGGCGTTGTCAAAGTTCACGCCAAGATAGCCGAACCGGAATTTAGCATTGCCCGGCATTTTCCGGAATTTCCTGAGTAAACTTTATATATTCCCGCTCGTCCGAGAAAACGAAAAGCGAAACACTCCAGAATGGTAAAATTGGAATGCCCGCCGGATCTGGTCCCCGGCTTAGGGCGGAAAGGTGACAGATGAAAAAGTTGGTCGGACTGATGATTGTCGGATTTTGGCTGTTGGCCGTGGCGGCCGATGTCCAAGCCATGTGGTGCGGCACCAATCTGGTGACCGTCGGTGACCGGAAGGCGGATGTGCTGTTCGTCTGCGGCGAGCCGCTGCTGGCCGAGGTGGTCGGCACCGAGAAGACGGCCGGCCGGAAGGAGATTCTCGAGGAATGGATCTATCATCCCGGGGAGGGCAGTTTTTTGTATATCCTGACCTTCCGGGGAGGCAAATTGATCCGCATCGAGACCGGCGACCGCCGTTGACATCCGTTCTTCAAGACCCTGACAGCCTCAGGCGCATTTAGCCTGAGGCTGTTCCGTATCCCCCCGCACGATGCAGAAACCGCTGTCGTGAACGCCGTGATCCTCGGCCAGGTACATGCCTTCCAGCACCCGCTGGAAATTCTCGGCGATGACCTGGCGCTTGAGTTTGAGGGTCGGGGTGACTTCCTTTCCCTCTCCGGAAAATTCCCGCGAAATCAGGACGAAACGTTTGATCTGGCTGTAGGAGGGCAAATCCTTCTGCCGCAGGTCGACGTGTTCCCGCACCTGTTCGAGAATGCGCGGATGGGTGACCAGGTCGCAGTGATTGAGAAAGTCGATCTTGTTTCGCCGGGCGAATTTTTCCAGGTTTTCGAAATTGGGCACCAGCAAGGCGATGAGATAGGGTTTGCCGTCGCCGAAAACCAGGGCATTGGAGAGCAGGGGATCGCTTTTGAAGCGATTTTCGAGATTCTGGGGCGCGATGTTTTTGCCGCCGGCGGTGACGATAAGGTCCTTCTTGCGGTCGGTGATGGTCAGGAAGCCGTCCGGGCCGAGAGAGCCGATGTCTCCCGTTTTGAACCAGCCGTCCTCAAGGACTTCCGCGGTTTGCTCCGGTCTGTTCCAATATCCCTGAAAAATCGTCGGGCCGCGCAGCAGGATTTCTCCGTCCTCGGCGGTGCGGAGGCGGGTTCCCGGCAGGGCCCTGCCCACGGTGCCGATGCGCAGTTTTTCTGCGGTGTTGACGGTGATGCCCGATGTGCTTTCGGTAAGACCATAGCCCTCATAAATAGGGATGCCCGCGGCGAGAAAAAACTCGGCGACGTTGCGCACCAGGGGCGCGCCGCCCGAGACGAAAAACCGCAGCCGTCCTCCGAGCCGTTCGCGCAGCCTGGAAAAAACCGCTTTCTGCGCGACGGACATGGCCCCCAGTAGAAAGGGCCCCGGTATTTCGCCGGTCTGTCTTGTGTCGGCGAAGTTCCGTCCGACCTTCAGGGCGCCGAAAAAGACCTGCTTTTTCAGCCAGGAACCTGACAGGACCTGCTCCATGATGCGGGCGAACATTTTTTCAAACAGCCGGGGCACGCCGATGGCCACCGTGGGTCTGACCTCGGTCAGGTTCAGGGGTACCGTGTCGATACTTTCGGCATAGGCGATGATCGCCCGCTGGAACAGCATCAGGTAATAGCCGTCGACCCGCTCGAAGATGTGGGAAAGGGGCAAAAAGGACAGACAGACGTCTCCGGGGCCGATATCAAAGGCGGTCGCGGCCGCTTTGATCGAGGCGAGGAAGTTGTCGTGAGAGAGGATCACCCCTTTGGGCGGCCCGGTGGTACCGGAGGTGTAGACGAGGGTGGCGATATCCGAGCCTTTGCCCCGTTCCAGGGTTTTTTCCAGCTTTTTGCCGTGGCTTTCCCCGGCTTTGGCCAGGAAGGCTCCGACCTCAAGAAAACGGGGATGGTCAAATCGACCCTCGAACACCACGATCTGCTCCAGTTCCGGTAGCTCGTCAAGATGGTCGGCCAGTTCCCGGGCGATCAGCGGGGAGGACAGAAACAGGACGCGGCTGCCTGAATCACGCAGGATATGCAGCAGGTCTTCCAGCCCCTCGGTCTGGTAGACCGGGACCGTTACGCCACCGGCCGCCATGGTTCCCAGGTCGGCATAGACCCAGCGGGGACTGTTGGGGGCCATGATCGCCACCCGGTCGCCGGGCCTCAGATCCAGGGCCAACAGGGCCGCGCCATAGCGATGGATCTCCCCGGCCATCAGTTTCCAGGGGATGTCGAGGTAGTGGCCCTGAGCCTTGTAGCGAAGGGCGGGGCGGTACGGATCCTTTTCAGCGAGTTTCAGGATCGCTCGCGGCAGGGTTTCATTTACGGTTGCTTCGTTATCACTCATGGCATTGACCTCCTATCCAGGCAGGCATTTGAAAATCAGCCCGTTGAGCCCAGGGATGGCCTTTTCAGCAACCTGCAATGGTCAGTGCCCCGCTGGGAGCAGGGCATTATCAGCTTCTTTCGAAAATGCCGGCGGCGCCCATGCCGCCGCCGATACACATGGTCACCAGCCCGTAGCGGGTCTGGCGCCGGGCCATCTCCGCCAACAGGGTGGCGGTCAGTTTCGCGCCGGTGCAGCCCAGCGGGTGGCCCAGGGCGATGGCGCCGCCGTTGACGTTGACCCGCCGGTCATCGAGCCCCAGGGAGCGGATCACGGCCAGGGCCTGGCCGGCAAAGGCTTCGTTGAGTTCGACGAGGCCTACCTCCTCCTGCTTGAGTCCCGCCCTTTTAAGGGCGGCGGGAACCGCCTCCACCGGACCGATCCCCATGAATTCCGGGGCCACGCCCCGTACCGCAAAGGCGACGAAACGGGCCTGGGGCTGCAGGCCGGTACTTTTCAGAAACGCTTCCGAAACCACCAGCGCGGCAGCGGCGCCGTCGGTCATCTGCGAGGCATTGCCGGCGGTGACCGTTCCGTTCCGCTTGAAAACCGGCTTGAGGCGGGCCAGGATTTCCGGGCTGGTGTCGGGCCGGATGCCCTCGTCCGCATTGGCGGTGGCGACAGAGTGTTCCATGCGACCGTCCACCAGGCGGGCGTCCTTTACTTCGACGGGGATGATCTCATCCCCGAACCGCCCTTCGTCCCGTGCCCGGGCTGCCTTGCGGTGGCTGGCGCTGGCGAAGGCGTCCTGGTCCTCGCGGGAGATGCCGTGCCGTTCCACCACCAGTTCGGCGGTGATGCCCATGGCGGCGTAGCTTTCCGGCCAGTCGGCGACCAGTTGCGGATTGGCGCTGTACTTGTGGCCGCCCATCGGCACCATGGACATCGATTCGGTGCCTCCGGCGATGATGCAGTCGGCCGATCCGGCCATGATCCGTTCGGCCGCCAGGGCGATGGCCTGCAGCCCGGAGGAGCAGAAACGGTTGACGGTCATGGCAGGCACCGCCACCGGCAGGCCGGCCCGCAGGGCGGCGATGCGCGCCACGTTCATGCCCTGTTCCGCCTCGGGAAAGGCACAACCGATGATGACGTCGTCGACCCGCGCCGGATCGATGGCGGTCCGCGCCAGCACCGCGCCGATGGCCGCAGCCGCCAGGTCGTCCGGGCGCATGCCGCGAAACTGCCCGCGGGGGGCCTTGCCGCCGGGGGTGCGTAGAGCGCTGAGAATGTAGGCGGTTTTCATGCTGACCTCACTATCTGCTTGTTCGTCCGCATTTTTTCACACCACGAAGGACACGAAGAGCACGAAGAAAGACTTAACAATCATTATCTTTTGTTTTGTTGAAACCCAAAATTCCGTCATTTGTATTCTTCGTGTCCTTCGTGTTCTTCGTGGTGAAACAAGGGTTTTCCTCTTACCGGCAACGATGTGATCAATTGCGCAACGGCTTGCCGGTGGCGAGCATGTGTTCGATGCGCTGGCGGGTGCGGGCTTCGCCGCACAGCCGCAAAAAATTCTCCCGCTCCAGTTCCAGCAGGTAGTTCTCCGTTAGCGGGGTGCCGGCCGTCACTTCGCCGCCGCACAGCACATCGGCGATGAGGCCGCCGATAACTCCGTCGTACTCGCTGATGAAGCCCCCCATGCGCAGATTCCACAGCCGGCTTTTCATGGTGGCCGCCACGCTGCGGCCGGGTGCCGGCCACTCCCCGGGGATTTGCGGCCGGAAGGTTGCGGCCAGCGCCAGGGCCTGGCGTTTGGCATCGCCGAGCTGGCAGGACCGGTTCATGCTCACCATGTCGCCGTGGCGCAGGTAGCCGAGGGCGAAGAGGTCCTCCGCCGATTTGGAAACCGTGGCCATGCCGATATTCTCGAAAGCCTTGAACAGAAAGGGCGCCGGGTCGGTCTGGTAGCTTGCGGCCAGGGCCAGGGCGCGCAGGGCCAGTTCCTTGGTGCCGCCGCCGGCCGGCAGCAGGCCGACGCCGATCTCCACCAGGCCCATGTAGGTTTCGGCGTGGGCGGTCACCGCGGCGGCATGCAGCACATATTCGCAGCCGCCCCCCAGGGTGAGCTGGAAAGGTGCGGCCACCACCGGAACCCGGGCGTACTTGAGGGCCATGGTCGCGCCCTGGAAGTCTCCGATCATCCGGTCGATGGCGTCGTACTGCTGCTGTTCCATGGCGCCGACCAGCAGGGCGAGGTTGGCGCCGGCGGAAAAGAGCGAGCCCTGGTTGCCGACCACCAGCGCCACCCCCTCGTCTTCGGCCCGCCGCACCGCCCGGAGGGTCAAAGCCAGCAGTTCCGAGCCGATGGTGTTCTTCTTGCCGTGGAATTCCAGGCACAGGACGCCGTCGCCGAGATCGACCAGCGAGCCGTCGGCGATCTGCTCGATCACCCCGCCGGCTTTCTTGATCAGATCGAGACGGATTTCCCCGTCGGCATCGGCCACGGGCCGGTATGTTCCTGCTGCCAGGTCCCAGGCCTCCTGCCGGCCATGCTCGATCTTGTAGAAGGCCGGCACCCGGCGCAGGGATTCGGGCACCGCGATGCCGTCCTCTTCGACCCGGCGGACGAAGGCCTCCACCCCGATGGCGTCGAGCATGGCAAAGGGGCCGAGTTCCCAGTTGAAGCCCCGGCACATGGCCCGGTCCACATCCTCGATCCGGTCGGCAATCTCGGGAATGCGGCGGACCGCGTAGAGCAGGGTGTCGCGCAGGTGCTGCCAGGCGAAGCGGGCCGCCGGGTCGTCCTGTTCGAGCAGCGCCGCAAGGCGCCGGCCGGGGTCGGCAATCCCCTTCACCGCGGTCAGGCTGGGGAAGTCCGGTTTTTCCAGGGGGCGGTAGTCGCCGGTTGCCGGGTCGTAAACCTGGCGCCTTCCCTCCTTGTCCTTGCGGTAGAAGCCGCCGCCCGATTTATCGCCGAGCAAGCCCTTTTCGACCATCTGTTCGAGAAAAGCGGGAACCTGAAAGACCGCCCGTTCCTCATCGCCGGGGAGCATCTGGTGGGAATGGCGGGTCACTTTGACCAGGGTATCCAGGCCCACCAGGTCGGCGGTGCGGAAAACCGCGGTCTTCGGCCGGCCCGTGGCCGGCCCGCAGATGGCGTCGGTCTCGGCGATGGTCAGGCCGTGGTCCTGCATCCGATGCATGGCATTGGACATGGCGAAGACGCCGATGCGGTTGGCGACGAAATTGGGTGTATCCTTGCAGACGACGATGTCCTTGCCCAGCCTCCGGCGGGCGAACTCGCCCAGTTCGGCAATCAGTTGCGGATCGGTGGCGGGGGCGGGGATCAGTTCGAGCAGGGACAGGTATCGTGGCGGATTGAAAAAGTGGGTACCCAGGAAGCGCGCCTGGAGCTTTTCGGGAAGTTTTTCGGCCAGGGCCGAAACCGACAGGCCGCTGGTGTTGGTGGAAAGGATGGCCCCGGCCGCCAGATGGGGGGCAAGGCGATCGAAGAGCTCCTGTTTGGCCCGGGGATCCTCGACGATGGCTTCGATAACCCAGTCGCAGTCCGCCAGGCGGGCAAGATCGTCGACAATATTTCCCGGGCGCACCCGCCGTGCCGTCTCGGGAGTGAAAAAGGCCGCCGGTTTGGAGGCCAGGGCCTTTGCCACACCCTGGCGGGCCAATCGGTTGCGTACGACGGGGCTGTCCAGGGTCAGACCCTTTTGTCGTTCCTCATCGGTCAGGCTTTCCGGCACCCGGTCGAGCAGCAGCACATCGAGGCCGGCATTCGCCAGGTGGGCGGCGATGGCGGCGCCCATGACTCCTGCTCCGATGACTGCGGTTTGGCGGATCCTGCGCATGATCACTCTCCTATCTAAAAAACCTGGTCCCTGGTCTTAAATAAGTCCCTGGTCCCTGGTCTAAAGTCCCGAGTCTTAAGTCCCTGGTCTCTGGACATTGGATTTTTGACCTTGGACCAGGGACCAGGGACCAGAGACCTTGGACCGCTTATTCCCCTTTCCAAGTGCTGACGATGTTGTCTTCCACCCAGGCGAATTCCCCGGCGAGGATTTTCTTGGCCAGCGGGCCCAGGCGGCGGTCGTCGTTGCAGTAGAGATCCCGGTGCAGCTGCCGCAACCGGCGGCGAGCCTGGCGGCAGAAGAGGTCGGCCAGTTCGACGGCCTTTGGGTCGCCGGCGGCCGAGGCCCTGGAGATCGCCGCGGTCATGGCGAAGAGTTCCGAGCCGCAGTCGACCAGTCGTCCCAGCACCAGTTGCCTTCTCTGCAGTCCCTGGCGATGGAGGGTCAGCATGTGGAACAGGTCCCTGGCCAGGCGGCGGGCGGTTCGTTCGACGAAGCGCAGGTGCTTGCGCAGACGCCCGGAGACCCCGCCATTGCCCGGCGTGCCGAAGGAGGGCAGCCACAGGCGCGGATACCAGCCGGCATAAAATTTCGCCGCCCCGAGCAGGTCGATGCGTTGCGAGGTCGGCGACACCCCGGCGACCTTCATGTGCGGGTCGAGGGCTTCCCGGGCGATGAACAGGCGCATGATTTCGCTGGTGCCTTCGATGATCGTGTTGATCCGGGCATCGCGCATCAGGCGCTCCATGGGCATCGGCTTTTCGCCCCGGGCCCGGAGGGAATCGGCGGTTTCGTAGCCCCGGCCGCCGCGGATCTGCATGCCGGCGTCAACGGTGCGCCACAGGGCCTCGCTGCAGAACAGCTTGGCCATGGCCGCCTCCAGGCGGATATCGGTCGCCGCCTGGTCTGCCATGGCCGAGGTCAGCCAGGTCAGGCTTTCCACCGCGTACAGATCGGTGGCCATGGCGGCCAGCTTGGCGGCCACCGCCTCATGGCGTCCCACCGGCACCCCCCACTGGACCCGCTCGTTGGCCCAGTCGCGGCACAGGGACAGGGTCTGCTTCATCGCTCCGCCGCAGGCCGCCGGCAGGGTCAGGCGGCCGGTGTTGAGGGTGCGCAGGGCCAAAGACAGGCCCCGGCCGATGCCCTGCAGGATGTTCTCTTTCGGCACCTTGACCCCGTCGAACTTGAGCAGCCCGTTCTGGATGCCCTTCAGGCCCATGAAATCGCAGCGGTGGATGATGGTCAGCCCGGGGCTGTCCCCCTCGACGATGAAGGCGGTGATTTCGGGCCGCTCCTCGGCTGGATCGTTGGTGCGGGCCATGACGATCAGCAGTTCGGCGATAGGGCCGTTGGTGGTCCAGAGTTTCTCGCCGGTGATGAGGTAGGCCGCCCCGCCATCGACGGCGGTCGCCAGGGTCGACATTTTCGAGGGGTCCGAGCCGACCCCCGGCTCGGTGAGGGCGAAGGCGCTGATCGCACCCGCCGCCAGGCGGGGCATGTATTTTCCCTTCTGCTCGTCGGTACCGAACAGCTTGAGGGGCTGGGGTACACCGATGCTCTGATGGGCCGAAAGCAGCACCGCGGTTGAAGCGCAATGGCTGGCCACCATCTGGATGATCCGGTTGTAGTTGATTTGGGAAAGGCCCAGGCCGCCATGATCCTTCGGCAGCTTGATGCCAAACAGCCCCAGTTCGCGCAAGCCTGCGATGACCTCGGCCGGGACCTCCTTTTCCCGGTCGATACGGTCGGCGTCCACCGTCTCTGTCAGGAGCTTTTCAAGGGGGCCCAGGATTTCGTCTCCTGCCTTGCGGTCCTCTTCGTCCTGGACCGGGAAGGGAAACACCAGTTCGGTGCGCAGCTTGCCAAGGAAAAGCTGACCGATAAAACTGGGCTGTTCCCAGATCGTTTCCCTTGCGGCCTCGGCAGCCTCAAGGGCCCTTTTTTCGTCGCGGGGATTGTGCTTCATGAAGTCGCCTCCCGGGTCATGGGATGGAATAGCCGTCTGTAACCTCTCGGCATCCATCCGGATTTTAATTGCATGTCATGTTTTGTTCGGCTGGGCGAACCGTCCGATTTGATTTTTTCTATAGTTCAATTATTATCGCTATTTACGCCGTTGTCAAATGGCCCCGGTGAAGGGAAAACGGGCAAATTTATAATGAACTTGCGACCATGGATGGGAGGAGGTATCTTGTTGGTTCTATCTGCTTGGAATCACCCGATTTGAGCGATTGATATTTCCGGGAAGAAACCATGAATCTCTATTTTCGCCTGTTGTGGATGCTGCTCCGGTTGCGATTTCTGCCGGAAGGGGCGGGGTTGACCGACCTGTTCCGGCGCCCTTTCCGGGTGTTGCCGAGCGACTGCGATTTTAACCTTCACCTGACCAACGGCCGTTATTTCAGTCTGCTCGATGTGGCCCGCATCGAACAACTTGCCCGGCTAAAACTGCTCGGAAAACTGCTGCGGCGCCGTTGGCTGCCGGTGCTCAACGCTACCGAAATCACCTTTATCCGGCCTTTGGCGCCCTTGCGGAAATTCGATATCACCACCCGGATCGTGACCTGGGACGAAAAATATTTCTACCTCGAACAGCATTTCGAGACCCCCGGGACGCTGCATGCCGTTTCCCTGGCGCGGGCCGCTTTTCTGCATCGCGGCGAACTGGTGCCGCCCGCGACGGTGGCGGCCCTGGCGGGACACGAGGGAGAAGCCCCGCCCTGCTCGGCCATCATCAATGGCTGGCAGGGTTTGCTGGGGGACAA
>Ga0326597_10008982_pt1 | contig 13437 bp, 8 predicted proteins | sample RVTome_12_FD_203789 | JGI IMG/M metagenome (GOLD analysis project Ga0326597, IMG submission 203789) | Soil microbial communities from uranium-contaminated site in the Upper Colorado River Basin, Wyoming, United States - RVT100D185 | ecosystem: Environmental > Terrestrial > Soil > Contaminated >... | reverse complement strand
GTTTGGGGCGCTGGATCGCCTGCTCCGCCACCCGCGCCACCCGCTCGGCGGTCTCCTGGTAGCGCGCCACGATCTGGTCGGCGCGCAGCAGGCCCAGCTCCAGCAGCAGCCGCGCCGAGTGCAGCAGCGGATCCTGCGCCTCGGCGGCCTCGATCTGGGCGCGCTCCAGGTAGGCGCTCTGGGCGTCGGAGCCGGCGTGGCCCAGCAAACGCACGCAGCCGAGGTGCAGGAAAACCGGCTGGCGGTAGTGGCGCGCCAACCGCTCCGCCTCCTTGGCGGCGCGGTAGCTGTCGAGCAGATTGAGGCCGTCGCCGTAGCGGTAGTGCAGCCCGGGTCGTTGGCTGAAACTGGCGTGGATCCAGCCGCCGGGGGTGCGGGTGCTGATACCGATGCCGTTGTCCTCGCACACGAATACCAGCGGCAGCGGCACCTTCTGGTAGGCGGTCCAGCAGGCGCTGTTGAAGGCGCCCTGGGCGGTGCTGTGGTTGGCCGAGGCGTCGCCGAAGGAGCACAGCACCACGCCATCCTGGGGCAGCTCGGCGCCATCGAGCCCCATGCGCTTGGCCAGCGGGATGGAGTAGGCGGCGCCGAGGGCCTTGGGCAGGTGCGAGGCGATGGTGCTGGTCTGCGGTGGGATATAGAGCGATTTGCTGCCCAGCACCTTGTGGCGTCCGCCGGAGATGGGATCCTCGCTGGAGGCGGCGAAGGAGAGCAGCATATCCCAGAGCGGGGTCTCGCCGGGGGTCTGGCGCGCACGGTGGATCAGGAAGGCGGCGTCGCGGTAGTGCAGAAACGCCATGTCATCGCGGCGGAACGCCGCCGCCAGCGCCGCGTTGCCCTCGTGGCCGGCGCTGCCGATGGTGTAGAACGACTCGCCGCGCGCCTGCAGCTTGCGCGAACAGAGGTCCAGGTGGCGGCTGAGCAGCTGGCTGTCAAACAGCTGCACCAGCTGCGGGGCGGTGAGGCCCGCCTGCGCCAGGGTTAGTTGCACCCGGCTGGCGGGCAGATCGCCACTCAGCACCCGCTGGCTGAAGTTGCGGTCGACGATTTCGGCGCGATTTTGCATGGTTTTCTCTTCTCAAATGGGTCTGCACCGGCGTTGCACGGCACGCCGGTGGCGTAGGTCAGGTTGCGCCAGCTACCTGACGATCTTGCGGGCAGGTCGCCGCTACGCGCCAACCTGCCCTACGGACCGGCGCCCAACCCTGGTTGCCGGCGTTAACAAAACGCCTGGATGCCGGTCTGGGCGCGGCCGAGGATCAGCGCGTGGATGTCCTGGGTGCCCTCGTAGGTGTTGACCGCCTCCAGGTTCATCAGGTGGCGGATGACGTGGAACTCGTCGCTGATGCCGTTGCCGCCGTGCATGTCGCGCGCCACCCGGGCGATCTCCAGCGCCTTGCCGCAGCTGTTGCGCTTGAGCAGCGAGATCAGCTCCGGCGCGCAGCGTCCCTCGTCCATCAGCCGCCCCGCCTGCAGGCAGCCTTGCAGGCCCAGGCCTATCTCGGTCTGCATGTCGGCGAGTTTTTTCTGGATCAGCTGGTTGGCGGCCAGGGGGCGACCGAACTGCTGCCGGTCGAGGGTATATTGGCGCGCCGCGTGCCAGCAGAATTCGGCCGCGCCGAGGGCGCCCCAGGCGATGCCGAAGCGCGCCTTGTTGAGGCAGCCGAAGGGACCCTTGAGGCCGCTGGCGTTGGGCAGCAGGTTCTCTTCGGGGACCGGCACGTTGTCCATCACGATCTCGCCGGTGATGGAGGCGCGCAGGCTGAACTTGCCCTCGATCTTGGGGGCACTGAGTCCCGTCATCCCCTTTTCGAGGATAAAGCCGCGGATCTCGCCGTCGAGCTTGGCCCAGACCACGAAGATGTCGGCGATGGGGCTGTTGGTGATCCACAGCTTATTGCCGGTGAGGCGGTAGCCCCCGTCGACTCTTTCGGCCCGACTGCGCATGGCGGCCGGGTCGGAACCGGCGTCCGGTTCGGTCAGGCCGAAGCAGCCGACCCATTCGCCGCTGGCGAGGCGGGGCAGGTACTTCTGCCGCTGTTCCTTGCTGCCGTAGGCGTAGATCGGGTGCATCACCAGCGAGGACTGCACGCTCATGGCCGAGCGGTAGCCGCTGTCGACCCGCTCCACCTCGCGCGCCACCAGCCCGTAGCAGACATGGTTGACCCCGGCGCAGCCGTACTCTTCGGGCAGGGTGGCGCCCAGCAGACCCAGTTGGCCCAGTTCGTTCATGATCTCGCGGTGGAAATGCTCGTGGCGGTTGGCTTCCAGAATGCGCGGCAGCAGCTGCTCCTGGCAGTAGTCACGGGCGCTGTCGCGCACCATGCGCTCCTCTTGGTTGAGTTGGCCGTCGAGGTCGAAGGGATCGCTCCAGTTAAAGGCGGGCTTGCTCATGGGGGCTCCTGAATCGGGTTGGTTGAAGGGTGGCTTGCCATCAGGCCAAGCGGCGGCATCACGGTGCTGCGCGGATCTATCCATAGCCTAGGTATTTTTCAGTTAAAGGAATAATATTCTTTTGCTTTACCTGCTATCGGTAAAACCTATATCAAGGAGAGAGTGATGGATCTACGGGCGCTGCGCTATTTCGAAGCGGTCTACGAGCAACGTAGCATCAGCGCGGCGGCGCGGCGCTGTTATATCGCCCAACCCTCCATCTCGGCGGCGATCCAGCAGCTGGAGTCGACCCTGGAAGCGCAGTTGTTTGTGCGCCACCCCAGGGGGGTGCTGCCCACCGAGGCCGGCGAACGCCTCTACCCCCTGTCGAAAAAACTCACCGGTGAGGCGCATGCGATCCAACAGCTGTTCGTGGTCAAACCCCTGGCGGCGCCCTTTCGCTTGGGACTGATGCGTTCGCTGGGGGTGGAGCGCATGAGCCGCTGGCTGCAGGCGTTGAGTGCCCGCGCCGAGCAGATGGAGCTGACCCTGGTCAACCCGGAGGAGGATTGCGACGCCCGCATTATCGAACTCAGCGAGGTGGAGGAGTGGGAGCTGTTCCAGCCCATCTGGCAGGATCGCTACCTGGTGGCGTTGCCCCTGGGCCATCCCCTGAGTCTCAAGGAGCGCCTCGCCCTGCACGATCTCAAGGGGTTGCCCTTTATCAATCGCGCGCCCTGTCCCACCCTCGATGGATTAAAGCGGGCGTTGGCCAGTCGCGACCTGAGCTTTACCGTGCGCGCCAATATCCGCACCATCGAATACGCGGTGGGGCTGGTGGCAGCGGGGGTCGGGGCGGCGCTGGTGCCGGGCTGGGAGAGTATTCGGCGGCGCGACGACCTGGTGCTGCGCGAGCTGGCCGGGCTGGAGCTGCAGCAGCAGATCGGGCTGGCCTACGACCGCTCGGCGCCGGTCACCCCCGCGCTGCTGGTGGCGATCGAGATCAGCCAGGCGACCCGTGCCGGGAGCGGCTGATCCAGGTCAACGGGGCGGCGGTTGGCGGCACGTGCAATTGCTGCGCAGACGGGGTTGGTGTACTGTTCCCGGTTTGGATCATTAATTGACTTTCTGGTCAATTTCAGGGAAGGCTGATGTATCAGGAAGATACCCACCGCATACGATTTCACCTGCTCAAACGCATCGTGCTCTGGACGCTGTTTATTGGCGCCGTGCTACTGCTGGGGGTCAAGTCGGAGCATGACCGCCTGCATCGCGCCTTCGTCGAGGAGGTCGATACCATTGCCCGTCACAGCGTCCGTACCGCCAAAACCTTCGATGTGGCCCTCGACGGTTTCCGCCAGTTTCTGGGCCTGCTGCCGGCGGTCAACCTCGACGCCGCACGGCGCTACGCCGCTACCCTGCGCAGCCATTACCCTGAACTACAGCTATTTGCCATCGCCCAATCGACCGACGCCGCCGGCGAGTTTGCCGACCGGGTACGTTTGCGGCAGATCGGCTACCGCGGTCTGCGCCTGGTCAGTCTGACCAGTGACCGCGCAATAATGGCCGGTACCGAGGAGCACTTTCGGCTGCCGCTGATCTTTACCGAACCGATGCCGGACTCCGGCGACCAGTTGCTGCTGCTCGATCGGCAGTTCAACCGGGCGTTGGCCGCCCAGGGAGCGCCCGGCGGCCGCCGGCTCAGCGAACCCTTTGTCTATGGCGCCGCGGCGGGCGAACAGGGTTCGGTCGGCGATGATGGGAAGGAGGGCAAGGCTTACCTGTTGTATGCCCCGATTCTGGACCCACTGGCGGCCCATGGGGTGCCAGGCACCTGGCCGCAGGCTTATGCGCTGCTGCTGGTGAAGATGAACGACCTGGTTCCGGCCGCCTTGCTGCAACGGCCGGGCTGGTCGCTGCAATTCAGCAGCGAGCCCCGGGCGGAACAGCCGGGGCGCTTGCTCTGGCGCCATGGCACGCCACCGAGCCCCGGCCCGAACAGCCTGCTGGGGAGTTTCCACGCGCTGCGCGCCATCGGCGAGGGGGCGCAGAGCCTGACCCTGCAGTTGAGCTATCGTCCCGGCTGGCGCGATCTCGATCACCAGTTTCTGGGATTGCTGTTGGCGCTGGTGTTGTCCCTGGTGATTGTCGCCAAACGGGTCATCTCCTTCAGCCATCGTCAGACCCTGGGGGATTTCAAGGAGCGCAGCAGCCTCTACCAGCAGGCCCACTACGACCAGTTGACCGGTCTGCCCAACGTCAACCTGTTGATGGATCGGCTGGAGCGGAGCATGGCGACCCTCGACGGGCAGCGCGAACGACTGGTGCTGGCCTATCTGGATCTGGATCAGTTCAAACCGGTCAACGACCGCTGGGGTCATGACGCGGGCGATCAGGTGCTGGTGGAGGTGGCGCAGCGCTTACGCCAGCAGTTCCGGCTGCACGATACGGTGTCGCGCATCCACGGTGACGAGTTCATCGTCTTGCTGTCGATGCCGCTGGCGCATGTGGATATCGACAGCGTCGAGCAGAAGGTGGTGGCGGCCTTCGACGCGCCCTTTTTGGTGGAGGATCAGCCGGTGCAACTCGGCGCCAGCCTGGGTATCGCGGTCTGTCCCACCGACGCCCGCGATCCCGAGACACTGATCTCGGTCGCGGATCAGCGCATGTATCAGCTCAAGGGACGGCGCGCCCCGGCGGCCTAGCCGGGATGCCGTTGAGCCCCTGCCCGCGCCCGATGGCTGCCGCCCGGCGACCCGGGCTATGCCTTTTAACGTGCTGTAACTATTTGCTTTTCTCCGGCGATACGTTTTGCGTATCGGCTCCCGTCAGAATTTCGATTGAGTCCCTTTCCCGGACTGGTCTAGGCTGTCACCAACCCTCAGGCCGCATCGGAGTTAGGATGAATCGCAACCCCCTGTACGCAGCACACATCGAACAGCTGCAACAATTCACCGCCGCGCTGCTGCAACAGCAGGGCTACGCCGGCCTGCTGATCCACAGCGGTCGTGCGGCCGGGCTGTTTCTGGACGATCAGCAGCTGCCGTTCTACGCCAACCCGCACTTTAAGCACTGGCTGCCGCTGCCGCGTCACCAGCACGGCGTCCTGCTGATCCGCCCCGACGCCCAACCGCGGCTCTACTACCACAACCCCAGCGACTACTGGCACCTCGCCGACGGCACCCCGCAGGGGTTCTGGACCGGCGCGTTCGAGATTAGCGAGATGAGTGCGCCGGCGCAGGTACACGAGGATCTGGGCGACTGCAGCGGGCTGGCGTTTATCGGCGAAGAGGCAGCGCTGGCGCGGAGCTGGGGCGTGGCGGCGATCAACCCCGAGCCGCTGCTGCACGCCCTGCACTGGCAGCGCGCCTACAAGAGCGAGTACGAACTGAGCTGCCTGCGCGAGGCCAGCCGCGTGGCGGTGGCCGGCCACCGCGCCGCCGAGCAGGCGTTCCGCCAGGGCGACAGCGAACTGGCGATCCACCTGGCCTACCAGGCCGCCAGCCGCCAGCGCGAGAACGAACTGCCCTACGGCAATATCATCGCCCTCAACCAGCACGGCGCGGTGCTGCACTACCAGCACCTCGACCGCCAGCCGCCGCGCGAACGGCACGCGTTCCTGATCGACGCCGGTGCCGAGGTGCGCGGCTACGCCGCCGATATCACCCGCACCTACTCTGCCAGAAACGCCGCCGGCAACGGCGGCCTGTTTGGCGAGATGGTCGGCGCCCTCGACCGGGTGCAGCAGCGGCTGGTGGCACAGCTCAAGCCGGGCCTCGATTTCGTCGAGCTGCACCAGCAGACCCACCTCGCCATCGGCCTGATCCTGCAGGCGTTCAAGCTGGTGGATATGAGCCCCGAGAGCCAGATTGAGTGCGGCATCACCCGCGCCTTCTTCCCCCACGGCCTCGGCCACCTGCTGGGATTGCAGGTGCACGACGTGGCCGGCAAGGTCGGCGACGCGCAGGGCACGCCGCTGCCGCCCCCGCCGGAACACCCGGCGCTGCGCCTGACCCGCCCGCTGGAGGCCGGCATGGTGCTGACCATCGAACCGGGCCTCTACTTTATCGACGCGCTGCTGGCCGAGCTGCGCCGCTCACCGCAGCAGGCGGCGCTGGACTGGGATCTGATCGAGCGGCTGCGCCCCTGCGGCGGCATCCGCATCGAGGACAATCTGGTGATTCACGGGGATCGGGTGGAGAACCTGACCCGCGATGCGTTTGCCGCGCGCTGAACGCCGCTGAACTTTTGAGTGTGGATTGGACGGCTGGACTGCTGTGTCGGTTGGGTAGGCTGGGTTAGCGCAGCGTAACCCGGCTAATGCAGCGTAACCCGCCTAACGCAGCCTAATCTGACCTAAGGCGACGGCGGCGCTAGCCGTAGATCGCCCCGTCCGATTCCAGCCTTGTAGGTCAGGCTGCGTAAGCTGCCTGACGCCGCTGCCCCCGGGTAGTCGCTATGCGCCAACCCGGGCTACGGGGAATATCGCCGATCGCCGCGAGCCGTTCCGGTCTCAGCCGTAGATCACCCCGTCTGATTCCAGCTGGATCAGGTACAACCGGGTGTCGAACTCCAACTGGTAGTAGTCCGGCAGCATATGCACACAGAGCTGGTAGAAGCTCTTGTTGTGCGCCTTCTCCTTCAGGTGCGCCAGTTCGTGCACCGCGATCATATTCAGCAGCGGCTCCGGCGCCTTCTTGAACAGGGTGCTGATGCGGATCTCGTTCTTGCTCTTGAGCTTGCCGCCCTGCACCCGCGCCACGTAGCTGTGCAGCCCCAGGGCGTGATTGACCACGTGGATCTTGTTGTCGTACACCACCTTGCTCAGCGGCTCCGACTGCTTCAGGTAGCGCTCCTTCAACCCCTGCACGTAGTCGCGCAGCGCCTTGTCGTTGGCCACGCCGTGCGGTGCCGGGTAGCGGCTCCGCAGATGTTGCGCCAGCTTGCCGTCGTCCAGCAGGCGCTGCACCTGCTGTTGCAGGGCGGGCGGGTAGGCGGCGATATAGCGGAGCAGGGTGGACATGGGTAGCGGCAGGCAAGTCGAGTGGGTGGGGCATTATACCTGGCCCGGCGTGCGGGCCGAAACTGGATTAAACCTTGAGCTAGACAAGGTGCGAGCTCTTGCATTCTGCCCGGGTCATACCGGCCACTGCGGGCGGGATGGGTTGAGTTTGGCGGCGCTCAACGCCAACCTAGGTGGCGGATGATGCCTGCCCCAAGGTTTGGCGCTGGCCCATCAAGGGCAAGACTCGACGCCACCACTCGTTCATCCCCAGAGCGGCGGTTAGGCTTGCTTTCTACGCTTGCTGGAAAGGCCGACACCCACTAAACCGATCCCGAACAGGGCCAGGGTCATGGGCTCGGGAACCGCCCGGACATCATCGGTAATCAGGCGGATATGGGGATCAACGCCGGCGTAGCCCTGATTGCTGGAACCCGGGGCGATATTGGCATTGTGATTGATCGATTCGAACGGACCTTGGACCGTATTGATATTGCCGCTGCCGTTATCGATATCCCAGCTGCCCAGCAGGGATCCGGTGCTGCCCCACACCCCGATGTCGTAGCGGGTGTTGGCCTGGAAGGTAAAGTCGACATTGGCGAAGGTGACATAGTCCAGCAGGGCGGTGGTGGTGACCGCCATGGTCTGGCTATAAAGCAGGTTGTTTCCGACCGGCGTCCAGTTGAGGCTGCCGAAGGTGCCGGCGAGGTCGCTGTCCCAGATCCCCAGGGTCAGGTCCATGTCGTTGTTGATGCGATACCGCAGGGCGATATCGTTGACCAGGGTGGTGTTCAGGACATTGATGACGGTACCGAAGGTGAAGGTCGCATTGCGAGTTTCCTCCACATAGTCCGGCGCACCGGTGCCCGAAAAGTTGTCGAAGATGATGGCGGCCTGAGCCGGTGCCGTCGAGATGGTCAGCGCGGCCGCTAGCCCTAAGAGTCCTTTGCGTAGGTTCATTGGTTATCCTCTGGATTTAGTGTGGTGCCGTGTCGTCGGCGTTAGCGATGCTATTAAACGCTTGTTTTAAAATAATGCAAAAAGTGGGCCTATATGTACTATTGCAATATAAACAATATCTTATAGTTTTTCCGTCGTTGTTCTTTGACGTCTGTGTAAATAAAACTGACGGTCTTGGCGCGAGTGTGGGCGGATGGCGCGGCGGTTGGGAATGGTTTGATTGATGCCTTGCTGGGCCTCCGAGGGGGCGCTAGCGGTTCTCTTCGGGGCGCGCGCGGAACTGGATGCTGCCCGCATCCTCGGGGTGGATGCCGCGCTTGTCGGCGTAGAAGGCACGGATGGCGGTGAGATCCCGCTGCTGATCGCCGCTCAGCTGCAGCGTTGGACCAAAGCCGATCTGCTTGCGCGACGCATCGATGTAACCCAACACCAGCGGCACTCGGGCGGCGAGAGCCAGGTGGTAGAAGCCGCTCTTCCAATAGGGGCGATGGCGGCGGGTGCCTTCGGGGGTGATCACGATCACCAGCGCCTCGTGCGCGGCGTATTCCTGCACCAGCGCGTTGATAAAACCGGAGCTTTTTGACCGGTCGACACCGATGCCGCCGAGGGCCCGCATCAGCGGGCCCAGCGGCCAGCGGAACAGGGTGTGTTTGGCGATCCAGTGGAAATGGAACCCCAGTGCCCCCTTGACCAGCATGGCGAGGATAAAGTCCCAGTTGCTGGTGTGGGGGTAGCCGATCAGCACGTAGCGTGGGGCGTTGGGACGTTGGGCTTCGTCGATCTGCCAACCGGCCAGGGTCAATAGGGCGCGACACAGGGTGCTGATCATGGGCTGACTACTTGTGGTCCAGTCGGTAGACCCCGTCCCACTCGGGGCCGGGGGGTTGGGCGTGCTGGCGGTAGCCGGCAATCCGCTCACTATAAAGCGCGTAGAGCGGCTTGCCCAGCGGCCCGCTGGCGAGCTGTTGGCACAGTTGCAGCGCCTGGGGCCAGTCGCGCTGCCAGTAGGCGTCCAGCATCTGCTGATGCTGCTGCAACGCCAGCGCGATCGCGGGCAGTCTGGCATCGTGCTGAGCCGGGTCGAGGGGCTCATAGATCGCCACCGGCTGCTGTTTGCCTTTGACCCGCACCCGGTCGAGCTGGCGGAAGTGCAGTTCCGGGTTGGCCGCGGCGACCCCGGCGCTGACGATCAGGGCGACGCCGTACAGCTTGGTCAGCCCCTCCAGCCGGGAGCCCAGGTTGACCGCGTCGCCGAGCACGGTATAGGCCATGCGAAAACGCGAGCCCATGTTGCCGACGCTCATCTCGCCGCTGTTGAGGCCGATGCCGATCCGCAGCAGCGGCAGATCCGCCGCCGCCAGTTGCCGGTTGACCAGCGCCAGGCGGCGCAGCATCGCCAGCGCCGCCTGCAGGGCGTTGCGGCCGTGGCTCGGATCGCGCAGGGGCGCTCCCCAGAACGCCATGATGGCGTCGCCCATATATTTGTCGATGGTGCCGCGGTGGGCGTGGATCTCTTCGGTCATGGGGCTGAGGTAGATATCCATCAGCCGGCTCAATTGTGGCGGGCTAAGCCGCTCCGAGATGGCGGTGAAGCCGCGAATGTCGGCGAACAATACGGTCATGTCGCGGCTGTCGCCGCCGAGGGCCAGGTCGCTCGCCTGCTGCTGCAGCTCGTCCACCAGCGCGGGCGGCACATACTGGCCGAACAGGCCGCTGAGCTGCTGGCGTTGGCGGGTTTCGAAGACGTAGCCCAGCAATTGCTGCAGGGAGAACAGCGCCAGCAGCACCAGCAGCGGTGGCGCCAGCGGCAGCACGTGGCCGGCGACCCGCCACAGATAGAGGTTGCCGGCGACGATCAGGGTGCCGAGCAGCAGGGTCAGCAGGGTGGCGCGGATGGCGCCCACTAGGGGCGGCAGCAGCACCATCAGCAGGCCGACCAGCAGACACTGGAGAAAGTTGGCGCCGCGCATATAGTCGGGCCGATGAAGCAGTCGTTCGTCGAGCATGCCGGCGATCAGATTGGCGTGCACTTCGACGCCGGGGTAGGCGTTCTGCACCGGGGTGGCGCGCAGGTCCAGCAGGCCGGCGGCGCTGGTGCCGAGCAGTACGATGGTGCCTTCGAGGCGGGCCGGGTCGGCCCGGCCATGCAGCACCTCGGTGGCCGAGAGGTAGGGAAAACTGCCCTGCGGGCCGCGGTAGGGCACCATGGCGGCGCCCTGGGCGTCGACCGGGATGGTCAGGCCGTCCAGGCTGAGCTGTTCCAGCATGCCCTGGTCGCCACCGGAGCCCAGGGTGATCTGCTCGCTCCCCAGCAGGGTGGCCATCACCGCCAGCGACAGGGAGGGGTAGAGCTGGCCGTCGAAGCGCTGCAGCAGCGGTACGCGGCGGTAGATGCCGTCGCTGTCGATCAGCGGGTTGTCGAAGAAGCCGCCGCCCATCGCCTGTTGCTGTAGCAGGGCCAGGTTGGCGCTGTAGCCGGGCGCGTTGCGGATGGCGTCGATCAGTTGCGCCGGACGCTGCTCGGTCAGCGGCGCCGGGAGCTGGCCGCTGCGATAGCGCTGCTGGTTGGCGAAGGCGTAGCCCAGCACCACCGGGCGGTCGCTGAAACTGGCGGCCAAGCGCCGGTCCGGGTCGAGGCGGGTCATCAGCTGGGTGACCGGAGCGAGCAGTTGCGGATAGTCGTTGGCCATCGCCTGCTGCACCCGTTCCAACCCCAGCAGCCGATCTGACTCGGCGAACAGCACGTCGCAGGCGAGCAGGCCGATGGCGTAGTCGTCGAACAGTCGGTCGAGCAGGGCGGCAAGCTTCTCCCGCGGCCAGGGCCAGCGCCCTTCGGCGCTGAGACTGGCTTCGTCGATGTCGACGATCACCACCCGCGGGTCGGCTTCGGCCTGCTGATTGAGGCGCATGCGCCAGTCGTAGAGTTGCTGCTCCGGCCGCTCCAGGAAGCTGCGGTCGGGGTTGATGCCGGGGCCGGCCAGCAGCGCGGCCAGCGCCAGCAGCGCCAGCAGGGTGCGGATCAGGCGGGGGCGGGTCATGGCTTATTCGTCGACCGTGATCTGGCGTAGCTGCTTGAAGTCGATATCCCCCTTGAGGATCTTGTGGATGCCGTCCTGCAGCAGGGTGCGCATGCCGTCGGCGAGCGCCTGGCGCTTGAGTTCGGAGGCGGTGGCCTTACGGTAGATCAGTTCGCGCAGGGCCGGGGTGACCCGTAGCAGTTCGTGGATGCCGGTGCGGCCGCGGTAGCCGCTCATGTTGCAGGCCTGGCACCCCACCGGTTTGTGCAGAGTGGCCCCCTGTGCCGGCAGTGCCAGCTCGGCGGCGTAGTCCGCGCCGTACTGGCGCTGGAGAAAGGCACTCTCCTCCGCGTCGGCCGTATAGGGCGCTTTGCATTTGGAACACAGGGTGCGCACCAGCCGCTGGGCCAGGATACCGAGGCAGGCGTCGGAGAAGTTGACCGGATCGATCCCCAGATCCAGCAGTCGGGTGATGGTTTCCGGGGCCGAGTTGGTGTGCAGGGTGGAGAGCACCAGGTGGCCGGTGAGGGAGGCTTCGACGCCGATATGGGCGGTCTCGCGGTCGCGCATCTCGCCGATCAGGATGATATCCGGGTCGGCGCGCAGGAAGGCGCGCAGGGCGGCGGCGAAGTCGAAGCCGATCTTGGGCTGGACCTGCACCTGCTGCAGCCCCGGCTGGGTGATCTCCACCGGGTCCTCGGCGGTCCAGATCTTCTTTTCCGGCGAGTTGAGCTTGCCCAGCACCGCGTGCAGGGTGCTGGTCTTGCCGGAACCGGTCGGCCCCACCACCAGAAAGATGCCGTGGGGGCGGGCCAACAGGGCTTCGATCTGGCTGAACAGTGTCGGCATCAGGTTGAGCTGCTCCATGCGCAGGGCATCGCCGGTGGCGAGCAGACGCATCACCACCGATTCGGCGTTGACGGTGGGCACCGTGGCGACCCGCACCTCCAGCAGCTGCCCCTGGATGCGGATGCCGAACTTGCCGTCCTGGGGTTTGCGCTTCTCCGAGATATCCATGTGCGACTGGATCTTGATCCGCGAGATGGTGGCCGGCACGTGGCTGGCGGGGATCTGGATGATCTCCTGGCACACCCCGTCGATGCGCATCCGCACCCGTGCCGGTTCCTTGCCCTTGCCCGGTTCGATATGGATATCGGAGGCGCCGAGGCGTTTGGCGTCCATCAGCACCCGGTTGACCAGGCGCACCACGGTGGGGGCCTCTTCGGAGAGGGAATCGTCGCCGCCCTCCTCGTCGACGTTATCGACGTCGTCGAGTTCGCCGACGATATCGTCCAGGTTGTCGCTATTGCTCGACAGCATGTTGCTGCCGCCGAGGTACTGCTGGATCTCCTCGCGGATGCCGACGCTGATCTCGTACTCCTGTCCCTTGAGGGTGCCTTCGACCTCCATCAGGCGCGCGGCGTCGTTGGGGTCGTCGATCAGGATGATTACCTGACCCTTAAGGCCCTCGAGCAGGGCGACACAGTTCTTGCGCAGGTAAGAGACGTTGATCTGTTTCTGCAGCGGGTGGGGGTGATAGCGATCGGGGTCGAAGGCGATAAAGGGGACCTGGTAGAAGCGCTCCATCGATGCGCCGATCTGGCGGGTGCTGAGCATGGCGTCGCGCTTCAGGTGCAGCGCGGCGGACATATCCTTGCCCGCCATGCCGAGCACCTGCTGCAGGCGCTGCTCGGTGATGGCGCCGGTCTTGACCAGGTAGTCGAAGGGGCTGTCCATCACCTCGAAATCGTAGCGAAACTTCTGCGCGATAAAGTGCGCCAGCTCCCGCGCGCGCTTGAACTCCTGCGCGTCGAAGGGCTGACCGTCGCGGCGGTTGATCAGCTGCATCACCCCGAGCAGCACCTGGTTGTGCAAGATCGGCACCACCAGCATGGAACGGGAGCGGAAGCCGCTGCGCTGGTCGAAGCTGCTGTCGAAGCCGAGCTTGGGGTGAATCTTGTGCAGCGCGGCGGCGTCGTAGACATCGGCGATCAGTAGCGGCTTCTGGCTGAGGGCGACGAACCCGGCCAGCGAACGGGGGCTGATCGGCAGCTGAATGGTCTTGAGTTCATCGCCGGTCTTGAA
>Ga0326597_10008980_pt1 | contig 13439 bp, 5 predicted proteins | sample RVTome_12_FD_203789 | JGI IMG/M metagenome (GOLD analysis project Ga0326597, IMG submission 203789) | Soil microbial communities from uranium-contaminated site in the Upper Colorado River Basin, Wyoming, United States - RVT100D185 | ecosystem: Environmental > Terrestrial > Soil > Contaminated >... | reverse complement strand
AGTGGAACATCAAGGTGACGCTCAGAGAAGATGCCCCGAAGCCACTTCTCGTGGGCGGGCTCGTTCTCTCTAATGATGGCGCGATACTGGGGTTTCCGCGGGACGGCCGGAGGGAGCTTCTGCACCCCGGCGAGGAAGTCACTTTCAATCGCAGTCGCGAGACCTTTCGCGCCGGCGCTCCCCTCGACGTGCAAGATCATGTTCTGGTCTTCGGAACGCAGCAGACGAACCCGGTCGACTGGCGCCTCTTTACCGAGACTGCGGCAACTCGCTCGGCCTCGACACGCTCGCTGGGCAGCCTCCATCGAGCCATCGACCGCTACTTACAGCCGGGAATCCGATCAGTGTCGATCGCTGACACGCCGGCAGACGATACCACCTGGACCGTGACCCGATTGGCCCTTCGCGTCGAGGCAAACTCCCGCTTTCTCACACCGGAGCAGGCCGAGGTGGTGGGCGACAAACAGCGGGAGTACACCATTCGCTCGTTTGACGTGCGTCCCTACCTGCCGGACGACCGCGAAAGCGCCCTATACAAGGTCTTAATGACCGCGCACTCGCTAGCTAGCTACTCCAGCGAGCTTCAGGATGGGATTCCCTACAAGCAGCACGATTGGTCGGAGCCCTCCGACCCTGCGAATCTGGCCGTCGGCATCGATTGCTCGCGCGCGATCTGGTTCGCTTTCACGCGCGCAGACTTGCCCTACAACAACGAAAACGACCGCTACTTACACACCGCCGTTATGGTGGGCGACGACAGCGACAGCCTGATGGCACGGCGATTCCAAAGCTGCAATACAGATCCCAACTTGCAGATCGGCGACATCCTCGTCTATCGAGACGACGCCCGTAGCCTCGGACACACCGTTATGGTCATCGATCCAGACAAGCGCATCGCTTGGGGCTCCCACGGCTGGGACGGTAACGTGAGAGAGGGGCTCGAAAGCGATACCGGCGTCGAGTATCAGCTCATCAAGTACAAAAAGGATTGGGAACGGTGGGATCGCCGGACGATGCAGCGGAAAGCCTGTTGGCGCTATCGTCGATTCATCGAAGAAGCTAGTCAGCCCGGTCTGGCCGCACTCCGCTTCGCGTGCGATGCCGGGCGTGCGTGCGCATTACCCTCGACGGTGGCGATCGGCGGCTCTCCGTGAACGAGCTGTGGAGGGTGAGATCAAACCATCGGCACCTCATTCGATTGTGCTCTGCGCTGAACATCGTGCGGCGCTGAGTCGCCACCGAGAAGGAAACACAGAGTTATCGTCCCGAGGAGAAGAAACGATGACATACATCGGGAATCGCGGGAACCCTATTGGAGAGATCATGGGCGTCGCGGAACTAAAGTTCCTGTGCCTCTTCTCGTTGTTTTTCGTCGCGTGCGGAAAAGCACCCGTCGAGCCGCCCCGTGGCCGCGGGGACTTGGCTAGAGCCTGCGACTCCTACCGTTCACCGCTCACGCCGGAATGCCGCTTCGCTTTGGCATGGTACTTCGCGCCCATCGTCTACCAAAACACGGAGGATCCACGGCGCGACTTCATTACGCGATTCGATTTCGACAGCGATCTGGACCCGACGAACCAAAGACAGCACGTCCAGGACTCTGCGTTCTCCCTTCCCGCCCACGTGTACTTCGCCGTTGTGGAGGGCAAGAGCCACTTCTTTGTCGGGTACGTCTTCTATCACCCGGTAGATTTCAAGTTGGTTAACGGACACGAGAACGACTTGGAGGGTGTCCTTCTGACGGTGGAGCGCTTACCCGACGGCCCGGGGAAGCTGCAGCTTATGGAAACGCTGGCGCACAACAACCTCTACCAGTACTACTCCGATCTGCGCATCCAAGACCGTTATCAGCTTCCGGGTCAGCACTACCAGGATCGAGACGGAGCTCTATCCGCCCAGGTGGTGGAGCGCGAGGGTCGTATCGTTGCCTTGCGCCCGGAAGTTGTTATCGAAGCGAGGGGGCACGGAGTATTGGGGAATGGTGACAATAGGGCACCGGCGGGCCGCACCTTTGTTCAATATGAGCCGTCTCCGGATGGGACGACGGCCCAACAACCGCCCGACCATAACGCTAGGGGTATTGACTATGCGCTCTTGGACTTGGAGGAGGATCCGCTCTGGCGGCAACGGCGAGACTCTGACATCTATGAGGAACCCTACGAGTACTGGACGGGTCGTCGGCGCGAGTCAGACGAGAGGCAACAACTGCTGGGGGCCCTCCGCAAGGACGGTAATGCAAGACCGCCGTGGGCCTGGGATGACTTGAACGACCCGTTCGTCATGCGCGGAGATTGGTATCTTGCGCCAGCGTTCGCCATCGCGCATCACCTGGCGGTTCCGGGGCTTACCGCAGAAATCATCAACGATCCCGGCTATTACCTGCGACATCCCTTCTTGGAGGGACAGAGTGGCGGAAACCCTCCCTTTCAAAAGCCGGCCTCCACCCGAACCTCCGAACCGTCCCGCTCCGACGAGGAGGGCGAGACAATCCATCTCTTCGACGGTTCGCGGCTGTCGGCATGGATCCCTTCAACGGGATCCACGCGAGGGGGGGCGGTCACGACCGGTTCCGATCAGCGCGGCGAGTTCTTGCGTGTCGGCGGGCAAACAACCCGTTCCACCGAGACAAACCTCGGTCAACTCGAGGCTAGGGATCTGTGGATCGCCCTCGCGGAAACGAACTCCGTTCTACTGCGCTACACCAACCCCTCGGGAATCCCCGCAGCGAGGGTCACGTTTCGCACCGCTCATGGACAGCGCGACGATCCTCGCGACATCCAGGAACACACGTCCATGATGCTCCTTCCTTCGCTCACGGCGGTCCCAGGAAACGAGGGTGAGACTCAGATCGATTCCACTAAGGGATTGATTCTCACCGGAGACCAGGCGGGCGAAGACCTCATTCTGATGGGCATGACGATCGAGTTTACGCGCGATCTCACGCACTGGGGCGCCGCTAACACCGTGGGCACAGAAGTGCCGGATCATTTGCCCGCGCTCATCAAGCAGCAGTTTCGGCGGTTTCTAGACACGTCTACAGCGGAGCGCACGATCGACATCATTGCCATCGAGATCCTCACCGTGAACGATTGATGACGCTCTTCGCGCGCCGTCGAGCGTTCGAAGACAAACGGGCTCAAACAGTGTTGACTATCTAAGGGAGAGACCAATGAAGTCAAACATCGCGATTCTTTCATTTAGCGTCGTGCTCGTGTCCGGATTCGGCTGCACCCATCCCGAGCGCTCTTCGCTAGCAGAGGAGGCATCAGCTGCGCTCTTGGGAAGCGTGACCGCTAGCACCGGCCAGCAAAAGTTGGCCCTGCTCGTGGGCATCGACGAGTATCAAGCGGTCAGTGATTTGGACGGTTGCGTGAACGATGTGGAGAACATGAAGGGTCTCCTCAGGGACAAGTTCGGTTTCGAGGAGAACAACATCAAGGTACTACGCAACGAAGAAGCGACCCGAGAAACCATTATCGAGAGCTTCCAGACTCACCTCATCGCGAAAGCGAGTAAGGATGATATCGCCGTCTTTCACTACAGTGGACATGGTTCCCAGATGAGGGACCGCACCGACGCTAGTAAGGACGAGCCGGATCAATACGACGAGACCATCGTCCCACACGACAGTCGCACGGCCAACGTTTTTGACATTCCGGACGACTCCATTAATGCGCTCCTGAGATTACTTTCGGACAAAACGGACAACGTCACTGTCATTCTCGATAGTTGTCACTCGGGCACGGCCGTCCGGGCCGGTGGCAAGGTCCGGACCGTCAAGAAGGATGCGCGGGATCCGCCACCGCCGGATTCTTTCGCCACGGGCGCGCGCGGCACGGCTGAGGGCGAGGGTGGCTGGCGTCCCGAGGATGCGAAGTACGTCCTTCTCTCCGGGAGTCGGTCGAACCAGTTGTCCCACGAGCTCTCGGTGGATGGAAAGAGCCACGGCGCCTTCACCTACTTTTTTGCGAAAGAGGTTCGCGAAGCGCGGGGCGGAGTTACGTACCGGGACGTCATGGACAAGGCGATCGGCAATGTCAATGCTCGCTACCCGTCTCAAGAGCCGCAAATCGAAGGCACCTTGGCTGATAACTACGTCTTCAGTGATGAGAGTAGTCTCGCCCAGAACCATGTGCTCGCTTCCCCCCAGGGCCGGGGTCGTGTTCTGTTGAAAGCAGGACAAATCCAGGGACTCACCACCGGTTCCGTTTATGAAGTTTATGCACCTGGAACCAAGGAGTTCGAGCCGCCCGCAAAGCCTGTTGCCGAGATCCAGCTCACGCGCGTCGACCCCTTCTCCGCGGAGGGCACGATCCTATCTGGCGGCCCCGTCGAGGAAGCCTCCCGTGCCGTTGAGCGTCAACATCGGTATGCGGACAGGAAACTTCGTATCTACTACAAAGACCTTTCGGAGTCCGAGACCCTGAAACGCATCAAGGCGCAGCTCGATCAAGTCGCGTTCATCGAGCCGCTTTCGGAAGAGCGCGGCTATCACCTCTTATTACACGAAAGGGATGGCGCCATCGTGACGGAAGGGGGAGACCCAACGGAGATCTCACCCCGAGTTCCCATCAACGACGCGGACGTTGTGGAAAGAGCCGTAGATCAGGTGAACCACTGGGCGAGTTGGTTCAACGTTCTCTCGATTGGGAACGCCTCGACGGGTCTCGAAATCAAAGTGGACATCCAACGCGTCGAGGGTCAACAAACCCGGTCTCCCTTCAACAATCCGGAGGAGGTCAACGTAGAGTTCAATGTGGGCGAGATCTTCGAGATCTCTGTCGAGAATCTAACCAACGACGACCTCTATCTGACCGTCCTCGACCTATCGACCGACGGAAGCATCGCACTCGTATTCCCCGCGGCGCCAGGCGCTCAGGAGATCTTGGCCGGCAAAGAGACGTGGAAGAAAAAGCTACGCACCACCCTCCCACCGAACCGGGATTCGGTCAAGGACGTTCTCAAAGTATTTGCCACGTCGCATCCGGTGGACTTCAGTTTCTTGACGCAGGGTGCGGTCCGAGGCGATGTTCGCGGTGGCAGCAACGATCCCTTGAGTGAGCTGCTGGCCCAGGCCGTGAGAGGTGTTACACGAGGGGTCGAAGATGTCGAGCTGGACAACTGGGTGACCGCAGAGCGCGTCTTTCGGGTCAAACGCCAGACTGTTAGTCGGCGGGAACAATAGGAGAACTCGAGGGTCGGAACGACGACCTCTGAAGTGGAACTGCGCCAGATGTGGAACATGGTGACAATCTCCTGTAATCAAGTGGCGAGAGGCACGGCCTTGACGGTGCTCTTGCTCGTGACGGCAGCTCTCGAGTTGGCTGGTGCAGTGCAGCCAGAGCCCGATTGCGACGTGCTTGCTGGTGAGTTTATCTCGGGAGTGGCCGGGCCGGGAGCCTCGGTGCACGAGCTAACATCCGCCGCGCTCCGTTTGGCCGATCCGAAGGGCTGCGATCGCCCCGGTGCCGTCGCGCAGGCGCGGCAGACACTCGAGGCGCTGGTTCGACGGGGCAACGAGCTTTCGGGGTTCCGGTTACTCTGGCTGTTCGAGAAGGGTGTGTTTGCGGTACCGGGCGACACCGGTGGCGTGGACTACTGGCGGAGCCTCGTTGGGGAGGAAGACGGCATACCGACGCGGGTAGGTAGTGAAATGCTCGGCGAAGCTGCCAAAGCCGGCGACGTTGAGGCGGTGAGGGAACTGGCCGCGCGTGAGGCGATCTATACCAGCGGGGCACACGAGGTGCTGCGCGAGGTTCGCCAACACCTCCGTGGGCTGACCGATGAACTCGCCGAGCCGTTTCTTGAGGCCTGTGGCCTGCCCTGCATGACGGATCGCATGGAGCGGTTTGCATCGCGCGTGGAGGCGGGGGTGACGGTAGCGGGCGACGTCGAGACCGCGGCGGCCTGGATGGCCGGGCCCGGCGTGACATCTGCATCGGTACGGGTGGGCGCTGCACTTGCCGCCGCGCTGGAGCGAGGCGCTCGATACCAGCCGCTCCGCGCAGGGCTCGTCGACAGTTTCTACGCCGCCGCCTCGACGGAAGACCCGTGGGCTGAGGGCGCGGAGTGGATAGCCCTCGCGCACGCGCTCGACCGCAGCTCGTCTCGCGACCTTCGCGCGGGCGACGCGTTGGCCCAGCTGGCGGATCGGCAGCTCACGCAGGACAACCCGGATTCGCCGACGGTAGCGCATGTCCTGCAGGAGGCTGCTCAAAGGTACGTCGATGCGCGCAACGCGCTAGGAGTGACCCAACGTGCGCACCTAGCAATGCTGTTGTTGGCGGGCTTTGGCCCGGCGGCCGATGTAGGCGAGGTGGCTGCACTCTTGGACGGCGTCGAGGACCCGGGCCTCCGGCGCACTGCAGACGTGCTGGATGCGCTCTCGCCGGATACGCCCGTGTCCGCATTGGTGGACAAGCTTCAGGTAGAGGCGCTGCTTGGCAAGCTACGCCCGTCGAGGCACAACGTCTACATGGTCCAGGGTTTGTGGCCGGACGCGGATTGGGTCGAGCTTGACAATGACGCAGCCGCACCTGTTGATTCGCAAGGAGTTCCAAGGATTGCAGCGTCATGCGATCGCGATCCGAGGGCGTTGTCTGTCGCACTCGCCCGGCACATGGCCGATCAGGACGAGCTGCTGTCTACGCGCGGGGGGGGAAGCATGGTGACGCGCGACTTCGCGGTCCAGGGCGCGACCCGCGAACTAAGTGAATGGATCGAGCAGCAGCCGCTGCGAACAGCCGTCGTGATCTTCGCCCGAGAGTGGGACCGGCACTGTGTTTGGGTCGTAGACGGCCATGGCGTGGTGACACAGGAGTCGATGAGGTTGCCGGCCGGCGCAGTCGATGCGCTGCATCTTGCCTGGCGGCGTAGCTTAGGGGTTGACGCTGCCAGGCAGCAGCGCAGCCCGAGGTCTCGCGGAGTGATGCCTGCCGAGGATACCGGTTCAACGGGAACCCAGGTTACGCTGGCCCCAAAGGCCGCGATCGACGAGATCTTCGCTGGCGTAATTCTGCCCGGGGAGGCGCGGACAAGTTTGATCAGCTATGAACACGTGATCGTGATCCCGTACGGTGCTCTCGGCACCGTGCCGTTCGCGGCACTGCCGGCCGGGCCTGATGCAGGCGCACTGATCGACCACGTGGCACTATCTGTTGCGCCCAGTGCCGACGTGTTCTTCCATTCCGTGAAGCCGTTTGCGCAGCGCCGCCACGATCGTGGATGCCCGGCAGTCCGAACCCGCGCTAGGCCAGCGGTTGTCGTGGGCGATCCGGACGCCACCGAGGATCCTGACTGGATCCTTCCGCGCTTGCCAGGCGCCCGCGCAGAAGCGCGCGCGGTGGCCGCTCGCCTGGGGACCGAGCCGCTGATTGGGCCCGCAGCGACCGTGCAGGCAGTCGCTGCCGCGGCGGCCGACGCAGACGTGATCTACGTCGCCGCCCACGGGTTGGCCGATCCTACTGATCCGCTCGCGGGCTTCTTGGCTCTTTCCGGCGGGCGCTGGACGGCCCAGACAATCCAGGCGTCATGCTTGGACGGTGCCAGCCTCGCAGTGTTGAGCGCGTGCCAGACGGGGCTTGGGTTGGCCCACGATGGTGGCGTGATCGGCGTTGCCCGGGCGTTTCACCTAGCAGGAGTTCAGCAGGTCGTGATGAGCCTCTGGAGTGTCGACGACGCGGCCACGCAGGCACTGATGACCGAATTCGCTACGCGCCTGGGCGGTTCCACGCCGCCGCATCTTGCCCTCCGCGAGGCGATGCTCGTTCAGCGGCAGCGAAGCAAGCACGCGAGCGTCTGGGCCGCGTTCACTGTGTTCGGAGTGGGCAATCCGGTGGAATGAAATGAACCTCGGACGAAGTATGGCAAACGGCGGGTTGCAACGCTGGCGGGAAGCACAGACGACGCACCCCGGGCGGAGCGGCCGCGCCGGATATTCGAGATCGCCCCGCCCTCGGTCCCCAGCAAGGCCATGAGATATGGACCGTCGCCTGCGTTATCCAGAGATCATTCGAAACCTCGATGCTCCACTCCTCTTCTCGGTTATAGAGCGTTGCCAGAACTCACCTTAAGCGAGTAAGTGGCGAGTCCATCCCTGTTAATCGTCGCGTGCGCTTCGATCGCCTCGTCGAGCAAACTATCAACCTGTGGCTCGACGCCGCGCGTCGATGTAGCTCTTAGATTTTGCAGGGCCTCTCGTGCGGGCTCGCGGCCCGACAGAGCTAGGGCGATGATGTTCATCTGCGATAACTGAAGGTTTCGACCCTGCGAGTCCTGGAACGGACTCGTCCACGAGAGAGCTCTTGCCGACCAACTTGTTGGTTGGAGGCCACCGATCAAATAGTCAAGAGCTCGTTGACTGCCTGTACGATTTGCCAAATACCCAAGAGTCAGAATCGCTGCGGTTTTCGCGTTGTACACATCCGCCGACAGCGTCGTATCGCCCTCCGCGATGAAGCTCACGAGGGGATCCACAACGGACTCGTCCCCAACGGCCCCGAGCACGGTAACGACGTTACTCCAATAGGGCTCGTCGCTTGAATTCGACAACATCTCCAGTAGCTGCGGGACCACGGCTGGCTCGTATCGTGCCGCAATTTCAAAGGGGACACCGTGAAAGTAGGTCTGGCGAACAAAATCCGCGATGTCGGGAAGTTCCGTTTGCGCCATGAGCTCTCCGGTTGCGGACGGCGGGCTGGCAGTCATCGCCGCGACCACTTCGAGCGCATCGCATTCTGCAGTGTTCAACTGCCGACGATTGTCTCCAATGGAAGGAAACATCACCGCATTCTCATCGTTCCGATGACTACGTCCCTTCGTGTGGCAAAACTCGTGAAGCCATAAGATCCCTTCCTGGGCAGGACCAAAGGGAACGACCACCATGGAATTTCCCGGCACGGGGGCACACCCGATGATTCCAGGAGCGAAGCCGCCGCACCAGTTGATCTGGTTCACGACCTTTACATATCCGGGGAGCCCGAGGACGGCCTGGAAATCGGCCTGACTATTGATGATGCCGCTCCCAATGTCGAATGTTGTCACATTCCCGTCACGTCGTAGGTCTATTCCGCAGGATACGTCGCCGATGCCGTCCGACTGTCGAGCCACCGCGGAGCCGTCAGCGAACACTTGGTCTGCTCGAGTTCCATCGAGCGTCGTAGAACCATGACGGCTCACCTCGAGGTCATGCTGGATGGGCTCGCCGCCGTTGCCGTCTCCTCCACCATTGCAGTAGAGAGTTGCCATGGCACAGACAACCATGAGCAGCACGCTTGATTTGAGGATCCTCTTATCAGAACGCATGATTACCTCCGTACGGGTCTAACGCGCGTAGCAAATTCCATTTCGGAGCCCAAGAACTTCGTCTTACGCGGCTTACAAGAAACGTGCCATGTCGCGAGACTGAGACTGCGATCTCGTTGCACTCCAGTTCAATCCGATTCTGCTGGATCTTTGATGTGGAGTGAAAACTGTAACCCTCTGTGCTACACCGGAACGACCCGAGGTCGTCGGACGGCCCTTGACGCAGTGTCTGTTGACTTCAGGGATCGTACGTGCCAGTTTGACGTATGCCCGTCTTCGCATCCGACGGAGGTCGTGGCTTTTCCCCGCAGATTCTGGCGCTCGCGATCTCGATTGGCATCGTCGCTTCTGCATCCGCGTGTGAGGCCGGTGATCCGGCTTTGACTCAAAACGATGAGAGGCTCGAGCCGGAACAAAGGCAGGTGACGGCGCCTGTCGAGGAGTTCGTTCGTCGGACCTATATTCACGGCGTACCCTATGAAGCGGCCGCTGCCTATGGACCGTCGGTTGTGCCGAAGCTACTCGAGATGCTCGCCGATCCCGCTAATGAGGAGCATTGGTCGAACGTCGTCATCACGCTGTGCATCGTAGGTGACGAAAGCGTACTGGAGTCCATCCAGTCTTTTATTGGTGAGAACGGTTCCGCACCGCTGTCGCGGGCAGGCTACGCGGCCAAGACCAACGCCATTACCGCCCTAGGTTATCTCATCTACAGAACAGATAGTGAAGAAGCACTGGAATACGCGAGACAGGGACTCCAACCCTCGACGTGGACCGAGAGAATTCGCTGGCGGAGTCCTTATCATTCAAACCAAAAGGATCTGAGCGTTCAGCTCGCACAAATGTCCGTCATGGCCCTGGCGCTTTCAGGTCACCCCGATGGTCGGTCGGCTTTGGAGAAGCTCAAGACGGATGCCAGTCACGCCAGAGTCGCCGCACCGATCAATGATCTCCTTGACGACGCGATCGAAACGAACGACTTCGTCCGACGAGAAGGCCTCGCCAAATACCTGAACAGTCGCATCCAGTAACGCCTTGGTTCTTGCCTTGAAAAAAGTCCAGACCCGGGCAGAGTGTTGCCAGGCCAATGGGAGCCAGCCCCTTCAGCGACTCAGGCGGCTTCGCCGCGTGGCAGCCGGAACTAACATGTCCGCAACGCCTTGCAGACACGTAGTTGGGAGGCTGGAATCTCCCGCGCTTGACACGCGGCGTGAATGCAACTGTAGCGCTTACAGTTACACAGGCTCTTAAGCCTGCTCCTCTTTTTCAAAGAGATTCTTGTGTCGTGGCCGACAGTGTTGCCGGCGCTTTACCGGTCCGTCCCAAACGACTGATTGTTAACAAACGGCGGAAACTCGAGCACCGCGGGCGCAGTTGGCGCTCGCTCTCCCCACCCAACACGCACAGCGAATCCGTCTCGGGGTCCACAAGCCGCGCCTACTCCACACCCTCGAGCGTTACGGTTGCTGGGCCCCTCGCGGGGGACAAGACGTTTCATAATGGGCATGAAGATCGAATTCACGCATGATCTCACGCCCTTGGGGGACCGCTACGCCCACGGACACGGAAGCTACCGGATCATTCAACTAAACGGAGCTCCGGTTTCGAGCACATTCTGGGTGTAGCCCCCAGCGCTACAACGAAGGTTCTCTGGTGCCACTCTACTCGCCAGTCGCGCCGCCAAGCTTCGCACCTTGAGCTATTTACGGGGTGAAGCGCTCGGCTCCGGTGTTCGCGGGAGAGCTACACCCGAAGCAAACGGCGAGACCCTTTAAGTCCTTGAGATAGAACCCATTAATACGGGTCGCCGCCGACCAGAGAGCTAGGCACAGCCCTTGCTGATTCAAGTGACGTGGCGCATCCGGCCGCCCAAACGGCGCAGGGTGAGCGGCCTGTTTTCAGGCCGCCGTTTGAGTGCGCCGGATGGGAGCAGCTCAGGCCTTCATCACAGTTTACTGGGGCGACCGAGTCCCTGAGCGCGAAGGAGGTTGGGTCATGGCGATCGCAAAGCAACCAGTCGACGCGATACACCCTGGGGAAGCCCATGTGGACTCTCCGGTCGCGTCTCAGAGTGCGGGTACGAATTGGGAAGAGGTCTACATGGGAGGCAGTCCGGCGGCCGAGGCGGATATCGTCCAAGCATTCGTCCGTGACATCAAACAGGTTCAAGCTCAAATCAAGACAACTGCGAAAGCGAGTGAGATTCGTCGCGCCTTTCACGCCAAGATGCATCTCGGCGTCACCAACGCCGAGTTCCAGATTTTGCCCGACATTCCGCCCGAACTATGTGTAGGCTTTTTCCGTCCGGGTGCGAAATACAAGACGACCGTTCGCCTCTCGAACGCCTCGGGCGAGATTAAGCCGGATGGCGCGTCGGATTTTCGCGGCATCGCGATCCGGATCCACGCCGAGAAAGAGCACGTTCATGATCTACTCATGACTAACGCTCCCGCATCCCACGCACGCGATGCCGTCCAGTTCATGACCGCCGCCAAGGCTCTTTCGAGTAGATCGAAAGCTTTAGCCCCGTTCAAGTTGATTTTCGGACTGGGGCCCTTCGAAGCGGTGCGCATGCTCCTCGCCCTCGTCAGTGGTGCGTCACGCAAAGTTTACAGCATGGCCACGGAAAGTTTCTGGAGTCGTGCCCCGATCAAGTTCGGCCCTTACGCTGTGAAGTACAGCCTCAAGCCCTCCCCTGAAACGAAACCGGTTTCCGAAACCGAGATCGCCGACATCAAGAAGCGTGCGAACTTCCTGCGCGACGACCTTCTGGAGCGACTCCAAGAGGGCGACGTCGCCTACGACTTTCGAGTCCAACGGTACGTCAATCCGAAGAAGACCCCCATCGAGGATGGGGTTGTGGAGTGGAAGGAGAGCGAAGCTCCCCCCGAGACCATCGCCCGCCTCGTCATTCCCAAGCAGGACCGGAATAGCGCGGAGGCACGCTCGGAGGAGGCTTTCGTCGAGAGACTGGAGTTCAATCCGTTCAATACGACGGATGACTTTCGACCCCTGGGGAGTCTCAATCGGGCACGAAAACTCGTCTACCAAACAAGCGCCGATCACCGTGAAGGGAGGGTTTCCTATGTCTCGGTGGGATTCTTCGGTCGGTTCTACGACTGGTTCGCAGAAAAGGGCTACAACCTTCTCAACACGGTCGTTCCCTGGCACAAGCTGCCGGTATTGCTGGGATTAGGAAATCTTCTCGCTCAGCGCAACGTGTTAAGACGGGAAAATCTCCACGATACGGAGGAGCGCGAAATTGTGCCGACCCCCCGTCCGAAGCTAGACGCGATCGACCCGAGCGTACGAGGGGTGCGTACCAGCGATGGAACCTACAACGATCTCTCTCAGCCACGTACGGGAGCCGCGGGGGCGCGATTCGGACGGAACATCCCGCTTCACAAAGTAGTCCGTGACACGAGGCTTCTGGAGCCGAATCCGCTTGTCGTGAGTCGCGAGCTCATGACTCGGCACGTGTTCCAGCCGGCGACGACGCTGAATATGCTCGCGGCTGCCTGGATTCAGTTCCAAATTCACGGCTGGTTCAATCACAAACGCAAGAAGGACAAATTCATAGAGCTCGAGGGCTACGGGTGGCAAGAAAAACCCATGCGCGTGCGGGAGACGAGTCCTGAGACACCAACGAAGCTGGACCCCAACATGCCGCCGACCTATGCGAATAGAGAGACCCACTGGTGGGACGGATCGCAAATGTACGGCACCAATCGGGAACTTACTCTTTCTTTCAGAGAAAGACAGGGCGGCAAATTGGCTATCGAGGAGGACGGCTTGCTCCGCGCGGAGAATGGAGTGGACGTCACCGCGTTCAACGATAACTGGTGGATCGGCTTGAGCATGATGCACACTCTTTTCACTTTGGAGCACAATGCCATCTGCGACCGGCTTCATCGCGAGTACCCGCATTGGGGCGACGATCAGCTCTTTGAAAAGGCGCGCCTCATCAATGCCGCCCTGATGGCGAAGATCCACACCGTCGAATGGACGCCGGCAATCGTGGCCCATCCCACGCTGCAGGTCGCGATGAACGCCAACTGGTGGGGGCTTCTCGGTGAAGGGCTGGCCAACACTCTAGGCCGCGTCGGCGACGGCGAGGTCTGGAGCGGAATCATGGG
>Ga0326597_10008979_pt1 | contig 13439 bp, 15 predicted proteins | sample RVTome_12_FD_203789 | JGI IMG/M metagenome (GOLD analysis project Ga0326597, IMG submission 203789) | Soil microbial communities from uranium-contaminated site in the Upper Colorado River Basin, Wyoming, United States - RVT100D185 | ecosystem: Environmental > Terrestrial > Soil > Contaminated >... | reverse complement strand
CTGACCGGCGAGCCGGTAATATGATCTCAACCTGGGTGCCTTTACCAGGGGTGCGGCTGACGCGCAGACTACCGTCGTGCAACTCCACGAAACGCTGCGCGAGACTCAAGCCGACGCCGTCATGGTTATTCTTTGTCGAAAAATAGAGTGTCGGCGCCGACATCAATTCAGCGTCTTTCATGCCCCGGCCGAAATCTTCGATGCGAATCGTTATCGAGGGGTGGCGACCATTCGATTTTGCTCTGCCCACGATGGCGACTTCTCCGTTCTTATCGGTTGCTTCCAATGCATTCTGGAGGACATGACGTAGCGCCAGATCGAGATAAAAAGCGTCGCCGCAAAGCACCATATCTTTAAGCGCCGGTTCCAGTTCATCTCTGACGGCAATCCCCTTCTGCATAAACGCTGTTTTGTACGAAGCCAAAACCGGTTCTATGACGCCCGAGACGCGCAATCCGTCGACCCGAGCGGGAAATTGATTGTATTGGGAAAACGCCCGAGCGTACTCCACGGCCCGATCTAATGTCTGTTGCAGCAACTCGATATCCCTCACATTCGGGAACGATCGCCGTAGAGAACTGAGGATCATGCCCTGAATCTGGAATTGGTTAGCCAGCTTGTGCGCAAATTGGGAACCCACGCTGGGGTCCACCCCGTAAACCTTGCGGTCTCGGCCCAGAGGCACGACGCAGCCTCGCACCGTCTGAACTTCATTTGTCTCGACCAGCTGCATCCTATTGCAGACCCATAATGGTAAGCCATCGGCATGGATGAATCGGTGAATAAGCGAACTAGCGCGCAGCTGTTTGAGTCCGGCCAGACAGTCGCGCAACAGCGACTGATCCTCGGGCGGAACCGATTGTTCCCAGAGCGAGCGATTACCGAGGAAAGCCTCCCTGGCGATGCCAATAAAGTCGAATATATTCTCCGAAAGAACCGTCACGTCGAGTGACGTCTTGCATTCATAGAAAACGCAAGACAGGTCCGACAGGAACTTTATCGCCGAACGGTTGTCCAGCCCATCTATACCATTGGACATTTATGATTCACTGGGCGCCCAGCCTCTGAAGCGTGCTGGCACGGAACGCGAAAAATTTGGGCAGGTGTCCACTTCTTGTTGTCTGGCAATGGTTGATAGATTCTCGAGCATGTTCAACGCCTTGAAACATAACTTTATTTTACTTCGACACGCAGACGAATACAAGGAAAGATTGACCCTCTAGGAATTTTTTACCGTTCCAAGGTCTCCTTTCCAAACAGCGCCAGTAGCGCAGCGGAAGCAAATAACAGTGGTGCGTAAACTAGGAACGGCACGCCTGGACTGAAAGCGTTCGCCAGATAACCGCCTATCAACGGCGCCACGCCGCTGCCAAGCTCCGCTATCGTCCTACGCATGGCTTGTAAGCGTCCGCGCACATGCGCCGGCACGACGTCATACGTCGAGGTCGCCAGCGAGCCCAGGGACAATCCCTGGGCGAAACCCGCGATGCCGACTAGAATCCCAAGCTGCGCGAAGCTGTCGGTCAGGGGGATCAGCAAAAAGATCAGCGCCGGCAGGCCCATGCTTGGGACCGTGCACCACTTTCTCCCGACGCGATCCATGACAAATCCCGCGGGAATGATCATGGCGAATACGATCACGCCGGAAATGGTGAAGAGCATGCCGATCTGGCTCGGCGACAGATGCAAATAGGCGGCGGCGTAGAGCGGCAGCATGCTCTGAACGATGATCCTTTGTGACTGAGAGACCATGGTCGCCAGTACCAAGAGTCCATAGGTGCTTCTTAGATCGGGCCGAATTTCATCGAACAAAGCCAAAACTCCGCGCGCGCGTTCGCGCAGCGCTGGCGCACTCCAACCTTGCGGGGACTCCGGCGTCTTCTGCGCCTTGGGCGCCGCCGGGGTATTCGGACTGCGCATTCCCAAAATCACCGAAAGCGCGCAGGCCGCGGAGTAGCCGAAAAACGCCGCTTGAAAGCCGATGATTTCGGTCAGCCAGCCGCCGATGAGCGGCGCGAGCGCCGTTCCCATATTGTACGTACCGTGCAAACTGCTGATCAAGCGCCCGCGCTGGTTGCGGCGGGCGAGATCGATGGCGGCGATTTCCCGAGCCGTGGACCAAAGGCTGTCGGCGGCGCCGATGCACACTGACAAAAGCAATATCATTTGAAACCACGGCGCCACCGCGCACAGCAGCGCGGCGCCGCACGCCACCAGCGGACCGCCCACCAACGCTACGCGCGTGCCCCTGCGATCCAGCAGTATCCCGGCGACGATGGTGCCGAAAAATCTGCCGATCACTGTGGCGGTGATGATTTGCGCCGCGCCCCCCGCCGAAACCCCGAACTCGCGCCCGAGCACCGGTATCGTCGGAATGATCATCGCCCAGGCGCCCGACATAAACGTGCCGGAATAAAGCGCGATGAAACCGCGCGCGCTAGGATTAGCCTGGAGTGAGGGAAACATAGGGACGATGACGTGGTTTATAGTTAGTGTGTCGCCCCAGAATAATTTGTTTCTAAATCCCCCAAGAACCTATCGGTTGCCGCGATGGTGGCGTCCCGCGGCAGTTTTTTCAGCTCTGCAATCAAGACATCGAGGGCCAGGGGTTTTTCCGCCAGAGTCACGATGGCCTCAAAGTATCTGAAATAGGCGAGATCATGGCTGAGCTTCGCCTCCAGGGCGGTTGCCGGATGTTGCCCCGCAACCTGGCGCTGAAACATGCTCTGATAGGCGGGGTACATCGAGAGAAGCGCGAGGACTTTTTCCTTGGCATCTTCCGCGGGTGTGTCTTTGAAAATCGTTTCCGCTTCCTTCGCCAGCTTAAGCAGTTCCCGGGAAATTTGCCTTCCTTCTTTCAAGGCCATCTGGGCTCGCTTCAGGTTTTCAGCATCGCCATGGTGTTTGAAATATTGCACCGCCGCCAACGAACCCAGAGGCGTCACCACCCCCTCTTCGATGTCCCAAGGGAGATCGAAATTCACGTCGCCGTGCAGGTCTTCGTGGAGGATCACATTGACGCGCCGTACAATCCCTTCGGCCGCGAAACTTGGCGTCACCGCCGAGCGCGGATCCGCGAATTCGTTGCCCTGGCGGTAATAGACGCTGTAACCCTCCACTCTATACACCTGCTCGATCTTCGTTCGCTCCGTGATGCTGGAAATACCAACGGCCATACGGATGTCCACGGCCCTGTTGCGCGCCAGCGTGCCGGCCCTTTGCAACCACAGCCAAAGCATCGAAAGCGCCCTCCCCTCCCCCGTCGTACGGATGAGCGCATCGGTAGGTTCAATACCGAGAGTTCGACCAAAGGCTTTAACCTCTTGGATAAGGTCGGCGGTTTCGCGCAGCCCTTCAGCGCCGTGGAAACCGGGCCGCTCCGACAACGCGCAGGCATTGAAAGCCAAGAGTAGAAAGAGCACGCGGCCGAACCAAGCCTGTGCGAAGCGCCGCGAGAGATCCATGGATAAGATGATAATAGGGTTCCGGGTTCAAAGTTCAAGGTTCAGGGTTTAGCCCGGAAATTGGCGATGGAGTCCCAAACTTTGAACGTTGAACCTTGAACATTGAACTTCGAGCCAGGCTTACCGTCTACGCGGCAAACAGAGTCGCCACCGGGACTTTACGTGGAATCCAGCCGACCTCCACCATCATGTCCATTTCAGCGTCGGCGAGCTTCTGCTCCGCCTCGGTAAGAGTGAACTCGATCCTCGGATAACGAGCCGAGGCGAGCAGCGCGTCTCTATCCCCCGGGTAACGCTTGATGAACTCGTCGGCGATTTCCGGTAGATGCGCTTCGCTCCAGGCAAACGACGCGCGAAACGCTTGCAGCAGTTTGTCTTTGATGTCCGGATGATCGCTCAGCAGGTCTTCCCGCGCCGCGACCATATGTTTTATCATCTCGGGAAAACCGCGCAGCAGTTTCCAAATCTCGCCATCGGTGTAGAGACAGCGCGCCTCTTGATCTTCCTCGCCACGAAAGAAAAATTGATCGAGCAGCACCGCGCCGTCGACCTCGCCTCGTTTCAAGGCCATAAGCAGTTGTTCCTGCGGCCTTGTGACCCAAGCGAGTTTTGAGTCGTCCACGCCGAACTGATGGCGCAAGAGATAGCGGTGAATCGCGTGGGGGCCCTGGTGCGACCCCACCGTTCTACCCTGGAGATCCGCGGGCTTTTTTACCGGGCCGTCTTTGCGCACAAACATGCCGTTCCCCTTCATCGTCGATTTCCACTCGGTGCAAAGCCCTATGATCGGCGCCCCGGCCAATTTTCGCTGCACAAAATTTGGCAAATATAAGTTCGCCACCTGGGCGTCGCCGCGGATCAGCGCCTCTTCCTGCTCACGGCTCGGCGGATCCGGCAGCTCAATGACCTTCATGTTGAAGCTATCCGGCTTCACCTTACCCACCGCCAGGGCGTAGTACGTGCGAAACATGCAGAAACGATTGCGGTAGTGGGCGAAGGTGAGGTCCATGACGACTCCTAACTGGGGTGAAATACCGTTCCAAGTTCCGGGTTCAACGTTCAAGGTTTCGGACTCCCAGGCAACGTTCCGGTTTTAACTTTGAACATGGAACCTTGAACTTGGAACCCTACAGGCTACCTCCTGGCTAGCGCCTCTCGTTTAGTGTTGCAGATATCCAGCGCTGCCATGGCGTAAACCCTCGCGCAATTAACCATATTCTCGATGCCGACGCCGCGGCGCACGCCGCTCGGCGCGTCCCATTCGGCGGGGGCCTTCGTTTCCGTCGGATCGACGAGATGAGTGCCGTAACCGGGACCATAGGTGATCGCCGGCACGCCATAGGCCGCAATGCGCGAGCCGTCGCTGGTAATCCCGTAGCGTATCGGCTTTGAATAAGGCACGGGGCTGCCGAACACCGTCTTGTGCGCCCGTTCTATCGCTTTCACAACAAATTCGCTCTTGGAAATCTCGTAACCGTCGGTGGAAAGATATAGATCGACGCGAATGTCCAGAATATCGCTCTCCCGTTTTTTAACCTTCTCGCAAACCGCCTCAAGGTCGCGTTTAATCGCCAGCGGCGCTGTGCCGGGAAGTGTCTTCACGATGACGAAAATATCGGTGGTCGGCCGGGTGCCGGGCTTAAACGCATTACCGCCGTCGATGGCGCCGATCTGCACCGTCGGCAACATGAACTTGTGCGGATACTTGCGCTGGTATTCCTTTTCCCAGTCCTGAATCGCCTGCGCGACTTTGCAGGCGGCGAGGACAAATTTCGTCGCCTTGCCATCCACGCTCACCCGCGCCCAGATAAGGCCGGCGTTGCCGATTTGCAGGTGCAGACCCGTGGGTTCGCCGATGATGCACATATCCGCCATCACGCCGTGGTCCATCAGATAGCGCGCGCCCACGCCTGCCCCGCGGTAGGTCTTTCCCTGGAACCTCCCGACCTGGGCTTTTTCGATTTCGCCGACGACGCCGGCAATGATTAGATCGCCTTTGAGCTTCACTCCGGCCTTTTGCAGCGCCGCCACCGCCTCGATGTAACAAGGGAACGCCGCCTTCATGTTGACCAGGCCGCGCCCGTAGATCCGGTCGTCCTCGACGACGGTCTCTTGGGGATTGTCGAAATGGTCCATGTGCGCGTTGAACATCAGGGTCGCGCCGCCGCCCGTTCCCTTCAACCTGCCGATGACATTCGGTCTGCCGTCCTCGACGTACTGATATTCGACCTCCATGCCGAGCTTTTCGAATTCGCCGCCGAGATATTTGGCGACTTCCTCTTCCTCGCCGGTGATGCTGACGATGTCGGCGAGATTGCAGGCTTGCTCGACGATGCGATTTCGATCGACTTGTTCGACCACTGCGTCTTCCATGGGTGTCGTTGCTCCTTAAGAATAAGTTTTCCTGGAGTCTTTTCTGTAGCACAATCGAAAGCGACCACACAACGGTGCAAGTTGACGCCCATCGGCGTTTTGCTTAGATTGAGCATGATGAAAGTCGCTCTCGACATCGACGGCGTGGTGGCCGATTTCGTCTCGCCTTTTGTTCAGATCCTCCAGGCCCGCAGCGGCGGAGACATTGATCTTGAGTCGTTTAGCGATCTCAATTTCACCAATTACCCTTTTCTATCGAGCGAGCTGATCAAGCAGTGCGTCATGGAGGTTTCCGACGACCCGCTATTTTGGCGTGGCCTCGCGCCGCTGCCCAGCTTGGTGGAGTGGCAGTGCCTCGACGCGTTGAGCCGCGCTGAACGGCTGATATTCGTTACCCATCGCTACGAGCGGGATCACTACAGCATCCATGACATCACCTGCGATTGGCTGCGCGAGCATGGCGTCAGCAAGCCGGTAGTTTATTTTACCCAGAGCGCCAAATCGGCGCTCGTGGAGAAGCTCGGCGTCAAGCTATTCGTGGACGACCGGCATGAGAACTGCCTCGACGTGGCGGAAAATACCGAAGCCATCGTGCTCATGCCGCACCGGTCCTACAACCAGTCATTCGAACATCCCAAGGTCAAGCGCATACAAGATCTGCGCGCGCTCACGACCTATCTCGGTTGACGCGATCGCTAAAACGGGGAGAACTCTATGGGACAGCTCGATAACAAGATCGCCATCGTCACCGGCGCGGGCGGCGGCATCGGCGGCGCCATCGCGGTTCGCTTTGCCCGCGAAGGCGCGAAGATCGCCGTCGCTGACATCGACGGCGAAACGGGAAAGGTCCGCGCAGCGGAAATCGCCGGGCAAGGTGGACAAGCCTTTTCCATCGTCGCCGACGTGACCCGAAAGACATCGGTAGAGCAGATGGTACAGGCGGCGCTCGATCGCTGGGGGCGCATCGACATTCTGGTCAACGTCGCCGGCGGCGCACAGGTCAAGCCCGTGATCGAAGTCAGCGAGACGGAATGGGATCACATTCTCAACATGAACTTGAAGTCCGTTTTTCTCTGCTCGCAAGCGGTATTGCTCGCCATGATCAAACAACACTACGGTAAGATCGTGAGCATCTCTTCCATCTACGGCTTCACCGGCAACGCGACCCGCGCAAGCTACGCCGCAGCCAAGGCGGGCGTGGCGGTGTTTACCAAGTCTCTGGCGCTGGAAGTCGTCAGTCAGGGCATCAACGTCAACGCCGTCGCGCCCGGCCGTATCCTGACGCACCGAGTGCGCGGCCATTATACCGACGAGGAATGGAACGAGCGCGTCGCAGAGATTCCCATGAAGCGCGCCGGTACTCCCGAAGAAATCGCCAGCGCAGCTCTATTCTTGGTTTTAGACGAGAACAAATACATTACCGGCCAAACGATTCACGTAAACGGCGCGTGGTTTAATTATTAAACGATTTGAAGGTCGTGAAGGGTTAGATGTATTAGGCACCTTGAACCTTGAACTTTGAACATTGAACCTTGAACGGAGGCAATCTTATGTATGGCTGGCGCGCAAAAATCGGCCACGTAGCCCCGTCGCGTGGGGATACTTTAGTTTATGAATTCTACCGCATGCTACCGGAAGGCTTCATGATTCTAAACAGCACGGGAACGATTCGACAACTGGTCGACGCCGATTTCGAGCGCCAGTTACAACGAATCGAAGAGGCCGCCGCCGATCTGGTGGACAACAAGTGCGACTCGATCATCATCGGCGGCTCTCCCCTCTTCACCAAGCTTGGGCACGGCAGTGATATCGAGATGGGCAAGAAGCTTACGGCCAAGTTCGGCGTGCCGGTGTCTCCGGGCATCACCGGAGAAATAGAAGCGCTTAAATCGCTGAACATCAGGAAAGTCGTGGTGGCGACGCCACATGAGGAATGCTTAAATCAAAGGATGAAGGCTTTCCTGGAAGCCTCCGGATTTCAAGTGCTGAAGATCGAAGGTTACGGCGTGCGCAAGAACGCCGATCTCACCGACATGGACATCCACGCCGCCTACAAGATCGCCAAGCGCCTCTACGAACAAGCCCCCGAAGCCGACGGCGTCTTCGTCCCCTGCCCTCGCTGGCCCACGATCACCGACGTGGATTTATTGGAACGGGAAATCGGCAAACCCGTGGTGACGAGCTGCCAGGCCTACATCTGGCACGCACTACGGATGGCTCACGTATAGGAGTCGATTACTGGATTTGGCCGATTGATGACGTCGCTCGGTAAATGACTTTGGCGCCGAGTTGCGTCGAATGAAGACTCGGAAGGCAGGGCATTAACCCTGTTGCTTGATGATTCGCTCATACTCATCGTGAGGGCCGATCCAAACCCAAATGAAGTCCGCCCCATCCTCGACGGCCAATGCGCGATGATGAGGCCCGGCCCTCGCGGACCACAGCTTGCCGACCTTTTTGAAGTGTAATGAAGGGTGCGCGGGATTATCTTTGAGGAGATTAAAACTTCGTTGAGCCACTCGTCGGACAGGCTCCGGCAGATGCCCAAAGCAAGCCCAAAAACGGGCTGTTGTGCGATGCTTCACAAATCTTTGAGCGTTCCCTTTGCCTTAGCCTCGAACGCCTCACGAACCAGAAAATCGAGCCTTCCTGTCGCGGAGTCAGCTTCGATTTCTTTGTCCCACCTCTCCCAATCCTTCTCTGACAGCCAGCGGGTGAGTTCAGAGAAATCTTCTCTGGAAAGCTTTTCGATTTCTGTTTTGAGTTCGTCTACCTTTGCCATATCCTTCCCTTTCTCCCCCGATGGCACCGCACGTCCCTGATACACAAGCAGGGTTCGCAATTGATGTAGCGTGAAGCATCGGCCCTACGCGTCAATGCATTATGCCACCGTAGGCTATCGAGCGCCACAGCTCCTGCTGATTGACGATCACCGACGTGGATTTACTGGAACGCGAAATCGGCAAACCCGTGGTGACGAGCTGCCAGGCCTACATCTGGCACGCACTAAAGTTGGCCAGGGTGAAGCAGTCGGTCATTGGCTTCGGCAGGCTGATGGCGTCACTGGCGAACTGACTCACTCGCAGGTCGAACGAATTAGATCGGGTGCGCGACGGCACGTTGCCAACAAAGTAGGACGACGCGTTACGGCGCGTCTCCAGCACCGTCGGTTTCACCATCTATTCATACAGCGCCCCGTTCGGGCAAATGAGAGCCCACCACTCTTTCAGCTTCGTCTCACGAGTCGCAAACGATCGCTCAAGCACTCCAAGTATCAAATACTGTGCGTCAAGCACGTCGTGTTCCATTTTCTCGTACAGCTTGGGACTCAGTGGTTCAGGAAGCCTGCCCCCATAGCGGCAATAGACGTCGAGCGCAAAGAGCAGCTTGACTTGAAGCCACCTAAACAGAGCCCAGTCCGGTGTCACGGAAGCCGCAGGTGGGAGAGGTCGCTGAGCATTCGGTAGCTTAAGCTGCCCATAGAATCCCCGTAGCGCGTCCGTGTCGTAAGCCAGCACGTGCTTGGCTGCCTCTCTCGCCGCTTGGCGGGAGCTGTCACTGCCGGCTAGTACATCGGGGAATAAGGTCGACATAAGGTGAACGCTGTTAATAAACGACGCCACATCGAGCTGTAATTCCGCGGTGTGCTCGGCAACAGTTTGCGCCACTTTCGGAGGAAGCTCGTAGTCGTCGCGGAGAAGCGCCGCATTGAACTGGAAACGAATGTTCTCGCGATGGAGTGACGGTTTTCCGCTTGGTTGCTGTGTCTCAATCTCTATGCGAAGTAGGCCTCCAACGTGCGTCACCAGATCGACCGGATTAGCGGTCCGTGGGAACTTGGAGAAGCAGGTCGAGCGTTTCTTTGGGGTGTGCGACAAATTTGTGGGTAGGAATTGACCTGCCCTTTTTTTTGGCCTATTGTCTGAATGCTATATCAGCATTCAGACAATAGGAGGAAACCATGCCACAAACCTTGGAAGCGCTCGAACGGCAAAGAACCAAGCTCTATGAGCAACTTAAGGCCGTGGGGGATTTTCGTCCGGGCACCATTTCGGTTAACTTTCGCAAATGCGGCAAGACAAACTGCGCTTGCGCCCGTAAAGGTCACAAGGGGCACGGACCCCAATACCTGTGGAATACCACGCAGGGGGGACAAAGCCGGGCGCAGAACTTACGGATGGGCGCCGAGTTGGAAAAGGTCCGAAAAGAGCTGGCGGCGGATAGGGTTTTTCTCGGTTTGTGCCAGCAATTGGTCGAGGTCAATGAACAGATCTGCCAGCTTCGCCCGGTCCAGGAGGTCAAGGATGAAAAGGAGCTTGAGGCGTTGAAAAAAAAATGCAGAGGCAATTCTCGCCGAGATGGAAAAAGAAGTGAAGCGAATTATCCGCCGGGTGTTTCAAGATATGGAGCGACTGGGGCATGTGGACCTGGAAGCAAGCGAGATGGCCATCCGAGCCTCGTCCCACCAGATGGGTGGCAGCTTGCTAGAGAAGCTGCTCAATGCGGACGGTGGGGGCTACCGCGGGGCGCGCACGCAGTGCGGTAAGGGTCACCGAGCAGAGTTTATCGAGTATCGGAACAAGCAACTGCTCACGGCACTGTCCCCGGTTAAGGTCAAGCGGGCGTACCACCACTGTGAACAGTGCCAAGAGGGGGTGATCCCGAAGGATCACAACCTCGACATCGTCAACACCTCGTTCAGTCCGGGTGTGCGTCGCATGATGGGCCAGGTCGGTGGCAAGGAGCCCTTCGAGGAGGGACGCCGAGACTTAGAAAATTTGGCCGGTGTGTGGGTTAAGACCAAAGCCGTGGAGCGGGTTTCACAAACCATTGGCAAACAGATCGAGACGGTTTTTCAAGCAGAGCGTGAGCTGGCACTGTCGGGCAAGGTGGTGCCCCTAAAAGCAGTACCCAAGCTGTACATCGCCATCGATGGGACGGGGGTGCCGATGGTTGCGCGTGAGACCGAAGGACGCAAGGGAAAGGATGAAACCGGCAAGGCCAAGACTCGGGAGGCCAAGCTGGGATGCGTTTTTACCCAGACTGAGCTTGACGACCATCAACGCCCGGTGCGCGATGAGCATTCCACGACCTACGTCGGTGCCATAGAAACCGCCGAGGCTTTCGGAACGCGGATCTATGCAGAGGCGATCCGACGCGGGGTGAGCAGGGCCGCTCAGGTCGTCGTTCTTGGAGACGGAGCACGCTGGATTTGGGGGATTGCCGAAGAACACTTTTACGGCGCAATCCAGATCGTCGATCTCTATCACGCTCGGGAACACTTGGCTCTTATGGCCAAGCTTGTCTATGGGGCCAGCGCTATAAAGTCCAAAGCGTGGCTGGAGGCTCGCCGTGAACAACTCGACGCCGCAGATGTCGAGGCCGTGATCGCCTCTTTGCGCCGGCTGCGGCCGAGCCATACCAAGGTCCAGGAAGCAGTTCGCACTGCCGCGGATTATTTCCACACAAACGCCGAACGCATGCGCTATGCGGACTTTCGCAAGCAGGGCCTGTTTGTTGGATCCGGTGTCGTGGAGGCAGGCTGTAAGACGATCTGTGGACAACGCTTGAAGCAATCCGGCATGCACTGGACCGTCAGAGGTGCCAATGCCATTATCGCCCTGCGCTGCTGCCAACTCAGCGCACGCTGGGAAGAATTCTGGGAGGCTCGTGCACTCGGTTAGCTCTTGCCACCCATAAATTTGTCGCACACCCGTTTCTTTGGATTTGAGAGAATTTCGTAGAACAGAGCATCGGACATCAGTAAGTGATGCGACTCGCCCATTGCACGGATGCGCGACGCATCAGAGCCTTGTAGAAAGCTTTTGTCGAGGACGACGGATGGACGCATGATGGCTACCATTTCGGTTAAGCCGCACGAGTTTTGCGAGCGCCGGACTCCAATCGGGTTGTTAGGTAACCTTACCAACAATTGGACTTATCCCCTTTTTTGTCCCCCGTTTAGAGATGTCCCCTTTTCTTTCCGCTGTGAGTCGCTCGTGCTCATCATGAGGACCGATTCAACACCAGGTGAAATCAGCCCCATCCTTAAGTGTTGGTGCCCGCTAATGAGGCCCTGCCCTCACTTGTATTTGTCTTCTTTTCAGGCTCAGTCAAACGTGAAGAATTAGCCACGGCCTGACGATACACATCAAACTTGCGCTTTAGGTACATGGATTCCGGAACTCCCGCGTAAATAAATTCAGCAAATGAAAATGCATTGGCACCGGTTAGCCTGAAAGAATAAGAAATGTTCTTTCCGCGAGATGTCTCATATATCCTAACAGTGTCCCAATATCTCACAATCCGGCGACCATGGGGAGTCCGCTTCACTAGTGGTCTTAGTGGCCTCAGCGGCTTAATTCCTGCTTTTTGAAGCCTTTCTACAAACCCCTCTATAAATTTCTTTGATCCACTTACAAAAGAGGCCTTGAAGACGGGATTAGTTCCGCCTTCCGAATGGCTATGAGACAGCCTCTTACTTGGAGACTCAAAATAAAAACTTCCATCTCCGTCCCAACACCCTCTCAGAAAATGCCGGACACACTCTTCAGGAATCTCTGGAAAGGTAAGAGTTAGGCTTTTGGCAGGGCCTACTCCTAATTCGGTCAACTTTCTTGAAAGTTTGACAGAAGAGATACTGAGCGAGTATTGGGTTTTGCGAGAAAATCCCCGTGGGGAAATTTCTCGGATTGGGTAGTTTCTTCCCATGAAATTCCTAACCTTTTGCACCAGTTCGAGGTCTACGCTGTTCAACTGAACCCTGTATTTCACTACGTTACCATCTGTTGCAAATACCCCAAGAACATAAGCCGTTTCGGGGGTCCAGGTGTCAAAAAAAGAGTCGTCAAGAGCATATTTTGCGGTCTTCCCCCTATGTTGGAGGTCGGCAGACAAATCGGGTTTCTGTCGGTGTAGCCATTTGTATAAGCCAACGCGAGACACGCCGAATATGTCGGCTATCTCTTTCACGGTCTTCATCTGCTCAAAGTAAAGGGTGCAGAATAACTCTACCGACAACGCTCTTAGTTTCTTGGCGAGCATACTACTATCGACCTTACAGCATCTGCAGATGCACCAGCCTCAATTCAGCCAACTTAAAGCTGAGCGGGCTTAAAGCGTCGGTCTCAAGCCGATGGTTAGTGATCACTCTCATGGTGGCGGTGTGTAGCCAGACGTAAGCTGGGAGAAGTAGACCTCGCGTTGGGCGTCCGAACCCTCGAGAACCGAAATAAGCTGCGGTGACGAGACGACTGCACGCCATAGCCTGCGAAGCACATCCTGGAACCCCGCCAAGAATGGAAGCCGCCCGGAGCAGGGCACGTTATGGGTGCGGCCGTGCATGATATCAGAGCGAACCGAGTACAGCGTGCAGAACTCTTTGTAGGCAGCGTCGCGGGAAGCCCTCTGTATTTCAACAACACACGCGTATGTGGTTGCGAGGCGGCGTGTGATTCCCGGAGCGGTGGAATAGGTACTTAAATCCTGCGTGAATTCCTGAATGGGTATTCCGTTCAAATCGGTTATTCTCCTGTGGAAGTGTTGACTGTTTTACGTCATTTTGACGTAATAATTGGACCTAACTAAAAGTTAGGTCCAACT
>Ga0326597_10008978_pt1 | contig 13440 bp, 8 predicted proteins | sample RVTome_12_FD_203789 | JGI IMG/M metagenome (GOLD analysis project Ga0326597, IMG submission 203789) | Soil microbial communities from uranium-contaminated site in the Upper Colorado River Basin, Wyoming, United States - RVT100D185 | ecosystem: Environmental > Terrestrial > Soil > Contaminated >... | reverse complement strand
GCACGCCCCACTTCAGCGCGTGGGAACCCTTTTGCAGGAGCGTATCGCCCGCAATCTGGAAGGTATTGGTGATGTTCTGCGAGGGATGGCCGTTGTTGGGGCCGAAATCGCTGAGGCCCGAAACATTAATGTTCCCGAACTTCGGAGCGCCGGGAATGAAGTAGAGCGACGGCGGCGTATCCACCGAGCCGACCGAATCCTCATGGCTCGTGGGCCGGGTATACCCCACGCGCAGCGCCGCCAGCGCCGCCAGGCTGAAGATATGCGTCCCCACCAGCGTGACATACTGCTGCCGGCTGTCCGCCTTGGTCTGATACACCGACGAGGACCCGGCATCAAAACTCGAAGCGTCGTCATACGTATAGCGCGCAAACAGGCTGTCCCGGTCCGATAGCTTATGGTCGACGCGCGTCGTGAAAAACACCTCATTCGTCGGAAGAAACACGGTCGCCCGGTTTTCGGCGATTCCGTCGCGCAGCGGCGTGGAGTTCGGCAGCGGATAGAGGTCCAGGTACTTGGGGACTTCCGGGTGGATGAGTATTCCCGGCACGCCGTTCTCATCCGGGAAGCCCGCTCGGGCGCGCGCGTCGGGATAATGGTCCACCTGCGTTTCCGACAGCCGGTCTCGCAGCGCCTCGAAGCTCACCAGAAAGAACGTGGTGTCTTTGCGCACGGGCCCGGTCAGCGTGAAGCCGAACTGGTTGCGCTTGAAGGGAGGCGGCTCGGCCTCCGGATCAAAGAAATTCCGCGCGTCGAGTTTGCTGTTGCGCAAGTACTCAAACGCCGTTCCATGAATCTCCGGCGTCCCGGAATGCGTGATCGAGTTCACCACTCCGCCGCCGCCCCTTCCGTATTCGGGGCTGTAGAAGGTGCTCAGGACCTGCACCTGGAGCACCGCGTCGGAGCCGAGCTGAACGCCGGCGGCGCTGCGCGGAACCTGGTTCTCCGCATCCATGATGTTGGTTCCGTCGAGCGAGAAATTGTTGGATGTGGCGCGGCCGCCGGCGATGGTGAGGCTGCCCCCTCCGACGCCGCGGGAGGCCGAAGCGCCGGCCGTGTCGGTGACACCGGCCTGCAGCGTCGCCAACTGGCTGTAGCTGCGCCCGTTCAGCGGAAGACCCGCAAGCTGGCTGGTATCGATTTGCTGGACGGAGGAGGAGGCACGCGCGCTGCTCTGTTCTCCCGGAGTCCCGGAGGCGGCTCCCTCCTGGAGCACCAGTTCGATCGCAGCAGCTTCACCGGCGCGGAGCTCTCTTCGCAGCGATGCTCCGGCTCCTCCGAGCGCCGCTTCAATTTGATATTCGCCGGGCGCCGCTCCGGCTATCTCAAACCCTCCGTCGCTCCCGGTCCGGGAAATCTGGACGGAACCCGTCGCCACATTCCGGACCGTGACGGTTGCGCCGGAAACCGGGGTCCCCGACGGATCCACTACCCGTCCGCGAAACATTCCCAGGCTGCTCTGAGACTGCAGCGCAACCGGCTGCGCCAGGAGGGTTCCCAGCACCGCGAGAAGGAAGACTCTCCCCCAACCAGATGGAATTACCCTTTCTTTCACCCTTCCTTCTCTCTATCCCCGTTAGAAAGAAAACCGAAGCGCAAACTGAATTTGTCTCGACGTGGTGACCGTCTCGTTGATCCGGCCCGCCGTCGGATTCGGCCGGCCCGGATACGCCCCACTGAATACGCCGCTCAAAGCCTGGCCGAAGTTCGCCCGGTTGGGCACGTTGAAAATTTCGGCCCGGAACTGCAGCCGCCGCTTGGAATCCACTACGAACTCGCGTTGCACCGAAACGTCAGCGTTGAATATCGAGGGAGCGATCAGCGTATTGCGCCCGGCGTTCCCGAGCGTGCCCGGCAATGGCACGGAATACGAACAGGGGTCGAAGTAGAGCTCCGGCCCTCCCACGGGTCGTCCCGCCTCAATCGCGGGCAGGCCCGTCCGTGGGTCGTTGCATCCGGCGGACACGCCGCTGATCGGATTGTTGCTCCGCCCCGAAACCAGGTTTGGCTGCGTCCCCGAGTACAGATACCCCGGCGTCCGGACGCTCACCGTCGGCGTAAACGGAGTGCCCGACCGCAGCGAGAAAATTCCGCCAATCCGCCAGCCGCCGAAGGTCTTTGCCAGAATCCCCGAATTCCACCAGCGCTGCCCCCCGCCGAACGGAAGCGGGTAGAAGTAGTTGAAGGAAACCCGGTGCCGCACGTCGAAATTCGACAGGCCCCGCCCGAGCGCCCGGTCGAAGCCGTACTGCGTGCTCTGTTGGGAAGGGGCGCTGGCGTCATCCACCGATTTGCTGAAGCTGTAACTGGCCTGCAGGGACATTCCGCCGGCTGTCCGCCGGCCGCCCGAAAGCTGTAGCGCGTTGAAGAACGACTGCCCGTCCATGCTCGTGAACCCGACGCCGGAAAAGTTCGGATTCACGAACGGGGTGTCCGGCGGAAAGAACCACGTCCCGTCCGCCTGCCGGATCGGCTCGGGGAACTGGGTTCCCTCGTAGCCCCGGAGCAGGTGGTTTCCTCGCGCGCCGACGTAGGTCGCCTGCATGCGCCAGGCGCCGGGAAATTCCTGTTGCAGCGATGCGGTGTACCGGAACGTCAGCGGCACATGCGGGTTGTAGTAGTCGATCGCCTTGGCGTCATACGGCTCGTTGATGACCGCTTGCGCGGCGTTCGGGAAGACGGAGCGCGAATCGAAATTCGTCCGGATCCCACGGCTGTAATAGGGGGCGCTGGCGTCCCGTCCGAACAGCGCGTAGCGCATGATCGGGTCGTGATACATCCCGAATCCGAGTCCGATCAGCGTACCTCCCCGGCTCCCCGGACTCCACGTGATCCCGATGCGCGGGGCGAATTCCTTCCCCGAGGGATTGCTCTCCAGCAAGGGACCCCGTAGGGCTGCCGTCTCGTGCCACAGGTCGGGAATCTTGGCCGTGTTTCCATTCTTGTCGTGGATCAGGGTTGTATATTCATAGCGCAGGCCGAGTGCAAGCTGCAGGTTCGGCCGGAGCGCGAACGTATCCTGAAAGTAGAGTCCCACCAGAGTCTGCCGGTAGGCATGGGCTTTGTCCGAACCCGGCAGCGCCGCCGCCGCCGAGGTTCCCGTGGGACCGCCTTGCAGGAAACTTTCCAAACTGTTGAAGGTCCACTCCCCGCCGATCGTGTTGTTGCTGTCGGTATCCCAGCGATAGCGGTGCGCCTGGACGCCCCACTTGAGCGCGTGCCTTCCCCGCTGCACGACCGTGTCGTTCGCAAACTGGAAGGTGCTGGCAATGGCGAAGTCCGGATGCTGGGTCCCCGGGCCGATCGTGCTCAGGCCGGAGACCTCGATGAGGCCCATCTTGAACGCCCCGGGAACCAGGTAGAGCTCGGGCGGAATCTCCAAATCACTCACGGAATCGCGGAGCAGGGCCGTACGCGCGAACCCGATCCGCACGGCGGTCAAGGCCGCCAGGCTGAAGATATGCGTCCCCACGAGCGTGGCGTACTGCTGACGGCTCGTGGACTCCGTTTGAAAGAGCGAGGAGTCTCCGGTGCTGAAACTCGTGGCGTCATCGAAGGTGTACCGCCCGAACATGCTGTCCCGTTCCGAAATCTTGTGGTCGATGCGCGTCGAGTAGAAAATCTCGTTGGTCGGAAGAAAAACGGTGGCCCGGTTTTCCCCAATGCCCCGCCCCAGCGGGGTCGAATTCGGCACGGGATAGAGCGCCAGGTATGGCTGGACCGTCTCCAAAACATTGATCGTCGGATTCCCATCGGCGTCCGGCAATCCCAGCCGCGCCTGCTGGTCGGGGTAATGGTCCACTTGGGTTTCCGACAGCCGGTCCCGCAGGGCTTCCATACTGCCCAGAAAATAGGTCGTGTCCTTGTGCACCGGCCCCGTCACCGTGAATCCAAACTGGTTCCGCTTGAAGGGAGGAGGCTCGGCTTGGTCGAAGAAATTCCGCGCGTCCAGCTTGCTGTTGCGCAGGTATTCAAACGCCGTGCCGTGAAATTCCGGCGTCCCGGAATGCGTGATCGAATTCACCACTCCCCCGGCGCCCCGCCCGTGCTCGGGTCCGTAGTAGGAGCTGAACACCTGCACCTCGTAGACGGCATCGGACCCCAACTGCACGCCGGCGGCGCTGCGCGGGACCTGGTTGTTGCTGTCCATGATGTTGGTGCCGTCCAGGAGGAAATTGTTGGATGTCGGGCGCCCCCCGGCGATGGTGAGGCTCCCTCCCCCGATGCCCCGGGAGGCCGATGTGTTCGAGGTTTCCGTCACCCCCGCCTGCAGGGTCGCAAGCTGGTTATAGCTGCGCCCGTTCAGGGGCAGCCCCGCTAGCTGGGTTGCGTCGATTTGCTGGACCGATGTGGCGGCGGCACGGCCGGCCGCTTGCCCTGCGGGATTCGTTGGATTGGAGGATGCCACTGCGTCCCTGAGGGTCAACTCGATCTCGGCTTCTTCTCCGGCGCGGAGGTCTCGCCGCAGCGTAGTGCTGCTCCCTCCCATTTCCGCCCGCACTTCATAGGCGCCCGGAACCGCGCCGGCGATCTCAAACCGCCCGTCCTGTCCGGTGCGGGAGCTGAGCTCGGCCCCGGACCCCAAATTGCGGGCCGTTACAATCGCTCCTCCAACCGGCAACCCCTGCGAGTCCACCACGCGCCCTTGCATTCTTCCCGAACCGCCCTGGCCGGGGAGAGGGTGCGCATACCCCAGAACCGCCGCCACAATGGCGATTTGGAAAATGGCTCGGAGACCTCGGCCAGAAGATTTGCCGGTTGGAATACTACAGTGAGGGATCATGCAGCCAGGCCCTTTCCGCATTTCCCGCAGAACTGATGATTCGGCGGGTTCTCTGCCTGGCAGAAAGGGCAGATTCGCATACTGGCGGGCTGAGTGGCTTTGGCTTTCACTTTTCCCTTCCCTTCCGAGGGCCTCTGTTGTCCGGGCTGGGCTATCGAGGCTTCCAATCGCTCGATGGCGTCCATGATCCCCGCCATATCCCCCAGGAAACCGGACTTAAGCGATTGGTAATCCTCGTCGGAAAGCTTTCCCTGGTGATACTCGAACTGCAAATCCTTCAAATTGTCATAGAGAATCTGCCGCCTGCGCTCCAAATGGCGCAGTTCGGCGTTCTCGATCGGCGCGGGTGGAATGTCGCGGTCCCGAACGTACAGCGTAAACCCGATTGCACTGGCAGCCAACGCTGCGCATACGAGCCAGATCACAGTTTCTCCAGGCGATCCATCCCGGCACCTTGGCGCGCTCTGCCTTCACCCCAATTTGTTCGGCAAGCCCCGCTGGCAGGTAACCATTCTTGACAAACATTCAGTTTACACGGTTCGGGCCTATTTCTCACCGAAAATTCAAAGCTGGCAAACTCCCCCGTGCGCCGGCAGAATCCGCCGGCGGCCTCCTGTGCTCTTTCAGTAACCACTCAATTTGCCCAAAAGCGCCTCCTGCCCGTTGCCCGGAGCTTACCCGAAACGTAATATGAAGCTGGTTTTTAACAAAACGGCAGCGGAAGCGAGAACAGCGATGTCCGACCAACCGATTCCAGACGGCAGTCCGGCGGAACAGACCCGGGAAACAGCCAACTCCCCGAGCTTGCCCTCTCGTTTCGACCCCGCCATGGCCCAGATTTGCATCGGGCTATGCACGCGGGCCACTTTGTACGCCGGAGCCGTTGGCTTGATCGCGGGGCTTGCTGCGGTTCTCTTTGCCGGCGAATGATCCTGCTATTTCTTTTCCTCATTCAATAACTCCCCCACCTCTCTCTTTGTTTCCCGCGCATTTCAGCCGATAATGGATCAGCGAGGGCGCCGATCCCGATGCACAAGCAGGTACAGCAAATAATTCGCCGATTCCGCATGATTCCGCCCGGAGTGCGCATCGCCGTGGCCTGCTCCGGCGGCCCCGACTCAACGGGCTTGCTGCTGATTTTGCAGCAGCTTGCCCCGGAATTAGGCTGCGCGCTTTCCGTCGTCCACTTCAATCACAAGCTGCGCGCTTCGGAATCGGACGCGGACGAGCAGTTTGTCCGCAGCCTCGCAGACCGCTTGCGCTTGCCTTTTCATGTTGCTTCCGGCGACGTGCTCGCGCGGGCCGGGCGAGCCAGGGCAAATGTCGAGCAAACCGGCCGCCAGCTCCGCTATGACTATTTCTTTTCGCTGGTAGAATCCGGCTTGGCCGACCGGATCGCGGTGGGTCACACCGCGGACGATCAGGCCGAAACGGTCCTGCAGCGCTTGTTCCGGGGAGCAGGGGGACGCGGCTTGGCGGCCATTTATCCGACCTTGGGGAACTGGCTGATCCGCCCACTGCTCGAAACGCGCCGGCAGGATGTCCTGGACTGGCTCCGAGATCGCGGGCAGATCTGGCGGGAGGATTCCAGCAACCAGGATTTGCGTTACGCGCGAAACCGGATCCGGCGCCGGTTGTTGCCCGTGCTGGCTGAGTTCAATCCTTCGATTGTCAGGGCGCTCGCACACGGCGCCGAGCTTGCCCGGGAAGAAGAAGCTTTTTGGGACGAATATCTGCGGCCGCTCGTACAGCAGCACCTCCAGCAGAGCGAGGGAGCGGTCCAGGTTGCTGTCGCCGGCTTGCGGACCATGCCGGTTGCGGTTGCCCGCCGGTTCCTGCGGTACGCCCTGGAGGAGACGGCCGAGGCGGCCCTGCGAGCTTCCAGTGCCAGCCAGCGCAAGAGACTGGGCCGCTCGACTGGGGCCTCCGGCTTCGGCCATGTGCAGCGGATTCTTGCCCTGGCATTGAGCGGGCGAAGCGGAGCGACTCTTTCCCTGCCCGGCCGCATCCTGGTGAAGAAGGAGTTTTCCACCCTGCTGCTGGAGACGGCGGACACAGACCGGACTCGCTTCCCCGGGTATTCCTACGAGGTAACGGTTCCGGAAACGCTCGAGGTGCCGGAGATCCCCAGCTCGTTTGCTTTCGAATTAATCCCTTTGGCATCCGGGACACCGCGCTATAATGGGTGTTGGGAGGAATTGTTGGATCGCGACGTAATCCAGGAGTCGCTGGTTCTGCGAAATTGGCGGGCCGGAGATTCCTACCGGCAACAGGGTCATCGGAAATCGCGGAAAATCAAGGAACTTTTTCAGCGCTGGCGCGTCTCTAGTAGTATGCGGCAGCGATGGCCGGTGGTTGTCGCAGGCGACCGCATTGTCTGGAGCCGCAAGTGGGGAATCGCGGAAGGATTCACTCCCCGCCCCGGAAGCGCGGAGGCGCTTCGCATCCGGGAGCGCACCCGGGAAATGGATTGACTTTTCGGCCAGGGAGGCCTTGAGATTGAAAGTAGTCTTCTCCGAGGAACAGATTCGAGGGCGGGTGCGGGCGATGGCGGAAGACATCTCCCGGGACCATGGGAGCGAGGTGGTTCACGTAGTCGGCATCCTGGAAAACGGATTCATCTTCCTCTCGGATCTGGTTCGCGTTCTGCGGTGTCCGGTGGTGTGCCATTTTATGGTGATGGAGGCGGTGGACAGCACGGAGGCGGGCCATCAGACCCGGCGAAACATCGCCTACGGCCCCATCGGGGACATTGCCGGCAAGAACATCCTTTTGGTGGACGCGGTGGTGGATAGCGGCATTACGCTCGATCACTTGATCCAGCTATTGCTGTCGCACGAGCCGAAATCCCTGCGCACGGCCGTGCTGGTAGACCGGGAGGACCGCCGCCGGGTTGACTGTCGGGTGGATTACGCCGGTTTTCAGTGGACAGGCGACCGCCTCGTAGGTTATGGGTTAGACAAGGACGGGCTTTACCGGAATCTTCCGTATGTAGCGGAAGCTCCGGTAGAAGCATCTAACTAGAGGAAGGCAGAATCGGAAACTGAGGGGGGATTGGAAACGAAGTGAACTCCACAGTCAAAACCATCGTTTTTTGGGTCGTGATGCTGGCTACCGCCCTGCTGCTGTGGCAGGTGGTCAAGACCGGCAGCCCGACCCGGGAGCGGGAGCTCTCGTTTACCCAGTTCATGACGGACGTCGAGCAGGGCAATATCGCCGAAGTCACGATTTACGGGAACAACGAAGTCCGGGGCCAGTTCAAGCGCGACGATACGCGCCTGAAGACCGTGGTCCCGGCCGACTACCCGGACCTCATCCGCATTCTGCGCGAGAAGGAAGTCATCATCACCGTGAAGGAAAGCTCCACCAGTTCCTGGGTGAGCATCCTCCTGAACGCCTCCCCGTTTTTGCTGCTGATCGGATTCTGGATCTTCATGATGCGGCAGATGCAGACCGGGGGGAATAAGGCGCTGTCGTTCGGCAAGAGCCGCGCCCGCCTGCTCTCCTCCCAGCAGAAGAAGCTGACCTTCAAGGACGTTGCCGGCGTAGACGAAGCGAAGGAAGAGCTGCAGGAGATCATCGAATTCCTGCGCGACCCGCAGAAGTTCCAAAAACTGGGCGGGCGCATCCCCAAAGGAGTGCTGCTGGTCGGCCCGCCGGGAACGGGTAAAACGCTTTTGGCCCGCGCCGTTGCCGGAGAAGCCAACGTCCCGTTCTTCTCCATCAGCGGATCGGACTTTGTGGAGATGTTCGTCGGAGTCGGCGCGAGCCGCGTCCGCGACCTGTTTGAGCAGGGGAAGAAGAATGCGCCCTGCATCATCTTCATTGACGAGATCGACGCCGTAGGCCGCCACCGCGGAGCGGGCCTCGGGGGCGGACACGACGAGCGCGAGCAGACGCTCAATCAATTGCTGGTCGAGATGGACGGCTTTGAGTCGAACGAAGGCGTCATCCTGATGGCCGCCACCAACCGGCCGGACGTGCTGGATCCGGCGCTGCTGCGTCCCGGGCGGTTCGACCGCCGGGTCGTCGTGCCGCGACCGGACGTGAACGGACGCACCGGCATATTGCAGGTGCATGTTCGCAAGGTCCCGACTGCGGACGATGTGGACCTTTCCGTGATCGCGCGCGGCACGCCGGGCTTCTCCGGAGCCGATCTCGCCAACGTCGTCAACGAGGCGGCGCTGATTGCCGCGCGGCAAGGGCGGCGGGCCGTCATCATGGCCGATTTTGAGATGGCCAAGGACAAGGTCCTGATGGGCGTCGAGCGCCGCTCGATGATTCTGAGCGAAGACGAGAAGAAGACCACCGCGTATCACGAGGCAGGCCACGCGCTGGTCGCCATGGTGATTCCGGACTCCGACCCCGTCCACAAGGTGACGATTATTCCGCGCGGCATGGCGCTGGGCCTCACCATGCAGTTGCCGGTCGACGATAAGCACAACTACACCAAGGCGTACCTGGAGAGCCGGGTCGCGGTCATGATGGGCGGGCGCGTCGCCGAAGAATTGTTCCTGACTCACCAGACCACCGGCGCCGGGAACGACATCGAGCAGGCCACCGAAATCGCGCGCAAGATGGTCTGTGAGTGGGGCATGAGCCAGCTGGGCCCGATCACCTTCGGCAAGAAGGAAGAGCAGATTTTCCTCGGCCGGGAGATCGCCCAGCACCGCGACTACAGCGAAGACACCGCCATCCGCATCGACAACGAAGTGCACCGCATCGTGGACAGCGCGTACCAGCATGCCAGAAGCATCATTACGGAGCGCCGCGACGCCTTGGTTCGCATTGCGGAGGCGCTGCTCGAGCGGGAGGTTCTGGACGCCCAAGAGGTCAAATGGCTGATCGAAGGCAAGCCCCTGCCCAAGGTCGTCGTCACAAAGCCTGCAACCGAGGAACCGGCGGAAACGCAGCGCGTGCTCAAGCCGGTGCGGAATTCCGACAAACCGCTCGCCGAGGGTGAAAAGCCCGCCACTGCTTGAACCTCTTCGGAAGCCGGGACGTCTCGGCTCAGATGATCGTCTCTTCTCAAATCCTCAAGGAGGCATTTCCCAGTGCCACGGTTTCTCATTGAAGCGTCTCATCCGGAAGAAGTCGCAGCGTGTGCCCGCGTCGTGCAGATTTTTCTCGCCACCGGCTCCCATTTTCTGACCCACGCCGAATGGGGCTGCATGGACGGCGACCACAGATGCTGGATCATCGTCGAAGCGGAGAACAGGGAACAAGCCCGGTGCATCCTGCCGCCGGCATTTCGCTCCGAGGCAAAGATCACCGGCCTGAACCGGTTCACGATGGAAGAAATCGGGGACATTCTCGCTCATCATAAGTCTTGAGCACGGCCCCCGTCACGCAACTTCGTAGCGGCGCAAACGGACGAATGACTGCGGAGCTTCACGGCATTTGCCTTTTCCCCGGCGCAAAACCTTCTCTCTTCACCTTCCCGCCAGAACCCTGCCGCTCGGAAGCCATACGCTGGTGATGGGAATCCTGAACGTCACCCCGGATTCCTTCTCCGAGCGCGGCCGCTACTTTGACCGCAAAGCCGCCATCGCACGGGGCCTCGAAATCGAGCGCGAGGGAGCCGACCTGCTGGACATCGGCGGGGAGTCCACGCGCCCGGGCGCGCTCCCCGTCGAGCCCGAAGAGGAGCTCGACCGCACCATCCCCGTGATCGAGGCGTTGCGGGCCAGAGGGCTCCGCATCCCCATCTCGATTGACACCTATAAGTCTCCGGTCGCCGAGCGCGCGCTGCAGGCCGGAGCCGAGATTGTGAACGACGTGAGCGGCTTGCGGTTTGACGCTTTGATGGGAGGGGTCGTGGCCCGCTCGCGGGCCGCCCTGGTGCTCATGCACATGCGCGGAACTCCCCGCACGATGCAGCAACTGCCGCCGGTTCGGAATGCCGTGCCGCTTGTTCGAAGAGGACTCGCCGAGTCGCTGCGGCGGGCTCTGCGCGCGGGCGTTCGCAAGCGGAAGATCGTGCTCGATCCCGGAGTCGGGTTTGGGAAAGCGGCGGAGCAGAATTTCGAGATCGTGCAGGGCCTTCACCGCGTTGCGTCGCTGGGCTATCCGATCCTGGTGGGTCCGTCGCGGAAATCCTTCATCCGGGCGATCGTTGCGGAACCGCCGCCGGCCCGGCCCCCGGGACGCAAGCCGACGCCTGCGCCGGAGAAGCCACTCCTCCGCTCCGTGCCGGACGAATTGCTCTTTGGGACGGCGGCGGCGGTGACCGCCGCGATCTTGAGCGGCGCGCACATCGTGCGCCTCCACGATGTGCGGCAACTGCTTCCGGCCATCCGCATCGCGGATCAGTTTCTGTCTGCGCGGCCGTAGCGGATCGTCTCGTGCTTGCGGGGCATGATTCCACCGGACTCCCGCCGGACCACGCCCTCGCGGACCGAGCCCTCGGTCCGGGCTTCCCTAGCTCAAGGCAATCAGCGGAGCAATGATCAGGGAGACCACCGACATCAGCTTGATCAGGATGTTCATGGAGGGGCCGCAGGTGTCCTTGAACGGATCGCCCACCGTGTCGCCGACGACCGCGGCCTTGTGAGCGTCGGTGCCCTTCTTTTCTCCCGCCAGGCCTCCCTGCTCGATCAATTTCTTTGCATTGTCCCAGGCGCCGCCGGCGTTGGCCATCATGAGGGCCAGCAAGACGCCCGTGACCGTGGCTCCGGCAAGCATGCCGCCGAGGGCTTCGGGCCCCAGGGCATAGCCCACAACCAACGGGGACGCAACAGCGGTCAGCCCCGGAGCAATCATCTCCCGCAGCGCAGCCCTGGTGGCAATATCCACGCAGCGCGCCGCGTCGGGCTTGGCCGAGGGATCACCCTGGAGCAGCCCCGGAATCTCCCGGAATTGCCGCCGGATTTCATCCACCATCGCCCCCGCCGCGCTGCCCACGCTGGTCATGGTCAGCGCCGCGATGAAGAAGGGCAGCGTGCCCCCGATGAACAGCCCGATGACCAGATTCGGGTCGGTAATCTGCAGCACGATCGGCGGAAGGCTGTTCTGCGCGCGGACGAAATCCACCGCCTGGGTGTAGGCGGAGAAAAGTGCCAGGGCTGTCAGCGCCGCCGAGCCGATCGCAAACCCTTTGCCGATGGCGGCGGTCGTGTTCCCGAGCGAATCCAGCTTGTCGGTAATCTTGCGGACGTCCGGACCCAGGTGGCTCATCTCGGAGATGCCGCCTGCGTTGTCGGCGATGGGGCCGTAGGCGTCCACGCTCATGGTGATTCCCACGGTCGCCAGCATGCTCACGCCGGCGATTCCGATTCCGTAGAGGCCGCCGACGGCGTTCGCCATGTAAATCGCCACGCAAATGGTCATGGCCGGCAATGCGCAGCTTTCCATGCCCACTGCGATCCCGCTGATAATGTTCGTCGCGGACCCCGTCTTGGAGGCTTCGGCGATCCGATTCACCGGACGGCTGGACGTGTAGTATTCCGTCAGCAATCCGATGGCGATGCCGCCGACAACGCCGGCCACTACCGCCCAAAACACATTCGTGTTGATCGGCGACTGGTACACCAGATAGTAGGCCGCGGCCAGGAACAACGCCGCCGCAAGGATCGTCGCGTTGCGCAGGGCCGCCGCCGGACCGAACGACTTGAGCACGCGCATGGCCGCAATCCCCGCCAGCGACGCAAACAGGCCCAGGAAGGCAAGCGTCAGCGGAAGCGCCATCAGAACCGACACCGGGACGGCCGCCGCGGCGGTGTCGGTCAGGGCCTGCGCACCTTCGGCGCTGAGTGTCGCGGCGATCGCGATCGTGGCAACGATGGAACCGACGTAGGACTCGAAAATATCCGCTCCCATGCCGGCCACGTCGCCCACGTTGTCGCCCACGTTGTCCGCGATTACGCCGGGATTGCGGGGGTCGTCCTCCGGAATGCCCGCTTCCACTTTCCCCACCAGGTCGCTGCCCACGTCGGCCGCCTTCGTGAAGATTCCTCCGCCCACCCGGGCAAAGAAGGCAATGGAGCTGGCCCCCATCGCAAACCCATTCAGGTGCATCGAGGTTTCCGGATTGCCGAAGAATGAGTAAAAAATCCCGAGACCCAGCAGCCCCAGACTGGCCACCGCCAGTCCCATGACCGTGCCGCCGTCAAAGGAGACCAGCAGCGCGGCGCCCTCGCCGCTCGAGCGGGCCGCTTCCGCCGTGCGGACGTTCGCCTTGGTGGCGGCTTTCATGCCGATGAAGCCCGCCAATGCCGAGCAGACGGCCCCGCTGATGAAGCAGACCGCCGTGTAAACGTGCAGCCGCCAGGCCAGCAGCACCGCCACAATCAGAACAAACACAACCAGAATGCTGTATTCCCGCCGCAGGAAGGCCATGGCGCCCGAATGAATGCGTTCCGCGATTTCCCGCATCAGATCGTTGCCGTCGCCGCGGCGAACGATTGCCAGGTAGATGATCAGGGCGACGACAAGCCCGAACACGCCCCCATAAGGAGCGATAGAAGTTAGATCGTCCATTGGAATAAGAACCCCTCCGTTACAGATGTTGTCAAAGCAAACAGATGCCCTTGTGTCCGCTTATGGCGTTTTCACTTCTTGTGTACCCCGTCAGGGCATGGCTTCAGCCATGCCGAAAACGCAGCAAGGCCTGGGGGCTTTAGCCCCTGGGGTTCGTCTTCCATTCACGCGGCGGGTTA
>Ga0326597_10008977_pt1 | contig 13440 bp, 15 predicted proteins | sample RVTome_12_FD_203789 | JGI IMG/M metagenome (GOLD analysis project Ga0326597, IMG submission 203789) | Soil microbial communities from uranium-contaminated site in the Upper Colorado River Basin, Wyoming, United States - RVT100D185 | ecosystem: Environmental > Terrestrial > Soil > Contaminated >... | reverse complement strand
ACCGAATCGAGGGAAACCCCGACTCGGGGAAGAAGAAGCTTCGGCTTCTTTGGACCGCCACCCATCCGGGGGCCCGCTTTCCCGGTGAGTGGCATGAGAGCCCCGAGAGGGCTGAGGCTTCGGCCAAGGCTTTCTCGGGGTTTCTCGCGTTCGGGCAGGGACGGGCGCCGTGCTGTCACCGGGAGAGGTCCGGCCATCAGACGAGTAGACGCCAGGAGACGGCTCGCGAAAACCGAATCACGGCTCGCGAAAAACAATGAGGGGTTCGATTTGTCAGGTCGCGGTGCTTGGTCTACTTTTCCGGCCACGTCAACGGGGAAACCTGGCGACGGCGACCGGATCGGCGGGTAACCGCCAGTCGGGTCGGACCGGAGGGCCGGGAGACCGGCACGAAGGTCACCCCGAAGTCGACGGGAAACCGCAGGCGGAGGGTCGGTCGGAGACTGAACGGGGATCCTTCGGGATCGTCGAGCGGGCAAAGACCACGGCCGACCGCAAGGTCAGCCAGGCAGGTTGAAAGACCGCCAGCGATTCTCACGAATCGCATCGCAGTGGGCTTCGGTCCATTGCGTTCCCCGGACGGAGTTGGGTCCCCGGCCCGACATCGAACGGGACTGAGAGCCCCGAGAGGGTTGAGGTTTCGGCCAATGCTCCCTCGGGGTTTCTCGCGTTCGCGTCGCGGAAGTGGGGCTCCCGACCCCGCTGATCGTTAGTCTCGGTCGAAATGTGTCGGAGGAGCGAATAGTCATGGGATACCCCGAGCGCCTGCTCAGCGAGGGTGAGACGATCGAGAGTCAGTTCAGACCGCACTGGTTGGGAATCATCCGGGAGGTCCTCGTGATCCTGGCCGGTATCGCCGTCGCCATCGTTGTCGCCGTCCTGGAGTGGTCGGGATGGATATACCTGATCCTGGTGGCGGTTGTCGCGGTGCTGATCACCGGTGGTCTCGTCAGATGGTTCACCACACTCCATGTCATCACCAACGAGCGTTTGATCTATCGGACCGGTTTCATCGGGAAGAAAGGGACCGAGATCCCACTCGAGGTCATTCAGAACGTGGCTTTTGGCCAGACCATCCTCGAGCGAATGCTCGGCACCGGCGACTTGATGGTGGAGTCGGCCGGAACCCACGGTCAGACCCGGTATCGGGATATCCCCAAACCGGAGCGGGTCCAGTCCCTCATCTATGAGGCGCGCGAGGCGAGGCAATTGTCGATCAGGGGAGACGCGCCGGCGCCGCCGGCCGCGCCCGCCCCGCCCAGATCCGAGGAGTCGACAGCCTCGCAGTTGGAGCGGCTCTCCCGGCTTCATGACCAGGGCAAGCTGACCGACGCCGAGTTCGCCGCCGAGAAATCCAAGCTGATCGGGGGCCCTTGATGCACATGCAGGACGACTTCCCGCTGCTCCTCTCGACCCTCTACGACCACTCGGTCTGGATCCATCCCGACCAGGAGGTCGTGTCGGTGGAGGCGGACCGCGCCGTGACCCGGTGGACATACGGCCGGCTCGATGACCGCATCCGCAGGCTCGCCTCCGCATTCGAGGCGCTCGGCATCGGGGTGGGTGATGCGGTCGGCACCTTCGCCTGGAACAACCATCGCCACCACGAGCTGTACTGGGCGACCGCCAACACCGGGCGGATCTGCCACACCATCAACATCAGGCTCTTCGCCGACCAGGTCGTCTACATCGTCAACCACGCCCAGGACAAGGTGATCTTCGTCGACCCCGATCTGGTGCCACTGCTGGCGCCCCTCGTCAACCGTTTCGAGACGGTCGAGACCATCGTCGTCATGGGTGACGAGGCCAGCGACGCCATTCCCGGCTCGGTCGCATACGAGGACTTGATCTCCGACCGGCCCGCTCATGGCAGATGGCCACTCCTCGACGAGCGGTCGCCGATGATGCTCTGTTACACGTCGGGGACGACGGGCAATCCCAAGGGGGTCGCCTACACCCAGCGTTCGACGTACGTCCACACCATCTCCAACCTGGCCAACTTCTCGATGGAGCCGGCCGACAACGTCCTGCCGGTGGTTCCCATGTTCCATGCCTCGGCGTGGGGGTATCCGTTCATGGCCATCACGCGGGGTGCGAAGCTGACCTATCCGGGCCCGGACCTGTCGCCCCAGGGCCTGGTGAGGCTGTTCACGGAGGAGAAGGTCACCTTCAGCGCCGGCGTGCCCACGGTGTGGTTGGGGATCAAGCAGCATCTCGACGCCCATCCCGAGGTGGACGTCTCCTCGATCCGGGCATTCCTGTGCGGCGGATCGGCAGTGCCCCGATCGATGATCGAGTGGTACTGGAAAGAGCGAGGGATCCGCGTCGTCCAGGGTTGGGGCATGACCGAGACCAATCCTGTGGCCTCGACGGCGTTGCTGAAACCGTACATGGAGGACTGGGACCTCGAGGATCAGCTCGATCGTCTCGAGACCGCGGGCATTCCGATCTCGGGTCTCCAGGTGAAGATCGTCGACGAGCTGGGCGAGGAGCTGCCCCACGACGGCGAGGCGTTTGGCGAGCTGTTGATCCGGGGGCCGTGGATCGCCGCCGAGTACTACAAGGACGACAGGTCGCCGTTGTCGTTCGAGGACGGTTGGCTGAGGACAGGTGACGTCTGCAAGATCACCCCCGAGGGCTATATCCGGATCACCGACCGCTCCAAGGACGTCATCAAGTCGGGCGGGGAGTGGATCAGCTCACTCGACGTCGAGAATCAGCTGATGGCACACCCGGGAGTAGCCGAGGCCACCGTCGTCGGCCTGAAGCACGTCAAGTGGCAGGAGCGCCCCGTCGCCTTCGTGGTGCGGGCGGAGGGGGCCGACGTCGGCGCGGAGGAACTGATCGAGCATTTGATGGCTCGGGTGGCCAAGTGGTGGCTGCCGGACAAGATCGTGTTCGTCGAGGAGATACCCAAGACGGGGACAGGGAAGTTCGACAAGAAAGTCGTTCGGGACCAGTACTCCGACTTGTTGATGGAGGGCTAGAGGCCGGCTCGTTTCGCGGCCCAGTCTGCAACCAGGTCGAGGTAGCCGGTGGCAAACTCGCCCATGACCACGTCCCGAATGCGATGGTCGGCATTGGGGAAAACGACGACCGTGGCGTCGGTGTTGCCCGCCTCCGCGAGGGCCCGCCCGGTCTCCTCCGCACTCCGCCAGGCCGGGACCAACGTGTCGCCACCGCCGTAGACCGCGAGGTAGGGGCAGCGTATCCGGGTCAATGCCTCGATTGGTTCGAACTCCTCGGTGACGAATCGGGTGACCATCGCCCACGACTCGGGGTCATCGATCGTCAGATAGCTGCCATACCATCTGGCCTGACGTGCCGTCGCCAGGATCTCGGTCTCGACGATGCGGTAGGGGTCTCCGCGTCGGGCGGCGGCATGGACAGCGTCGAGGAACCCGAGCGCCTCGCCCACCTCGGCGTCGTCATGACCGCCGGCTCGCATGGTGTGCTCGCAGCCGTATAGGTCCTGTTGTTCGATGTCGATGGACGGGCCGGAGCTGGCGATGGCAAATGGGAGGTCCGGAATTCGGCCGGCGATGATCTGTGCGAGCCAACCACCCTGGCTGTGCCCCCAGATCCCGATGCGAGCGGCGTCGAGCAGGGGGTGCCCGGTCAGCATGTCGAGCGCGGCAACCGACTGGTCCGCCCGTCCCTCCAGGGCGTAGTCGCGCCAATCGCCGGTCGAGCGGCCGACCCCGGGCTTGTCGAAGGCGTACGTCGCCAGTCCGCGGCTGAGAAATGCCTGGCGGATCGGTGGGAAATAGCCGTCGCTGTCCCGGTCGGTCGGCCCCGAGCCCTGCATCAACAGGACGGCGGGATGGGGAGGGTCAGCGTCGGGCAGGTGGAGTGTGCCGGCGAGGTCGAGACCGCTCCATGAGTATGTGATGTCGACGCGTGTTGTATCAACCATCTTTCTCTCCAGAGCAGTTTGTCATCTCGGGACCTGTTGGCTGTCATTACCGTTGGCCCCTGGTGAGCACGCGGCGTCACGTTCTCCTGCTGGCTCTGATCGCGGTTCTTTCGTCGGGCTGCAACTTCGATTCGGTGCCGGCGTCTACCTCATCCGAGCCTCGCGATCCGACGTCGACACTCGACAGTCGTTCCGGCCCAGGCGCTTGCGTCGCACAGGAAGCGGAGGGACTGGTCCTCAAATTCTTGACTTCTTACAACGAGGGAAGGGGTGAGGGTGCCCCGCTCAGCGAGCTCTATTTCGCACCTCCCGATCGATTCCAATGGTTCTCCGAACCGCCACACAGGCAGGGCGACCTGTCAGGCGATCTGAGCAGCCTGGATTCTTACTTCGCCGAGCGATTCGACTCCGGTGACCAACTGACGCTGATCGATTTCCGCTTCAACGGCTATCGGGAGATAGACGACACCGGTCATTTCGAGATGTCGCTGCTACGCGGCGAGGCCACTCGTATACACGGCAAGGGTGCGATCGACTGCGGTTCGTCCAAGATCATGGCATGGGCGACGGGATCCGATGTCTGAAACTATCTCCTGTTTCGTCTTGACAACGCGTCTCGATATCCGTAGAGTATCGAACAGATGTTCGATCAGAAGACCGACTGGCTGGTCGCACACCTTCCGGGGGAGGATGACGACTATCTCTATGAGCTGACGCTCGCTGCTGTCGCAGATCCCGAGCCGGCCGAGGAGTGTCAGCCGATCCTCGAGTATCTCGATGAGATGACACCGGGCCCGTTTCTGGCAGCGATTCTGTCCTCGGTCGACCCGACACGGCTGACGGGTGCCGACGCGGTGACGGTGATGAGGGCCTTCCATCGGATGGGGTCTTATTGTCAGGCGGGGGTGTACGAGACGATGTTCGAGGTGGCTCATGCCGCCGACCCCGACACGGCATACCGCTATCGGGCCGTCAACGACTATGCCCCCGAGGAGATCGGCGCCGCCCTCTCGTATACCCGACGGACGGCCGACCGGGAGCTGGGTGTTGCCTTGGATGTCACCATTCGACTGCCTCGGGTGAAAGTAGCGTTGGCTTCTGGTGATATCGATGGTCCCAAGGCCAGGGTGTTGACCATGGATACTGCTCATCTGGAGCCGGCGAGCGCGAGGGACGTAGTGGATCGGATAATCGACGAGGTCTCCGATCTGACTACTGGCCAGTTTGCTTGCCCGGCTCCGTCGGTTGTGCATCGAGGCCGACCCCGAAGAGGCCAAGAGCCGCTATGAGCTGTCGGCGTCGGAGCGGAAGGTCGTCGCCGAGGAGAACCCGGAGGGCACCGCGGCGTTGATCATCTCCCAGTGTTCTCCTGATGACGTTTACGCCGCCCGGGATCACATCAACATTCTGGCCCGCCGTCTGAAAACCGAGCATGAGCCCCGGACCATCGACCAGCTGCGTGCTGATGTCGCCATCGAATTGCTGACCGGTGTCGATCGTGGCGCGGCAAGGGCAGGATCGGTGGTGGTTCATGCCGATCTGACCACTCTGGCCCGACTGGATGACAAGCCAGGTGAGCTGGGTGGTTATGGCCCGGTCATCGCTGAGATCGCCCGCAAGGTAGCTGCCAATCAGGCCCAGGGTGCTTGGACGGCGGTGGTCACCGACCCCGAAACCGGTGAGCCACTCCACACCGTTTCGATCCGTCGACGTCCCACCGTTGCTCAAACACGCATGATCAGAGCACTCCACCCCACCTGCGGTTTCCCCGGGTGTCGGATGCCGGCCATCAACTGTGACCTCGACCATCGGATCGACCACGCACGTGGCGGACCCACCACCGTCACCAACCATGCACCCCTATGCCGACGCCATCACATGGCCAAGCACCACGGGGGATGGCGATACGGCAAGACCGGCCGCACCGGCATCGAATGGGTCAGCCCACTCGGGCACACCTACCGCAGCGGACGACCACCCTGAGTGGTCACGGGCTCCGGCCGGTGAAGCTACTGGACTTCGATCAGCTCGCCCGTGCTCAGGTCGAGCACGAACTCCTTGTCGCTCTTCGAATCCGAGATGAAGCTGGCGAGACGTGCACCCTTCTTGCGAACTATCCACCACGCGTAATCGGTCGACCCCGACTCGAAGAAGGCGTCGCGCGCCGAACGGGTGGCGCCGACGGCGTCGATCTCCTCTGCGAACTCGGCGAGCACCGTTTCCTCGGGCTCCGGTAGACCCCGCACCTCGACGAACTGGACCGCCTCGAACATCGTGCCTCCTCTCTCGAATACTAAACCCTGCTCACGTTGGGTGATTCGTTTTCCCTAAGGTGAATCCGTGAGCTCCGTCCACACCTCCTGGGGTGAGATCGCGGTCGCAATCAGTGGCGTCGTCGGTCTCTGGGGAGTCGTCATCTCCCGGCGGGAGAGGGTCCCCAAGGCCTTCTACTGGGCGGTGGCGGTGGCCATCGCCAGCCTGCTGGTTCAGGTCACCCTCGGGGTGGCCGTGATGTCGACCGAGGACATCGACCCGGGCAACCAGCACGTCTTCTACGGGGTCCTGATCGCCATCACATTCGCCTTCACCTACATCTATCGGGCTCAGTTCAGGAAACGGCCTGCCCTGTACTACGGCATTCTTCTACTGTTCACGATGGGTCTAGGAATCCGAGGGATCATGACATTCGGCAACAGCTTCTGATGCTCCTACAGGACAAGAAACTCCTCATCACCGGTGTCCTCACCGACGACTCGATCGCATGGCACACCGCCAGGGTCGCCCAGGAGGAGGGTGCCGACATCGTCTGCACCGGCTTCGGGCGCGGCCTGCGTCTGACCGAGCGCTCGGTTCAGCGCCTGCCCCAGCCGTGCGACGTCCTCGAGCTCGACATCAACAACCCGGAGCATGTGGAATCGGTGGTGGGCGAGCTGGACGAGCGTTGGGGAAAGGTGGATGGTGCCTTGCACGCCATCGCCTTCGCCCCCGAGGACGCCCTCGGCGGCAACTTCCTCAACACACCGGTCGAGTCGGCCCAGATCGCCTTCACCGTCTCCGCCTTCTCCTACAAGACCCTCGCCGTCGGTCTCCTGCCGCTCATGCAGAAGGCGGGGGGAGGCGCCCTGGTGGCCATGGACTTCGACAACACCCAGGCATGGCCGGCGTATGACTGGATGGGTGTGGCCAAATCCGCCCTGCAGAGCGTCACCCGCTATCTGGCCAGGGACCTCGGCCGGCATAACATTCGAGTCAACGCCGTGTCGGCCGGGCCACTCGGCACGGTTGCCGCCAAGTCGATCCCCGGATTCGCCAAGTTCGACCAGGTCTGGGCGGAGCGCTCACCGTTGGCCTGGGACACCGCCGATCCGGACCCGGTGGCCCGGATGGTGTGTGTCCTGCTCAGTGATTGGGCGCCGATGACTTCGGGTGAGGTCGTCCACGTGGACGGGGGGTTCCACGCCGTCGCCGCCGGTGTCGACGACGACTGACTGAGGCCCGGTCTCTAGGCCTGCGCCGGCATCGATGCCGCCGCGGGCAGCTCGAGCACGAACGTCGCACCGCCCCCTTCGGTGTCCTCCACCCTCACCGTGCCATGCATGGCCTCGGCCAGGCTCTTGACGATGGAGAGACCGAGACCGGTACCGCCCTTGGAGCGGGTGTCGGACTGATCGAGCTGGGTGAACCGCTCGAAGATGGTTTGGCGGTCGGACTCGGGAATCCCGGGACCATGATCCACCACGGCGATCATCACACGATTCGCCTTCTCCCAGGCATACAGCTCCACCGCGCTCCCCGGGGCGTACTTGGCGGCGTTCTCGACCAGGTTTATCAGGATTCGGGAGAAATGGTCCCGGTCGGCCCTGGCGGTCAGATCCGCCGGCTCCACGGTGATCTTCGGCTCGATCGACACCACGCGATTGACTTCGTCCAACATCGCCTTCACCGGCACCGTCTCGGGGTGGATCGGGATGGCACCGCGGTCGATCCGTGAGACCACCAACAGGTCCTCGATCAGACGTTGCAGACGGCCTGCCTGACGTCGGGCGCTGATCAGCAGCTGCTGGGAAGTCGGCTCGGCCGGGGCAAGCTCGGGACGGTTCACCGTGTCCAATGAGCCGATTATCGAGGTGAGCGGGCTGCGGAGCTCGTGGCTGACCGTGGATACGAAATCGGTCTTCATCTGCGCCACCTCCTCGAGACGGCGGGTCATCTCGGCCTGCGCCTCGTATCGCCCTATCTGGCTGAGCACCAGTCCGGCGGGCGCCGCCAGGGATCCGAGCTGCTCCAGCTGCTCCTCGGTGAAGTCGCCCTGGTAGGGGTCGCCGACGACGATGATCCCCACCCGCATCGCCTCGACCTTCAATGGAGCGACCAGGGCCTGCTTGAGACCCAGATCCCTCAACAGCACATGCGACTCGCTGTCCTCGTCCACCTTTCTCACATAGATGGGCTTGGCCGCGCGGTACGTCTGCGCCACCACGCTGGGCGCATTGATCTCCACCGAGATCGGATCGGTCTCCAGCGGGTAGCCATTGACCCAGATCGGGCTCATCACCTCGAGACGCGCCATCTCCCGATCATGGAGCAGGACGACACCCACCTGCGCATCGAGATAGCTGCAAATGGTCCCGATCAGCTGGGGGACGATCTCGGCCAGGGACTCGGCCCGGGCCAGGGTGGCGGTGACGGCATAGAGCCGTTCGAAGTCGAGCCGTTGTTGCTCGAGCTTGGCCTCCTTGCCAAACGAGGTCAGGGCCTCCTTCTCGAACTCAAAGCCGACCAGGGCCGTGGCCGCCGCCACGACCAGGGCAACCACCACCGGGGCGAGAACGTCGGCGATCACGTTCGCCTCACCGAGGGTGAAGGCGACGAAGGCGATGGCACCGCCGATGGTGACCGTGACCAGGGCATGTGCCCACCACGCCAGAAGCAGTCCGGAAACGGCTGCTATCCCAAACAGGATTGGCTCCGTAGTCGTGTTGAGGTCGGGGATGAGAGCAAGAGCGGTGATCCCGGCGATCAACGCCAACAGCCACCCCGTAGCGACCACGGGAGCGATCCGGCTTGCCATGACCCGGTCCCACCGGGTTGCCGTGGCCACTATCAACAGGGCGGCCAACCCGGCCATGGGGACGTAGAACTCGCGCTGGGCGAAGAGCTGGCTGCCATCGTCGAGGGGGCTGCGCACCGCCTGGTAGCCGATGATGATCAGGACGACCCAGGCGACCGCAGATGCACGGCGCAACAGAGATGACCTGAATCGGGCCATCGACTGATGCACGGTGACGTTGAGGCTCTCGCTGGTCATGGAGTTCGGACCTATCGAAGTATTCTCGGCGTTTCTCCTGTTCCGATCGAGGATTGTTATTGGCTCTGCGCTCATTCGGTGATGGTTCGCTTCTGGCCGAGGTCTATGGCCCGGGACCGCCGCGGGTCCTCGCCCTGCACGGCTGGGGCAGGCGGGGCAACGACTTTGCCACGGCCCTGACGGGTCTTTCCGGGATTGCCCCCGACCTTCCCGGCTTCGGGGCGACACCCGCACCCGAGAGCGTCATCGGCGCCGAGGGGTACGCGGACGTCGTCCGCCCGATCCTCGAGCTGTTCGCCAGCCCCCCGGTGGTGGTCGGCCACTCGTTCGGGGGGCGGGTGGCCGTATGCCTTGCCGCCAGAATCCCGAACATGGTCGGCTCCCTGGTCCTGACCGGGGTGCCGTTGATCAGGCAACATCCCACTCGCAAGCCACCGACGTCGTTTCGCCTGGCGCGGTGGGTCAATCGGATCGGTGTGCTCTCAGACGATCGCATGGAGCGAGTGAGACGTCATCGTGGCTCGGCCGACTACCGGGCCGCGACCGGTGTGATGCGTGACATCCTTATCAAGGTGGTCAACGAGAGCTACGAGGGAATGCTCGATCGGATCACGATTCCGGTTCGGATGGTGTGGGGCTCACACGACACCGAGGTACCGGCGGCTGTTGCCGAGATGGCGGGCCTACGGCTCCGAGACGCCTCACTCGACATCCTGGCCGGTGTCGGTCACCTGGTGCCGACCGAGGCGCCGGAGGCTCTCAATGCGGCCATCCGGGAGATGCTTCCATGACCTGGCTCCTCGCCGCCGCCTGTGCGGCCGCCTCGGTTCCGGCCGGGTTGCGCTGCTTGCGGATCGCCCAGCGAGAGCACTATCTGGCGCTCGAGGTCACCAGGTTCTCGCTACGCTGGTGGCTCTCGTCACCGCTCAACGTCCTGTTGATGCTGACCGCGGCGGCCGGCACCATCGGAACCCTCCTCGACGTGCGCTGGGGCTACCTGGTCGCCGTGGCCCAGATCGGGCCGCTCGGTCTCAGCCTCAGGGGTGTCAGCTCTCCACTCGCATGGACAGGCCGTCTTCGCCGGTTGGCCGGCGTCAGCGGAGTCCTGGTGCTTGCGGCGTATCTGGGCGGTGCCGTCACGGGACAGCCGCTAGTAGTCGTCATCCCGCTGCTCGCTCTGCCTCTATTGATCGACCTCTCTCTGTTGGTGTTGGCGCCTGTTGAGAAGTCTCTGGGCAATCGGTGGGTCGAAAAGGCGGCGTCCAAGCTTGCCACCACCGGAGCCGAGGTCGTCGCCATCACCGGGTCATATGGGAAGACGACGACCAAGAGCTACGTGGCCCACCTCCTCGGTGGGTCCAAGAGGGTCGTGGCCAGCCCAGCTTCGTTCAACAACCGGATGGGCCTGGCCCGCGCCATCAACGAGGGTTTGACACCCGGGACCGAGGTGTTCGTAGCCGAGATGGGTGCCTACGGGCCCGGTGAGATAAGGGAGATTTGTGAGTGGATCCCACCCAAGGTGGCGGCGATCGTGGCGGTGGGGCCGGTCCATCTCGAGCGTTTCGGGACTCTGGAGAGAATCGTCGAGTCCAAGGCCGAGATCCTGGAAAGGGCCGAGATCGGCGTGATCTGTGTCGACCATCCGCTCCTGGCCGATCTGGCGCTGAGGCGCTCGGACGAGATGGAGGTAATCGAGGTCTCGACTGCGGACGGAATCGAGATTCGAGGCGGGAAGGTGATGGACGCTCCCGACGGCGTCTTCGCCGCCAACCTGGCGGTGGCAATCGGCATATGCGATGCGCTCGGCGTCGACCTGGGTGAGGTCGAGGCGCGCATGGGCGACCTGCCCGTCTCCGAGCACCGTCAGTCGGTGGACAGCGCCGAGGCCGGGTTCGCCATCATCGACGATACATTCAACTCGAACCCGGTCGGCGCCCGGTCCGGGCTCGATCTGCTGGCCCGGCTCGGTGCCTCTGGTCGCACTGCGGTGATAACCCCGGGCATGGTCGAGCTTGGTCGTCTACAGCACAGCGAGAACCGCTCGTTCGCGGAGGCGGCAAGTAGGCGGGTGGACCATCTCGTCATCGTCGGGAAGACCAATCGCCGGGCCCTCCTGGCCGGTTCCGCCAACGGCAAAGCATCCGTTACCGTCGTCGAGTCACGGGAGGAAGCCGTGCAATGGGCCCGGGCCAACCTCGGTCCCGGCGACGCGGTCCTCTACGAGAACGATCTCCCCGACCACTATCCATGAGCATGAGCAGACCAGCAGTCGTCTTTGGCGGTCCGTCGGACGAGCATGACATCTCGATCCTCACCGGGCTTCAAGCAGCCAGGGCGCTCGAGGACATCGAGGCCGTCTACTGGTCGAAGTCGGGCGAGTGGTTTTGGGTCGATTCCCGGTCGGAGGCCGCCGACTTCGTGGACGGGGCCCCGAGGAAGTCGAGAGAGATCTCGTTCGTGGCCGCCCCCGGTCAGGGATTCGTCCACAGAAGGAAGCCGCTGCCCATCGAAGCCGTGTTGATTGCGTGTCACGGCGGTCCGGGGGAGGACGGGACACTCCAGGGGATGCTCGACTTGGCCGGGATTCGCTACACGGGGCCCGGCCAGGCGGCATCGGCACTGGGGATGGACAAGCTGGCATTCGGGTCGGCGATGGCGGCGGCCGGTCTCCCCACTCTCCCCAGGACTCTGGTAGCCACCGGGAGCGAGGAAAGCCCCGAATTCGGCGGCCCCTACATCGTCAAGCCGAGGTTCGGCGGCTCGTCGATAGGAATCGAGGTGGTTGAGGACTGGTCCACGGTTCTCACGCTGAAGAGGACATCCCGCTACTTCGACCATGGTGCCGTCGTCGAGCCGTTCCTGGCGGGGAGTCGCGATCTCCAGGTGTCGGTCAGGACCTATCCGGTGTGGGAGATGTCCGCCGTGGAGGCCCCGGCGAGGTCAGGCGAGGGTATCTACTCGTACGACCAGAAGTACCTGGCCTGGGGCGGTGAGGTGAGTGCCGGGCGCGAGTTGCCGGCATCACTCGACGAGGCGGCCGCCAAGGGCATATCCGATCTCTCCCGGCGGATCACCGAGGTGGCGGGGCTGCGTGGCATCGCCCGCATCGACTTCCTGGAAAAGGGGAGCGAGCTCTTCGTCAACGAGGTCAACACCATCCCGGGCTCGATGGCGGCGTATCTCTGGATCGATCCGCCGATCGGCCGAAAACAGCTGTTCAGCGATATGTTGGCCGAGGCGGCGATGTCTCGAACCAGGGTCTTCTCGACCGCGGGCAGCGACGGCACGGCGTTGAGGAGCGCCGGGACGATTGCCTCGAAACTGGGTTAGAGGCGCAGGCCGCTCAGAGGTGTACTACGGGGCAGGTGAGGGTGCGGGTGATCCCGTCCACAGCCTGGATGCGGGCCACGACGAGTTTGCCGAGTGAGTCGACATCGTCACTGCTCGCCCTGACGATGACGTCGTAGGGACCGGTCACGTCGTCGGCGCTGTCGACGCCGGGGATCAAGCGCACTTCCTCTGCAACGACGGCGGCCTTTCCGACCTCCGTCTGGATCAGGACATAGGCCTGGACCAAATGAGCCTCCTATCGCTCTAGGTCGAGCGACAATAGTGGATCGGCGTTGGGGGTGTGCCCCGACTACCGCCCCGACCGCTAGTGGTCTGTCGCGTAAATAGTGTGCGCGTGTCTCCGAGCCAACGGCGTCACCTGGCAAGAAGAAGCGCGCAGTCGCAGCCGGGAGCTGCGGCGAGCACTTCGACGCAGCCAGGGACGTCGAGGGCCGGAGAGACGCCACAAGTATTTACGAGACGGGCCACTAGTACCCATCCTGGCCCAGACGCACCGAGGTGATGAAGGTGCGGCCATCCTCGTCGACGACCTCGAAGATGATCCGTTGCCCCTGGCGCAGGGTGCGGAATACCGAGCCCTGCAACGAGCCCGGGCGGAGAAAGACCTCCGATCGATCGGCATCGCGCACGACGATCCCGACACCGGTGACCGGGTCATAGGCCTTGACGACGCCTTGGTCCATCCCGGGCTAAGCCTTGACGACCTTGCCGGCCCTGATGCACGAGGTGCAGACACGGGCCCGACGGGTGTTGGAGCCATGCTGGATCCTGATCCTCTGGATGTTCGGAAGCCAGCGCCGGTTGTTGCGCTTGTGGGAGAAGCTGACGGTCTTTCCGTAGCTCGGCTCTTTGCCGCAGATCTCGC
>Ga0326597_10008975_pt1 | contig 13441 bp, 12 predicted proteins | sample RVTome_12_FD_203789 | JGI IMG/M metagenome (GOLD analysis project Ga0326597, IMG submission 203789) | Soil microbial communities from uranium-contaminated site in the Upper Colorado River Basin, Wyoming, United States - RVT100D185 | ecosystem: Environmental > Terrestrial > Soil > Contaminated >... | reverse complement strand
GTCAACGGGCTGGTGTTGGTCTGCTCGGCTACCAGGCTGGACGTGCATTCGGAGCTTCAGCAAGCGGCCGACGCCCGTGACCACAAGGCCGTCGAGCTGATTCTGGCGTGGTCGTTTGGAGCTGGTGGTCGCATGGGTGGGATGAGCGACCCCGGGGTTTCGGCCCTGGTCACGTGCCGGCGGGTGCTGGAAAGAGGCCTTGATGTCCTCGGTTCGGACCTTCGTGCGTGCACCGGGTATGTCGGCGGTTCGCAAGATGCGGTTGTCATCCAAGCGCCTTCGTTGGTGGTGTCCGGTTCCGAAGACCGCATGGTCCGACCTGGCTTAGCGGCCGCCCTCGCCGGTATCCTGACCGGCGCTCGATTCGAGTTGGTTCCAGGAGGCGGCCACATGTTGATGGTTCAGCAACCCGAGCGGGTGCGACGTCTGGTCGATGGCATGCTCGCTTCCGGACGGCTGTTAGGTTCACAGGCCGATGTCTGAACCGTTGACCTGGTTGCTGGCGCCGGTCGCCGCGTACTTGTTGGGAGCGATCCCGTTTGCATTTGTGATTGGCTCGATCTTCGGTGTCGATCTGCGCAAAGTTGGCACCGGCAATGTCGGAGCCGGCAACCTCCGCCGGGTGGTGGGGCTTCCGGCCGGGGTCGCCGCCGCTCTTCTCGACGGGCTCAAGGCTTTGATCCCCGTTTTGGTGATGCGTGAAATGGGGATAGGTCCTGCTGTGGTTGCGATTTCCGGGTTGGCAGCGGTGGTGGGACACAACTGGTCCATATTCCTGCGGGGCCGCTCCGGTCGCGGTCTGGCCCCATCAGCCGGGGTGCTAGCCGGGGTCGACCCCTGGCTGATCCTCTGGCCCGGGGGGTGGGCCATTGCCGGGTGGAAGCTAGGGGGCGGAATCGCCGGGTTCTTTGGCTGGGCTTCGTTGCCGGTCATCGCAGCCCTGCTCAAACGACCCGATCACATCGTGCTGGCTTGCCTGGGCCTCGGGCTCCTGATGATCGTGCGCCGGATGCAAGGAAATCCTTCGCCCCAGCCGGGGGTCAGGGCCGCCTTCTACCGGGCCGTCTTTGACAGAGATCCCGGCCCGGCGGTTACAACCGCGGAGGAGCCGGTCGGAAATTGACGCGGCGCTTCCGTCGCCGCACCATTTTCATCGTGGCCGGTGTCACGGCCGCGATCTACATCGGCGTCTCGATCTATGCATTCACCAATCTGAGACTTCCGGATCTCGACACCTTTGCGATCCTGTTCCTCTTGCTGGCAACTGTGGCCGAAATTGGCGGCAAATACATGTTCGGGATGCAGTTCCGCCACGGTGTGCTCGAGGTCGGAAGCCACCTCGACCCGAGGTCGGCCGTGCGGGCAGCGCTGGTTGGTGCAGGGATCGCTCGATTGATCCCGGCGGGTGGCGCCGTCACTCCAGTCGCGATGGCTTGGGCGGTGAGGAGGGTGGCTCCGGGCACCGGTGGCGCGGCCGTGCGTTCCACGATCCTCCACTACTCAGGCTTGCTGTTGGGAACCGGTCTCGCGATGTTGTGGGTGATCAACCGAGGGTTGTATGAGTCCCTCCAAGCCGGAGCTGCGATCCTGTCGGGAATCTTGATTGTGACCGGGGGAGTGCTGATGTTCGGGACGGGCTGGCTAGGTTCGGTGTCGAAGCGATTGCCGGCTCGCTTCCGTGAGCTTCTGGGTCACACCGCCGCCAATCATCCGCCAGATCTCGTCAGCCAGGGGTGGTTGTGGGGTCGCTTGGCGTTAGAAGCCGCGGCCCTCTATCTGGTGATGGAAGCCTTCGGAATTCCTCTCACACCGACCCAGGCGATCTCTGCCTTCGGAGTCAGCCAGCTGGCTGGAGGCTTGCCCGGTACCCCGGGGGGCATCGGCTTCACCGAAGCAGGATTGGTCGGCGCCCTGGCCGCCTTTGGCTTTCCGGCCGCGGTGACAGTTGCTCCCATCCTCGTGTACCGCCTTGTCTCCTATTGGATTCCGGCGCTGGCAGGTCTCGTGGCAGGAGGGACCGCCTTTCTGCGGACCGAGACTAAACCCTGAGACGAAGAGACAAAGAGAGACAGAGACAGGGAGATAAAGAGACAAAGAGACAAAGAGGCCAGTTCTGAGTCTCCGAATCTCTAAGTCTCCGTGTCTCTAAGTTTCTGCGTCTCCATGTCTCCCAGGTTGGCGACCCGGGCCGGGTGGGCCGGCAAAGATCTGGGCGACTTCCATCCATCGTTGGGCGACATCGCCTTCCACCTGTAGCGATGTGTCATCGAGGTGGCGGCGTTGGGCAACCACCAGACAGAAGTCTTCGACCGGTCCGGTGATGCCGGTTTCGGAGGCTTCGTTCCAGGTCTGGGAAGATCCGCCGGGTCCTTCCAGCGTCACCCGCACCCTGGTGTCGGGAACGAGAAGCCCGCGATTGAGAAAGCTCCAGGAGAAGGTCTTCACTCCCAGTTCGGCGATGTGAAACAGGCGGACAGTTGGCGCCCGGAGCACACCGAGGGTGTCAACGACGTCCTGGCCGTGGGCCCACGTCTCCATTAGTCGGGCCGTGACAGCCGAGCGGGCTTTCATGGCCGGGCCATACCAGGCCAGGGGCGTTTCTGGGTCAAGGGATGTGAATGCCACTAACTCGCGAGCCCGGGCGGTTCGCCACCATTCGAGAACACCGGAGGGCGCAAGGGCACGTCCTTGATCGATACCGATGGCCATGTATTCCTTATTGGCGCCGGCGAGACGTGTGTTGATCTCGTCGGCAAACCCATCGGGATCGGTGATCGCCAGGGTCTGCCGATCGTCGAAGAAGGCCAGATGCGAGACGGTATCGCGGATCGTCCACGGCTCCGCAGGAGTCATGAGGTCCCACGACTCGTCGGCCAGCCCCGCGACCACCCGGTCGAGTTCTTCCTGTTCCGTTTTCAGATCCGCGATCAGGTCCTTCATCACTCTCTCTTCGCTTCGACGCCCGCCATCATCTGCAGGGCCTTAATAAGGGCGTGGTTGCCTTCGTCGCCTAGGCCGACCCGCTGCAAGGCCCGGTAGAGCTGGAAGATCAGAGCAGTTCCCGGCAGGGGCACTCCGAGCTCGTCGGCGGCCGCCAGCACAAGGCGCAGGTCCTTCTGTTGGAGATCGATCGTGAATCCTGGCCGCCAGTCGCCGACGATCATCTGCGGGCCGCGGTTGGCCAACATCCACGAGCCAGCCGCACCACCTTTTACGGCGTTAAGGGTGTCGGTGAGGTCGAGGCCCGCTGCCTGGGCAAAGAGCAATGCCTCGGAGGAGGCGAGCTGATTCCCCACCACCAGGATCTGGTTGACGAGTTTGACGAGCTGGCCCGCCCCCACCGGTCCAACATGAGTGATCGCGGCCGAGTAGGCCTCGAGAAAGGGGCGGGCCCGATCGAATTGGGTCTTGTCGCCTCCGACCATCGTGGTCAGGGTGCCGCGGGTGGCGCCTTCGGGTCCTCCGCTTACAGGTGCGTCGAGCCAATGACAACCCTGGCGTCGCACGGTCTTGTCAAGGGTCCGGGTGGCGGTCGGGCTGATGGTGGAGTGATCGACAATCAATGTCCCAGGGCGGAGCCCGGTCAGGAGCCCATCGGAGCCCAACACGACACTCTCCACATCGGGGGTGTCCGACACGCAGATCATGACCAGGTCAGCAGCGGCCGCCAGGTCACGCAGACTGGGTGACACGGTCGCGCCCTCGATTAGTTGAGCCTTCTCGGGAGTCCGGTTCCAGACGACGAGTTGATGGCCGGCGGCCACCAGATTGCGGGCCATCCCGGCTCCCATGGTTCCAATTCCGACGAATCCAAGCTGCTCGGGCATTAACTAGGCCACGATATCGGGTAGCTTTCTCAGTGTGACCGAACCCATCCCCGGCGGCCGACAGGCGCGCTGGCCCTGGGTGCTAGCTGCGTTAGTCGTCGCCTTCCTGATCAGCATCGTCGGCATTGTTGTCGCGTTCCGTTCGCTGGTCGATCGCATCCCCACCCCGGATGACGTCGCAGCGGCACTGGCACCCGAGCCGTACGAGAACGTCGGCCCCACCGTGGTGCAAAGCATCCGTTCGCTCGCCGATCTCACCACGGTCGAATACGTTGAGTACACGGTGATCGAAAAAGGCACCGATTCCGGCATCCTGGCGTGGGCGAGAGGCGACAGCCTCACCCTGCTGGCGGTGGCCCGGATCGGCGCCGGGGTCGACCTCTCTGCGATTACGGCCGACTCTTTTGACGTCAATCACGAAACCGGAGTGGTCACGGTGCGTCTGCCCAGTCCGGAGATCCAGTACATCGCAGTCGACAACGGCGCCACCCAGGTGATCGACCGCACTACCGGACTCTTCACGAAGGGCGATCCCCGTCTGGAGACCGATGCCCGCCAGGTGGCTGAAACGGTGTTGCTCCAGCAGGCTGAGTCGGCCGGCATCCTCCAGGAGGCCGAGGAGAATGCGGTGACCGCTTTGACCAACTTCCTACTCGGACTTGGCTACACCCAGGTCGAGATCATCACCGCCGATGTTCCTGCGTAGAAACGCCGCCGTTTCCGGCGGCGCTTCTACCCAAGAACGGACGGTTGGGGTCAGGCGTGTTTCACCATCACGTGTTTGGTGATGGTGTAGTCGAGGACCGCTTCCTCGGAGAGATCTTTGCCAAAGCCGGACTGTTTGAAACCGCCATGGGGAGCTTCCGATGCCAGCGGGATGTGATCGTTGATCCACACCGTCCCGAACTCGAGCGCAGCGGCGGCACGAAGGGCCCGGCCGATGTCCTTGGTCCAGACCGAGGCAGCCAGTCCGTAGAGGACATCGTTGCCAAGTCGGATCGCTTCTTCCTCGCCGTCGAAAGGAAGCACGACGAGAACCGGTCCGAACACCTCCTGCTGCACGATCTCGGATCTCTGGTCGGCATCGACGATTACGGTCGGTGAATAGAAGTACCCCTTGTCCATCCCGGAAGGCACCCCACCCCCCGTCACGACCTTCGCCCCGGCCGCCCGCGCCCGGTCGACGAATCCAGCCACCCGGTCTCGTTGGGTTGCCGAGATGAGCGGACCCATGAAGGTGTCGTCCGCCCAGGGATCGCCGACCTTGGTCGACTCGAAGATGTTGACCAGTGAATCGACTACCTCGTTGAGGCGATCCTTCGACACGTAGATCCGGGCAGCTGCCGTGCAGTCCTGCCCCGTGTTGAAGAGCGCACCGATTTGCGCAGCCGTGGCAACCGCTTCGAGATCGGCGTCGTCGAACACGATGAAGGGGGCCTTGCCACCTAGTTCGAGATGCACCCTCTTGAGCGAATCGGCGGCAGTCTTCATAACCTTCTTGCCCGTGTTGGTGGAACCGGTGAGGGAGATCATCCGCAGATCAGGGTGTTCGACGAGGGCCTGGCCGGTGTCATTGCCTCCGGTCACGACGTTGAGAACCCCGTCCGGAACTCCCGCCTCTTTGGCCAGTTCACCGAGCATCAAGGCAGTGCGAGGAGTACCCGGAGCGGGTTTGAGAACCGTGGTGCAACCCGCCGCCAGAGCAGGACCGATTTTCCACACAGCCATCGCCAGGGGATAGTTCCAGGGGGAGATCTGGCCGACCGGGCCTACCGGCTCGCGACGGAGCATCGATGTGTAACCCGCCAGAAAGTCACCCGAGGCGGTGCCGGCGATGTTGCGGGCGGCGGCCGCAAAGAACCGGAGGTTGTCAACCGCCATCGGAAGATCGGCTCCCAGCGATCCACCAGCGTACGGTTTGCCGGTGTCCTCGGATTCCACCTTGGCGAACTCGGCGGCCCGCTGTTCCAGCAGGTCGGCCAGCTTGTGGATCGCCAGCGCTCGGACCCCAGGTGACAGCTTGGACCAACGACCGTCAAAGAAGGCCCGATTGGCGGCGGCGACGGCGGTGTCCACGTCAGCCGGGCTGCCGTCGACCACGACACCAACGATCTCGCCGGTCGCCGGGTTCTCGACCTTGAGCTCGCCACCGCCTTTGGTGTCGGCCCTGGCTCCGTCTATCCAGAGTTTGTGGGTCATATCGGTCCTTTCTTGATGGTCATGTCTCGTCCGCTCGACGAGCAAATCGTTGGCTGAGAATGATTGGGATGAAGGTCACCACTACCACCAATAAGGCAACCACATTCGTGACGGGTCGTTGCCGGGGGCGCACGAGTGAGGAGAAGATCCAGATCGGAAGAGTCTGCTGCTGACCGGCTGTGAAGGTGGTGACGATGATCTCGTCAAAGGACAGGGCAAAGGCCAGCATCCCACCGGTCACAAGGGCAGGAGCCAGCAAGGGCAGCAAGACGTAGCGGAAGGTCTGCCAACCACTAGCTCCCAGATCCATCGATGCCTCCATCATTGACGGAGATGTGCGTCGCATGCGGGCGATCACGTTGTTGTATGCCACCGCCACGCAGAAGGTGGCGTGTCCGACCACGAGGGTCCAGAAAGAGAAAGGTATCTCGGCCAGATTTATTGCCGAACGGAGGGCGATGCCAGTCACGATGCCCGGCAAAGCGATAGGCAGCACGATGAACAGGGAGAGCGTCTCCCGCCCAAAGAACTTCGACCGCCAAACTGCTCCAGCGGCCAACGTCCCCAAGACAAGCGCCACCGCGGTAGCGGCTGCGGCGACCCCCAGGGAGAGGACCAGGGCTTCACGGATGTCGTCGTTGCGTGCCGCCACCCCAAACCACCGGAAGGTGAAGCCCGGTGGAGGGAACTGGAAGCTCGCTTCTTCGGTAGTGAAGGCATACAGCCCCACCAGGAAGATGGGGATGTGGAGAAACGCCAGCACCGCAGCTGCCACCAATACGAGCAGGCGCGGTCTTCGTCTCATAGCGCCTCAAACGCGCCCATCCGGCGGGCGATAGTCAGATAGACGGTCATGATGGCGATCGGGACGAATGAGAACGCCGCCGCCAGGGGCAGGTTGCCCGCCACCCCCTGCTGGCTGTAGATCGCCAGCCCGATGAAGGGACTGGAGTCACCGATGATGGTGGGGATGATGTAGTCACCGAGGGTCAAGGAGAATGTGAAGATCGACCCGGCCGCGATTCCTGGGATGGCGAGCGGCCACACCACTCTGCGGAAGGTCGTCAGCGGTTTGGCGCCCAGGTCGGCGGATGCCTCCAGGTAGGAATTCGGTACTCGTTCGAGCGCCGTTTCGACCGGGAGGATCATGTAGGGAAGCCAGATGTAGAGAAACACGATGAACTGGCCCAGATAGGAGGTCGAGAGTGAAGGCCCTCCGATCACAGGGAGATCGAGTACGACGTCCAGCACCGGGCCTAGGCCGATTCGGGTGAGGAACCAGTTGATGATTCCTTCGGCCGCCAGGATCAGCTTCCAGGCATAGACCCTCACCAGGTACGAAGACCAGAGCGGAAGCAACACCGCCAGAATCATCCATGCCCTCGTCCGTCGGCTGGCGAATCGGGCGATGTAATAGGCCAGGGGTAGCGCCACGATCACCGCGGCGATGGTTACGGAGGCCGCCATGGTGAAGGTGCGGCCAACCACCGCCATGTTGGCGCCGGTGAAGAGGTCGCGCCAGGTCGCCAGCGTTGGGGTCCGATCGATGGTCCCGGCAAAACTGTCGAGCCGAAAGAAACTCTGGGTCAGCAGGGAGAGAAGGGAACCTCCGTACACCCCGACCAGCCACAGCACCGGGAGCCCCAGCAGCAGGAACAGGCGAAGCCCCCGGCGACGGTACAGGATCGCCGAGGCACGACGAACCAGGCTGGTGGGTGGTGCAGCGCTAGCCATAGGTGACCGAGGGGAGGCGGAGCGACTCCGCCTCCCCCGGGTTGGTTACCTCTACCGGCCGCCGATCACCGCCAGATAATCGGTGACCCACTTGTAATAGGGCACACATGTCCCTCCGGCTCCGAGACAGTTTTCAGTGGGCGTTTGCCAGAACTTGATCTGGTCGAAGCTCCCCAGCCCGTTGGTGTTGCAACCGTCCGGCCCCAGAAGTTCATTGCCCTCACACGCGGCCAGAACGGCCGGGACCGTCCCAAACCATGCGGCCAGGTCACCCTGCAATTTGGGGGTGATCGAGTGGTTCAGCCACATGTAGGCGCAGTTGGGGTTGGGGGCGCTCGAGTGCATCAGGGTCGTGTCTGCCCAGCCTGTGGCGCCCTCGGTGGGAAACACGCTCGCTATCGGTGCACCTGACGCCTGCAGGATGTTCACCTGGAAAGGCCAGCTCGATGAGGCGACCACGCCTTCGTTCGTGAAGTCCTCGATCTGGATGAAGGCGTCGTGCCAGTAACGACCAACCAATTCACGCTGGCCGCGCAGCAGGTTGAGCGCGTCCTGATACTGCTGATCGCTCAGGGCATACGGATTGGCAACACCCATGTAGAGGGCCGCGTCGGCCACATAGATGGGTCCGTCATAGGCCTGCACACGTCCGGCATTGCTCTCACCATCCGGCAGAGTCTGCTCCTCGAAAACAACACTCCAGGACGTTGGTGGCGTGTCACCGAATACCTCGGTGTTGTAGGCAAGCACGTTGGCGCCCCACTCATAGGGGACCCCGTAGTGCTTACCGTCCACGGTATGCCAGGGGGCGTCCTGTAGACGCGGATCAACCGTGTCCCAAGCATCAATAAGATCGATATTGATTTCCTGCACGGTGCCACCGGCGATGAGCCGGTTGCTGGAGTCACCAGATGCGGTGACGAGGTCATATTCGGTCGAACCCGTCATCAGCGCAACCATCTCGTCCGAGGTGCCGGCAGTCTTGACATTCACTTGACAACCGGTTGCCTCTTCGAAAGTGGTAACCCAGTCGTAGTTCGGGTCCGTAGAGCCGTCTTCGATATAACCCGCCCAGGCCACGATGTTGACCTGGCCTTCACCCTCGCCGATTTCGGTTGGGAGTTCGCTGGCTCCGTCCCCTCCACCATCACCACAGGCCGCGGCAACGAGGGCTATCACTCCCAACCACACGATCAGCTTCGATCGCATGCTTCTCGCTCCTTCACTTAGATACCCCGGCGTTCACCGGAGTTGGTTCCGTCGTGCCGGCCAGTGGCCGACACGAATCCTTGTCAAACACAAGGCGCACTGCCTTCCCCACGTCATCCGCCACGCTGCCCTGCTGGCTGCCTATGTTCTGGCTGATAACGACCAGATGCGTGGCTCCGACTGCCACCCGGTACTTCGTGAAGGCACCGAGATAGGTAGCGCTGTTCACCACGCCGTCAACGGCGCATTGTGACGCTTCGGGATGGCGGGCAGGATCTGTCAGAGCGATTTTCTCCGGGCGCACAGTGAATGCCTCGGATGACCCGCGAACAAGCAGGGCGAGGTTCCCCGCAACGATGTTCGACACGCCGACAAACCCCGCCACGAATTCGTTCGCCGGGTTTTCATAGACTTCGGCGGGCGTGCCCACCTGCTCAACCTTGCCGTGGTTGAACACGGCCATCCGATCGCTCATCGTGAGGGCCTCTTCCTGGTCGTGGGTCACAAATATGAACGTGATCCCAACTTCTCGTTGCAGGAGCTTCAATTCGACTTGCATCGCCTGGCGGAGCTTGAGGTCAAGTGCCCCCAGTGGTTCGTCGAGGAGGAGCACCGACGGCCGGTTGATCAACGCCCTGGCCAGCGCCACCCGTTGCCGTTGGCCCCCGGAGAGCTGGGACGGCTTTCTTCCTTCGAATCCCTGCAGCCGCACGAGGCCCAAAGCCTCATCGACCCGCCGTTTGGCTTCGGGGCCGGAGACCTTCTTGACCATCAGGCCATAGCCGACGTTGTGGGCGACGGTCATGTGGGGGAATAGGGCGAAATCCTGGAAGACGGTGTTGACGTCGCGCTCGTAGGGTGGCTGATCAGTGACGTCCTCGCCATGCAGGTACACCCTGCCCGAGGTGGGAGTTTCAAAGCCGGCGATCATTCTGAGGCAGGTCGTCTTGCCAGAACCGGACGGTCCCAACATCGAGAAGAATTCACCGTCTTCAATCTCGAGGTCGACGTTGTCGACCGCAACGATCGTGTCAAAGGACTTGGAGACCTGGCGGAGCGAGACGGACCGAGTCATGAGCCGGATGAGTGTATGGAGAGGGTCGACCGGTGAACCACCGAAGTCGGAAATTTCTGGAAAACCGCGCCCTATGCCTCGACGACCACCAGAGTTTGACCGGCTTCGACCTGGTCTCCGGTGGCGGCCTGGACCGACGTGACCGTTCCGGAGTGAGGGGAGCGCAGGGTGTGCTCCATCTTCATCGCCTCCATAACGACCAGGACCTGACCCTCGTCGACGCTCTCGCCCTCTTTCACCTCAATCCTGACGACCTTGCCCGGCATCGGTGCGTGGAGAGACCCCCGGTCGTGGTTGGCTGTCACCGATGGAAAGCGGGGCTGCTCGATCAAGCGCACATACCCGCCGGGACCGTCAACGTGGTGGACTTCGCCCACCCGATGCACGCTGAACCAGCGGAGGTGTGTCGCGATGACCAGTCCCACCCTCTCGGGGGTTAGGTCAAGGACTGCCGCCCCCTCCAGCGGCTGCTGGTCCACCTCCACCTTCAATACGCCTCTGACCTCGAAGCGATATCCGACCTCTATCTCGCCATAGGGGCTCTCGAACGCCACTTCCTGGAGCTGTGACGGGCTGTTGCGCCACCCGGAAGGAGCGACGGACTGCACGATCGACTGCGACCGTCGATCTGCCTGGGCAGCCAGGGCGGCCGCCACAGCCGCCAGTTTCGCCTCATCGGGGTCGGGCAGCGGACCTCCGAGGGCAACAGGATCGTGTCGCTCTAGGAAGTGAGTGTCGGTTTGGCCGGCAAGGAACTCACGGTGGCGTAGGACCCGAACCAGCAACTCGCGATTGGTGGTCACGCCATGCAGGTGGGCCCCCTCCAACGCATCGGCGAGAATCGCCGCCGCCGTGGCCCGGTCGTCTGCCCAGGCCACCACCTTGGCGATCATGGGGTCGTAGTGGATCGGGACTGACGTTCCGTCCCCAACTCCGCTTTCGACTCTCACACCGGGATGGTCGATGCGGAACCGATCGATCGTTCCCGAGGCCGGCAGGTAACCATGGAGAGGGTCCTCGGCATACAGCCGGGCCTCGATCGCGTGGCCCACCATCTCGGGTTGAAGGGCCTCCTCCGGAAGGGGCTGACCGTCAGCGACCCGAAGCTGGAGGTGGACGAGATCCAGTGTCGTTATCTCCTCGGTAACTGGATGCTCAACCTGCAGACGCGTGTTCATTTCCAGGAAGTAGAAGTCCTCCCCGTCGAAGACAAACTCGACTGTGCCTGCTCCCCGGTAGTCGACGGCGCGTGCCACCGCGATGGCCGCTGCGCTCATGCGCTCGCGGGTCGCCTGGTCGATGGCCGTCGAAGGTGCCTCTTCGATGATCTTCTGGTGCCGCCGCTGGATCGAGCATTCCCTCTCGAACAAAGCAACCACGTTCCCGTGGTTATCCCCGAAGACCTGGATCTCAATGTGCCGGGGAGCTTCGAGGTACCGCTCGAGGAAGACAGTGTCATCTCCAAATGCGGACGCCGCTTCTCGCTTAGATGCCGCTACTGCGTCCGCCAGGTCTCCTTCGGCCGCAACGATGCGCATTCCCTTGCCACCGCCCCCGGCCGAAGCTTTCACCAGAACGGGCCACCCGATCCGCTGAGCCGCTTCGAGGGTTGCGGAAGGTTGCAGACCCGTCAGGTCGACCGAAGGGAGAACCGGAACCCCCGCCGCCCGCGCCCGTTCGATGGCGGCGAGCTTGGAGCCCATCAGTTCGATACTTTCGGGTGAGGGGCCGACCCAGATCAACCCTGACTTGATGACGGCACGGGCGAACGCGGCGTTTTCCGCCAGGAACCCATAGCCCGGATGGACGGCATCAGCTCCGGCCCTGCGGGCCGCCTCGATGATCGCATCTGTTCGAAGGTAGGAGTCGGCGGGGCTGGCACCGCCCAGCGCAATCGCCTCGTCGGCACGCTTGACGTGGATGGCGTCCCGGTCAGCGTCGGAGAAGATCGCAACTGTCTTGATCCCTAGGGCCCGACATGTTCGGAAAATCCGACAGGCGATTTCCCCCCGATTGGCCACGAGAACCTTGCTGATCACGGCGCAGCGAGGCTAGCCCGGGTATTCGGGCCTGAGCCTACGATGACCACTCAACCACGGAGGAGAAACCAATGGCAGCCACGTCAACGATGCTCCCTTTAGGGACGGAGTTGCCAGCCTTCAAGTTGACCGACGTTCGCTCCGGCGATGTGATGTCGGCGAACGACTTCACGCAATCGGCCATGGTGGTGATGTTCATTTGCAACCACTGTCCTTACGTGAAGTTGATCCAACAGGGGCTTGTGAGCTTTGGGAATGACTACGCCTCGAGACCCGTCGACATCGTGGGGATTGCTTCCAACGACGCCACCGCCCATCCCGAGGATGGACCCGAGGACCTCGCCAAAGTGGCCGACGACCTGGGCTACGCCTTCCCGATCCTTTACGACGAGAGCCAGGAGGTGGCGCGGGCCTTCACGGCTGCCTGCACACCCGACTTCTTTGTCTTCGACAGCGACCGTCGACTCGCCTATCGCGGGCAGTTCGATGGTGCCCGTCCTGGCAACGGAGTTGATGTGACGGGCGAGAGCCTGCGGGCGGCAGTGGATGCGCTGATCGGAGGGGAGGCCTTACCTGTCGAGCAGCGTCCCTCGATGGGTTGCTCGATCAAGTGGAAGGCGGGTGGTATGACCATCGGGCGCGGCTCGAGCTGATCCTCCCCCCCTTTCTTGCGTACGCAAGAAGGCATCGGTGGCTCACATCCGAAACACCCCGAAGTCGGAAGTGCCTTGAACCGGGCCGGAGTGCACCGCCGACAGGGCGATCCCCATGACCGTGCGGGTGTCGCGTGGATCGATAAGGCCGTCGTCGCGGATTCGAGCGGTTGAGAAATATGCCTGTTCCTCGTGCTCGATCTGGGCCTCGATCAACGCCCGGCGCTGTTGATCGGCCTCCTCGTCAAAGGTCCGGCCTTGTTCGTCGGCAGACTGGCGGGCGATGATTGACAGGACCCCGGCCAGTTGCTTCGGTCCCATGACTGCCACTTTGTGGTTGGGCCAACCAAAGACGAATCGGGGGTTGTAGGAACGCCCCGACATCCCGTAGTTGCCGGCGCCATACGAAACTCCCGCCATCAACGCCAGATGAGGTACTGTCGAGTTGGCAACGGCGTTGATCATTTTGGCGCCGTCCTTGATGATCCCCCGCTGCTCGTAGGTCTTACCCACCATGTAGCCGGTGGTGTTGTGGATGAACAGGATGGGCTGGTCGTAGCGATTGCACAGTTGGATGAACTCGGTCGCTTTCTGCGCTTCCTCTGAGAAGATCACCCCCTGCTGGTTGGCGACCACGCCAATGGGGAATCCGTGAATCGAACCCCAGCCCGTCACCATCGAGGGGCCGTACACCGCCTTGTATTC
>Ga0326597_10008974_pt1 | contig 13441 bp, 10 predicted proteins | sample RVTome_12_FD_203789 | JGI IMG/M metagenome (GOLD analysis project Ga0326597, IMG submission 203789) | Soil microbial communities from uranium-contaminated site in the Upper Colorado River Basin, Wyoming, United States - RVT100D185 | ecosystem: Environmental > Terrestrial > Soil > Contaminated >... | reverse complement strand
GCGTTTTTTCCGAGATGACCCACGGCGGCGTCCTCGTAGCTCTCGACGACGAATCCCTTGTTCGCGGCGAGCGCGAGGAAGGTCAGCATGTGGCAGCTCGACAGCGCCGCGACCAGCGCCGCCTCGGGATCGACGCGGTTCGGGTTTCCCAGGTAGGTGGGCGTCGCGGAGGCCGGAATCTCGTTCCCGTTCGCGATCCAGACGTGATCGCGGCTGTAGGTCTTGTAAGTGAAGTCCTTACCGGCGCGGGACCACTTGATCGTTGCTTTGTGCTCGGACATGGGTTTTGATGAGGCGTGACGTGATACGGCGTGACGTGAAAGGGCGTGACGTGATACTTCGTGACATGATAACGCGTGTTAGCGCAAGGAAGTGTCAGCGTTAGTCACGCTTCACCAAGTCACGCTTCACCATGTCACGCTTCACCATGTCACGCTTCACCATGTCACGCTGTACCATGTCACGCTTCACCACGTCACGCTTTATTAGAAACCAACAGCCTGTCCATCCGTGCGGCGTTCGGAGGCCGCGAGATACCCATCTTCCATCTTGTAGATCAATTGCGCGCGGCCGAAGTCGGTGCTCCAGCGGTCGGCCTGGACCATCTTGTGGCCACGGGACTTCAGGTCATTGACGACTGCTGCGGGCACGCCGTGCTCGATGTTGACATCGAGGCTTTCGCCCACGCGCCAGCGCGGCGCGTCGGCAGCAGCCTGGGGGTTCTGCCGGTAATCGGCGAGCCGGATCATCACCTGCGCGTGGCCCTGCGCCTGCATCGATCCGCCCATCACGCCGTAGCTCATCACGGGTTTCCCGTCCCGGGTGACGAAGGCGGGGATGATGGTGTGGAACGGGCGCTTGCGCGGGGCGACGACGTTGGCGTGGTCCGGTCGCAGCACGAAGCCGTAGCCGCGGTTCTGCATGCTGATGCCGTCCACCACGATGCCCGAGCCGAACCCCTGGTAGTTCGACTGAATGTAGGACACCATCATCCCGGACGTATCGGCGGCGGTGAGATAAACGGTGCCGCCCCGGCCGGGCACGCCGTGTCGTGGCGTTTTCGCCTTCTTCGGGTCGATCAGTCGCGCGCGGCTCCTCAGGTATTCCTTGTCGAGCAGCCCGGAATTCTTCACGCGCATGGTGGCGGCGTCGGAAACGTACTCGTAGGCGTCGGCGAACGCGAGTTTCATCGCCTCGATCTGCAGATGCAGGCTGTCGGCCGAATCCACCGGAATCGCGCTCAGGTCGAAGCCTTCGAGGATGCCCAACGCGATCTGCGCCGCAATGCCCTGCGTATTGGGCGGAATCTCGTGCAGCGTGTAGCCGCGGTAATCGTGCGCCAGGGGCTCGACCCAGTCCGCGGCGTTCGCGGCGAGGTCCTCGACCGTCATCGCACCGCCGTGCCTGCTGGCGTGGGCTGCCATGCTCTGCGCGAGGTCGCCCTTGTAGAACGCCTCGCCCCGGGTTTCTGCGATGCGACGGAGCGTCCTCGCGTGTGCGGGTGCGGTGAATTTCTCGCCCGCTTCCGGCGACCGTCCACGCGGCATGAAATGCTCGGCGAAGCCCGGCACCTCCCGCAGCTGCGGAACCTGATTCGCCCACAGGCGGGAGATGGTCGGGGAGACCATGTAGCCGTCCGCCGCGTAGCGGATCGCGGGCTCGAACAGGTCTGCGAACGGCAACTTGCCGAAGCGCTCCGAGAGCGCAACCCATGCGGAGACCGCGCCCGGAACGGTGATCGCGTCCCAGCCCCGGGTTGGCATTGCCGTTTTCCCCTTGAAGCGGTCGAGATTCCAGGCCGCCGGCGAGCGCCCGGAGGCGTTCAGGCCGTGGAGCTTCTTTCCGTCCCACAGGATGCAGAATGCGTCGCTGCCGATTCCGTTGCTGGTCGGCTCCACCACCGTCAGCGTGATCGCGGCGGCAAGCGCCGCGTCCACCGCGTTGCCGCCCTTATGCATCATGCCGAGTCCGGCCTGCGCGGCGAGAGGCTGCGAAGTCGCGACGACGTTCTTCGCCAGCACCGGCATGCGCTGGGAGGGGTAGGGGAAATCCCAACCGAACGGTTTCATTTTTTCAGAGGCGTAAATGATGGGTCGTGATCGTGATTCAGCAGAAGGCGTTATTCGTGAGATCGTGAGATCGGGAAGTCGTGAGATCGGAAGATCGTCAGAGGGGTTTCCCCCTCCCGCGCTCACGCTCTCACGACTTCACGTCATTTCGGTCACTGCGGCTCGATTCCCGCTTCCTTCGCCACCCTGCGCCACTTCGCGATCTCGGACTTGGTGGAGGCCGCGTGCTCGTCGAGCGTGCTGCCGATAGGGTCGGCGCCGCGCTCGATCAGTATCTTGCTGTTCTGCGGATCCCGTATGGACCTCACCAGCGCGTCATTCAGTTTCTCCGCGATCGGCCGCGGTATTCCAGCCGGTCCCACGAACCCGAACAGGCTCCTCACGACGTAACCCGGCAGGCCCGACTCCTGCATCGTGGGGATGTCCTTCGCCGAGACCGAGCGTGTCTCGCCAGTCTGCGCGATCATGCGCAGCCGACCGCTGCGCACGTGTCCGAACAGCAAGGGCATGCTGGCGAACTGCAATTGCACGTAACCCGCGAGGAGGTCTACGATCGCCGGCCCGGCGCCCTTGTACGGCACGTGAACGAGCTTGATCCTGGCCGCGCTATTGAGCATCTCGGTCGCGAGATGACCGATCGTGCCGGGCCCGGAGGTGGCATAGAAGAGCTCGCCCGGACGCGTCTTCGCGAGCGCGATCAGGTCCTTGACATTCTTCACCGGCAGCGACGGATGCACCACGAGCCCCGAGGGCACGTCCACGATTATGCCAAGACCGGTGAAGTCCCGGGTCGTGTCGTACGGAATCTTCTTGAACACAGAGGGGTTGATGACGAAGCTCGCGGCGACGAGCCCGGTCGTGTAGCCGTCGGGCGCGCTCCTCACGATCAGCTCGCCGCCGATCGTGGCCCCGGCGCCGGGGCGGTAATCCATGATGAACTGCTGGCCGATCGCTTCGCTCATCTTCGGCTGCAGCAAGCGGAAGAAGATATCGCTGTTGCCCCCGGGTGACGCCGGGTTGATCACCCGGATCGGTTTGCTCGGGAAAGTCTGTGCGTGAGCGGCGGCGGCCGCGAGCAGGGCGGCGGCGAGCCAGGATGTCGCGGACAAGTGGGGCAGTCTCATGTCGTTCTCCTCGATGCGGGCGTGATTGGCGCCTCCCGCGGGCGCGGGCGGCTTTGTTCGTCTGTCGAGTGTCGCAGCAGCCCGCCGCGCGATGATACACCATCGTCAAATGCGGCTAGAATCCTTGGTGTCCGACGCCGCACTGGAGGAGAGCATGGCCACCACCCGCATGTCCGTCATGGGCACCCGGCACATCATCTCGGCCGGGCACTACCTCGCCGCGCATGCCGGATTCCAGATCCTGGAGGCGGGCGGCAACGCGGTCGACGCCGGGGTCGCCGCCGGCATCGCCATCGGCGTGCTACAGACCGACAAGGTCAACTTCGGCGGCGTCGCGCCGCAGATCATCTACACGGCGAAGAACAAGAAGGTGCATTGCATCGACGGGCTGGGCGTATGGCCCAAGGCGATCACGCCCGATTATTTCATCAGGAGGCACGGCGGCAGGATACCGAAGGGCGTGGAGCGTTGCGTAGTGCCTGCCGCGCCCGACGCCTGGCTCACGGCGCTCGAGCACTTCGGGACCATGAGCTTCGGCGAAGTCGCCGCGAGCGCCATCCGCTTCGCGCGCGACGGCTTCCCGATGCACCCGATGATGTCGGACTTCATCAAGGAGAACCAGCAAACCTACCGCGGCTGGCCGGCGAGCCGCAAAGTGTTCCTGCCGAAGGGCCGTCCGCCGGAAGTGGGGGAGGTCTTCGTGCAGGCCGATCTTGGCCGCACGATGCAGTACATGGCGGACGAAGAGAAGAAGGCCTCGCGCCGCAAGGGCAGGAAGGCCGGGCTCGGGGCCGCGCGCGATGCCTTCTACAAGGGCGATATCGCGCGAGTGGTGACGAAGTTCATCGAGAAAGAAGGCGGCCCGATGCGCTACGAGGACTTCGCGGGATTCCGCGTGAAGTTCGAGCCCACGGTGCGCTCGCGCTTCGACGGCATCGAGCTGCATGCCTGCGGGCCATGGTCGCAGGGCCCGGTGCTGCCGATGGCGCTCAACATCCTCAAGGGCTACGACTTGAAGGCGATGGGGCATAACTCGCCGGAGTACATCCACGTCGTGACGGAAGCGCTGAAGCTGGCATATGCCGACCGCCACCATCACTTCGGCGACCCGGATTTCATCAAGGTGCCGGTCACGGGGCTGATGTCGGAGCGCTATGCGGAGCACCGCCGCTCGCTGGTGAGCCTGGAGAAGGCGTGGCCGGAGATGCCGCCGGCGGGCGACCCGGACACGCTGGCGCAGTTGAAGCATCGCTGCGTGCCCGCGCCGGAGTCCGAGGACGCGCCGGGGCCCGGCGACACGTCGTACCTGTGCGTAATCGACCGGCAGGGCAACGCCTTCTCGTGCACGCCCAGCGACGGCTCGGACAAGACCCCCATCATCCCCGGGGTAGGAATTCTCTGCTCCGGTCGCGGCACGCAGTCGTGGTCCGATCCCGCGCATCCCAGCTCGGTTGCGCCCGGCAAGCGGCCGCGGCTGACGCCCAATCCGGCGCTGGCATTCAAGAACGGGCGCGTCCACATGCCGTTCGGCACGCCGGGCGGCGACGTGCAGTGCCAGGCGATGCTGCAGGTGTTTCTCAATATCAACGTGTTCGGCATGCCGCCCCAGGCTGCGGTCGAGGCGCCGCGTTTCGCGGGCTACAGCTTCCCCGGCTCGTTCGAGCCGCATCCGTATTACCCGGGGCGGCTCCACCTCGAATCGAGCATCGCCAGGGAGGCGGGGGACGATCTCAGGGGGCTGGGCCACAAGGTCCATGAGTGGGACGACATGACCTGGCTCGCCGGGGCGGTGTGCACCATCGTCGCCGACCACGAGAACGGGGTGCTGCACGGGGGGGCGGATCCGCGGCGGCCGGCGTATGTCCTAGGCTGGTAGAAAAACCGGAAATTAGCCGCCAAGACGCCAAGGCCGCCAAGAAAATCAAGATAATAATTGAACCGCTAAGGTACCAAGAAATACGACGGGGCGTGTCAACCAAATTGTCAACTAATAAGTCAACTAATTTGTCACCTAATTGAAGTTAGGTGTGCTCGACCAGGGCGTTCACGAGAATGCGGTTACCTCGCCTCAGTGATCCCATCGTTTGGTTGCCGGGTCTGTTGGTGCTTGGTTCCGTACTTATTTACCTCGATAACAAAGGTGCCGACGGCGAGACGGTTGAGGGGATAGTAATTGAATCCTTTGTTTCATTCGCTAGGTACAGCCCGGGTTCCATTAAGGTCACCGCGAAGTTAAGCGACGGTGCAATTGTCACGTTCTCATCAACTGACAATCGACCGGTCGGCTCGCCTATCACCTGCCAACGATTCAAGGGGCGTATATCTGGCAGGTATTATCACGACTGCTAGGCATGAGCACACCTAACCACCGGTTCGAGCGCGACGCTCCGCAAGCGAAGCGCTTGCACGCGCGCCTCACCCGGATACGTTAGAGCCCGAGACAATCCAAAATAATCCGGCCTTTCGAGAGAAGCAGCGACCTTCAGGTAGGGAGTCACGGAATAGTAAGGAGAAATACGTGGAACAACTTCAGACAATTGACACGCTGAAACAGAAGACCAAGAAGATCAAGACCTTCGCGGATGCCATCGGCAATGTGTTGGTTGATGGGTTCCATTATCTTGCGTTATTTGCGATAGGCGGTTCGATTGTATGGTCGGCGGTGTTTGCGTTTATCGGATTGGTCGCGAAAGGTCACGCTGCGATCGAGGACATACTCCTTCTCTTCATCTACCTCGAGCTCGGGGCAATGGTAGGTATCTACTTCAAGACCAACCACATGCCGGTTCGTTTTCTTATCTATGTCGGGGTCACCGCGTTGATAAGGATGCTAGTTGTTAGTCACGAGCCAGATCGCGGGATTCTTTTAATCTCGGGAGCGATTCTGTTACTCGCAATAGCGACCTTGGTGTTTCGATACGGCTCCTCCAAGCTCCCGTCTGTCAAGACGAGCAGTGACAGTGCTCTATAGGACAAGCTGCCAATCTAAACGGAAGATTGAGATACGGACTATGTGTATAAATAGGTTCGGGGGTTGCAAAGAAGGGCAAGGCGAATCCCGCAGTGATACACATCGGCGACGGCTCTTTTTTCGACGCCAGGCGTAAGCAAACAACGGATAGTCTATCGGGCCCTAACCAAACGCTGCAGCTGACGTCCGCCGCCGTCTCGGTTCCTGCATGGTGCAAGCTTCCTGTGGCGGCGGCCGCAGCTGAGCTGTGTCGTTAAACCGAATGAATACAGATATGTGACGTCTTGGCCCTTATTAATAGTTGTTTGTCGTTGAATTTATTTTCGTATGGGGTTTTCTTGGCGGCCTTGGCGTCTTGGCGGCTAATTTTGGGTTTTCCGCTTTTAGCGCTCGAAGGGAGAAAAAGGGGACGTACCCCTTTTCTGGTGTGGAAGTTACGCATCGCGGTGCGGGACGTAGTGGTTTGAGGTGGCTGACGACATTATGTCGAACGCGAAGACCAGAAAGGTGTACTACAAGCTCGTTATCGTAGCCTCGTCCCCGACCACCGAGATATGGCTTGGCGATGATTCGGGTCACTTAGTCCAGAAGGAGGTTGGGGAGCTCGCATCGAGCCTCTTGCCTGGGCGCTATGTGGTGGAGTTCGGACTCGGTACCCCGACCTACCCCATTCACCTGACGAAGGCGAGTCGATATGGCCAGAGTGAACTGGAAGCTGGACCTACTTGTCCACGGCCGATTCCCCAGCTCGCAACCGATTAAGGCCCGCCTACAAACGGCTCGTCATCGTGATCGTTATGCCGCGAATGAACGGGTGTAGAATAGTTCGACGATGGGAGACGCGGCGCGACATCTTTTGCAGTCCTTTGAGGCGTTGTCTGAGACCGAACGACGTGAGGTCTTGGAGGAACTGCTTCGTCGCGCAGCCGAGTTGCCGTATTCCTTCCCGTCGGATGACGAGCTCGTCCGAGCCGCCGATCAAGTCTTCCAAGAGCTTGATCGTCGTGAGGCTAAGGGGTGAGGACGCCGCTTCGCGGCGAGGTTTATATGGTTGACCTCGGACTGGCCGCAAAGGTCCGTCCGTGCGTAGTTCTGAGCGTCCCGCTTGAGGAATCAGACCGGTCTCTCGTCGCGGTCATTCCTCATACGACCGCCGTTCGACAATCGCGGTTCGAGGTTGCGGTATCTGTCAAGTTTCTGCGCCCGGGTGCGTTTGATGCACAGGGCATCGTTACCGTCCCCACGGTTCGGCTCATGAATCGCCTCGGAACGCCCCCCACCGAGCAACTCGGGTCTGTCGAAAAAGGGGTGTGTACGTGGCTCGGCATCAAGATAGCGGTATAACCACCGCATCCGCGCCGGGGCGCGAAAGTGCAACGCACGCGGGTGATGCGGGTCGCTAACCCTTCCTACTTCGCGCTGTGATCGGCGTTCATCTGCGTGTATCTGCGGTTGCATTGTTTCTACTTGCGCCGGAGGTGTCTGCCGCCAGCATCGCGGTTGACGTCGGCCACTACCTCGCCAATCCGGGCGTCATCAGCGCACGCGGCGTCACCGAGTTCGAATACAACCGGCGGCTCGCGCTGGAGGTCGTGGAAGCGTTGCGACGCGCCGGGCACAGGACGCAGCTGATCGGCGACGACGGCTTGGCCGAGAACCTCGGCAGCCGCGCTCCGCGCGCGAAAGGCATGGACCTTTTCATTTCGATCCACCACGACTCGGTGCAGCCGCGCTTCCTCTCGAGCTGGGAAATCGACAGTGAAACGCTCCTCTACAGCGACCTGTTCTCGGGATTTTCGCTGTTCGTGTCGCGCCTGAACTCCCACATGGAATCGAGCCTGAAATGCGCGTCCGCGATCGGCGTGGCGCTGCGGGGCGCGGGATTTGCGCCCTCGCGCTATCACGCCGACCCCATCGTGGGCGAGGACCGGCCGTTTGCCGACGAGGCGAATGGCGTGCATTATTTCGACAACCTGGCGGTGCTGAAGACGGCGAGCATCCCCGCGCTGCTGTTCGAGGCGGGCGTGATCGTCAACCGCGATGAGGAGCTGCGCATGCGCGATCCCGCCGTCCGCAAGAGGATCGCAGAGGCCATTGGTAATGTTGTCGGCGCCTGTCTTGGCTAGCAGCCTGTCGGACTTTACGCCGTGACACGCTGCTAAAAGCAAAACCGCCCGAGGATAGGGAATGAAGTTGAACCCAATGAACCTCCTGGCCCACTATTGTGAACGGCAGCGGAGTCGAAGTCGTATCTCCACAGTGCGTTCTTGTCGTATTCTTGCGGGCGGTTTTGCCTTAGGAGTTTGTCGCACTTTTGTCCGCCAAACTCCTGGACGGCGGGATTAACGATGAGTGCGGAACGCGGGTCAAGGAACGGAAAGTCAATCAGCGGGAGTCTTATGCAAACTCATTCATCATTCATCGTTCATCGTTCATCGTTTAGCGGATCGGTCGCCGGCGCATTGATGCTGGTTGCTTCCTTCGCGCCCGGGTTGCCCGCGGCGGCGCAATCGTATCCCGAGAGGCCGATCCGCCTGATAGTGGGGTTCCCGCCCGGCGGTGCCGCGGACATCCTGGGTCGCTTTGCCGCCCAGCAGCTCACCGAGGCGCTCAGCCAGCAGGTGGTGGTGGACAATCGCGGTGGGGCGGGCGGACTGATCGCCACCGAGACCGCCGCGCGGGCCAATTCCGACGGCTATACGCTGCTCTTCACCTCGATTCCCCACGTCATCAACCCGCACCTCTACAGCAAGGTGTCGTACGACGCCGTAAAGGACTTCGTCCCGGTGGTGCAGTTCGTGGCGGTGCCGCTGATGATGGCGTCCACCGCCGCGCTCCCGGTGAAGACGGTGAAGGAGCTGATCGCGTACTCGAAAGCCTCGCCCGGGCGGGTGAATTACGGCTCGGGAGGGAGTGGTTCCTCCAGCCATCTCGCCATGGAGCTGTTCAAGAGCATGGCCGGTGTCGATCTCGTGCATATACCGTACAAGGGCGTCGGCCCGATGATCACGGACATGCTCGCGGGCCAGATCAGGCTCACGATTTCCAGCGCGGTGCCGCTCTCGCCCCAGGTGAAAATCGGAAAGCTGCGCGGGCTCGCCGTCACCAGCCCGAAGCGATCGCCTTCTTTTCCCGATCTCCCGGCGATTGCGGAAACCGTGCCCGGCTACGAAGTGGTCAACTGGTTCGGCATTCTGGCGCCGGCGGGCACCTCGCGCGCCGTCGTGACGCGCATCAACCGGGATCTGAACGCCGCGCTCGCATCGCCTGCGCTGCGGGAGCGGCTCGCCTCTCAAGGTGCCGACGTCGTGGGTGGCGCGCCGGAGGACTTCGGCAAGGTCATCCGGGCGGATTTCGTCAAGTGGGGGAAGGTCGTCAAGGCGTCAGGCGCCAGGGTGGACTGACAAAATGCCTTCTGCCCGGTGCTGGTAGTGGCGATGCGGCGCATGCTCGGGGAACTTCTGATACCACTCGGGCTCGCCTACGGGGCGGTCCTGGTGCTCGTGTTCGTATTCCAGTCCCAACTCGTGTTCTTTCCCGGCACGGGGCGCGAGGTCGTCGTCACGCCCCAGACCTACGGGCTCGTGTTCGAGGCGGTCGGGATCCAGACCGCGGACGGGGAGACGCTACAGGCGTGGTGGGTGCCGGCCGAGGGTGCGCGCGGGACCGTCCTGTTCTTCCACGGCAACGCCGGCAACATCTCGCATCGCCTCGATTACCTGCTGATGTTCAACCGCCTGCGGCATTCGACGCTCATCGTGGATTACCGGGGTTATGGCCGGAGCACGGGCACGCCCTCGGAGGAGGGGACTTACCGTGACGCCGAGGCGGCGTGGGATTACCTGCGCCACGCGCGGCTGGCGCAGCCCCGGGATGTCGTGATCGCGGGCGAGTCGCTGGGCGCGGCGGTCGCGACCTGGCTGGCAGCGAAGATATCCCTCATCCCCGACCCTTCTCCCGAGTGGAGAAGGGAGCATCCAGCGCCCGCGTTCCCTTCGGATGAGCGGGCGAAAGCGGGGACGGGGCCGCGCGCCGTGGTGCTGTTCTCGACATTCACTTCAGCGACCGATCTCGGCGCCGAGGTGTACTGGTTCCTGCCGGTGCGGCTGTTGAGCCGCATCGGCTACGACAACCGGGAGAACCTGAAACGGATCCGCGCGCCGGTATTCATCGCGCACAGCCGCGACGACGACATCGTACCCTACGCCCACGGCAAGCGGCTCTACGAGGCGGCGAACGAACCCAAGGCATTCCTCGAGATGCGTGGCGGTCACAATGACGGCTTCATCTTCACGCAACCGGAGTGGGTCGCCGAGCTCGGCGCGTTCCTCGACAAGCACACCACAAAATAGACAGGATTAACAGGATTAACAAGATTCAGCCCGATGGATCCGAGCGCTTTTCCATCTTGTTTCGGTTTTATCCTGTTAATCTTGTAAATCCTGTCTATTGCTGTTGATCTTCGGTCTGCAATCCTGTCCATTCTCATGGCCCGGCGCAAGCACCATATTGGCATCGCGCTCGGCGCCGGATCGGCGCGCGGCTGGGCGCATATCGGCGTGCTGCAGGCGCTCCTCGAGGCCGGCATCGTGCCCGACTTGGTGTGCGGCACCTCGATCGGAGCCCTGGTCGGCGCGGTCTATGCCGACGATGAGATCGCCGAGCTCGAACGGTGGGTGAGCGCGCTCACCTGGCGCAAGGTGGTGGGATATTTCGACTTCACTTTCGGCAGTGGCCTGATGAAGGGCGAGAAGCTGTTCGACGACCTGCGCGGAAACTTTCTCGACAAGCGCATCGATGAGCTGCGACGCCCATTCGCGGCGGTCGCGACCGATCTTGCGAACGGCCGCGAAGTGTGGCTGCGCGACGGGCCGGTGGCTGAGATCGTGCGCGCCTCAATCGCCATGCCCGGGCTGTTCACACCGCGTCCCTGGAACAATCAACTGCTGGTGGACGGGGCGCTGGTGAACCCCGTACCGGTTTCGCTTGCCCGCGCAATGGGGGCGGACTTCGTGATCGCGGTGGATCTGAGCTCCAGTATCGTCGGACAGTACGTCCGAAAGACGGAGCGCCGCGAGACGAAAATGCCCAACATGGCCGAGGTCATCACCGGCAGCCTCAACATCATGAGCGTGCGCATCACGCGCAGCCGGATGGCCGGCGATCCACCCGATGCCGTGATCCAGCCGCGGCTGGGGGAGTTGGGACTGCTGGATTATTACCGCGGCGTCGAAGCGATCGCCGAGGGCCGCGCCGCCGCCGAGTTAATGATTCCCCAGATCAAGCGACTGCTTGATGAGGCGTGACATGGTACTGCGTGACGTCACGCTTCATCTAGAGGCCAAGCGTGGCGCTGATACTGTCCACCAGCGCCTCGGGCTTGAACGGTTTGGTCATGTAGCCGCTCGCGCCGTACGCCAGCGCCGCCACCACGTCATCGTGCTCGACCTTCGCGGCCATGACGATGATCGGCACCGATTTGTAGACCGGATGCTCGCGCAGGCGCCCGAGCAGCTCGAGACCGATGACGTCGGGCAGCGCCATGTCCATGGCGATCACGTCCGCCGGCGGCTGCTTGTTGAGCTGCTCGATGATCTCATCCTGTCTCGCGGCGGCGCGCGTTTCGAATTTCGCGAGCATCAGCGCGCGCGCCACCACGAGCACATTGGCCTGGTCGGCATCGATGATCAGCACGGTGTGCTGGTCACCGCCGGCGTGCGGTGCGACGCGCTTTTCGGACCGGTTGACGATGTGAACGTAATAGCCGGCCTTCTTCGAGGGCCTGATTCCCGACAGTGTCGCCTCTGCCTGCTGGATTTGCTGGATCGTCGGTTCCTTGACTGGCCGGTTGATGAAGTTCGCGAAGTCGAGTCCGGCATCCGGCGTCGCCGGCGCCGCGGCGGGGGCAGCGGCGGGGACAATCTCGATGTAGCCGTCGACAAAAAGGCGGTCGAGAGCCGCATTCAGTTTATCCGGCTGCACTTGCGGGAGCTTGCCCTGCAGCTGGGCGACCGTGGAGTTCTCGATCATGCCCAGCAGCGTCTTCATGCCGGTCGGGAGCTTTCCCGGATTGGCCGCCACTTCGGCTTTGCCCGCCGCGGTCTTTGCGTAAGCGATCTCGTTCGCCATTGTCCGTCGAGCGTCTGATGAGCGTGAAATGAGCGGCGACCGGGCGTCCGCTCGATTTCGCGCGGTTATTCCGGCGTCTCGCGTCCGGAGTGGCCCTTGGCCGTCGTTACGTATTCGTTGTCGTTCATCATTGTCGGTCGCGTGTCCGATGAGCGCGAAATGAGCGGCGGTGCATCGTCCGCTCGATTTCGCGCAGTTATTCCGGCGCATCGCGTCCGGAATAACGGAAATTATGCCATGCGCCCCGTCGGCCCGCTCGCCGCCGGCTGGCCGCTCAGCCGTCGAGCATTTCCGCGACGTAATCCGCGATGGCGAGCGAGGCGGTCAGTCCCGGCGACTCGATGCCGTAGAGATTGACGAGGCCCGCCACGCCGTGGTCGCGCGGGCCCCGTATCGCGAAATCCTGTGCGGGCTCGCCAGGCCCCGCGGTCTTGGGGCGGATGCCGGTATAGCCAGGTTGCAGGGTCCCATCCCCGAGTCCCGGGTAATAGCGGCGGATGGCGGCATAAAACGCCGCTTCGCGACTTGCGTCGAAGCGGTAATCCACGCAGTCGATCCACGCAAAGTCCGGCCCGAACTTGACGCGCCCGCCGAGATCGATGGTGACGTGCACGCCGAGCCAGTCCTGGCGCGCCACTGGATAGATCAGCCGCCGGAACGGAGCGCTCCCGGAGAGAGTGTAGTAGTGTCCGATCGCGTAATAGGTCGGCGGGACCGTGCCCGGCGGTATGCCTGTGATCGAGCGTGCGACGGCCTGTGCGTTGAGCCCTGCGCTGTTCACGACGGCGCCGCATTCGATCGTCATGGGCTCCGCACCGCCGACCCCGAGGACGATGCCGCCCTTCGTCGCCCGGCCGGAAACGACCGGGCTGCCGAGCGCGAGGGAGGCGCCGCGGCTCTCGGCGTCGCCGAGGTAGGCGAGCATGAGGCCGTGGCTGTCGATGATGCCGGTGGACGGCGAGAGGAAGCCGGCGACGCAGCGTATCGCGGGCTCGAGCGCGGCAAGCTCGTCGCGGCCCAGCATCTCCAAGTCGTCTACGCCGTTGGTCGCGGCCTGATCCCGGTACTGCCTCAGCCCGGCGAGCTCGCTGTCGTCGCAGGCGACGATCACCTTGCCGATCCGCTTGTGGTGCACGCCGCGCTCGGCG
>Ga0326597_10008973_pt1 | contig 13442 bp, 12 predicted proteins | sample RVTome_12_FD_203789 | JGI IMG/M metagenome (GOLD analysis project Ga0326597, IMG submission 203789) | Soil microbial communities from uranium-contaminated site in the Upper Colorado River Basin, Wyoming, United States - RVT100D185 | ecosystem: Environmental > Terrestrial > Soil > Contaminated >... | reverse complement strand
AAGGCGAATCGGTCGGCCGCGGCGACTCAGTCGGCGTCGGAACCAGAGTCGGCGTGGCGGTCAGCGTCGGCGTGGGCGTGTCCGTCACCGGTTCTGTAGGCGTGGAAGTGGGCGGCAGGCAATCGTTCTCCGGCGGTTCGGGCGTGGGCGTCGGTGTTGCGATCGTCTCGTCGATGCAATCCGGAATGTTGTCAACGTCGGCGTCTTGAAGCGCCGCAACCGCATCGACCAGCCCGTGACCGTACTGTGCATCCAGACCCGGGGGACCAAGGTCCTCAGCGCTGCACATCAGGACTTCACGCACATCCGCGCGGTCCAGTTGCGGGAACTCACCGCGGATCAGCGCCGCGACTCCGCTGACATGCGCCGTGGCCATCGAAGTCCCCTGACAGGGCGTCTGAACGAAGGTCGTGAAGTCCTGGACGGACTGCAGGCAATTTCCGTAAGACTGCTGAAGCACCTCGCTCTCGGGCACTTCCTGCGGATCGCCACCCGGAGCGACCAGCTCCAGGATCTTCCCGTTCTCACCGATCCCATAGTTTGAGTAGTTCGCGCGGATGCTATTGCGGCCAATCGCTCCCACTGCGAGCACTGACTCGGCCGCCGCCGGTACGTCGAGCTCTGGATTTCCCTTGTTCCCGGAGGCGGCCACCACGACCACATCGGCGGCTTCCGCTGCATCCAGCGCAGCTCGTTCGGCCTCGGTCAATGTGCCCGGCCCGCCGCCGATACTCAAGTTGATCACCTCCGCCCCGTGCTCCACCGCCCACCCGATGCCGTCCGCGATCCGAGATGTCGGACATCCGTATGCCTGGACGGGATTCGGGTTCGGTCCGCACACCTTCACCGGTATGATCCGCGCACCCGGAGCGATCCCGGCACCCCCGATCCCGTTGTTCGTGCTCTCGGCGATCGTGCCCGCAACGTGTGTGCCGTGACCGTAGTCATCGTTGGCGTGATCGTCCATATCATACGAGTCGTGCGGATCGAGGAAGTCAGTCGCGGCGAAGTCCGGCGCGGCAGCGAACGTCCGCAGCCGCACAGGCTCGGTGTGGTCCTCGTAAGCCACGCCCGTGTCTACCACGGCAACCTTGACTCCAGTCCCATCGGCGGTCTCCCAGACGTCGTCGAGCCCGATGCGGGTCAGGTGCCATTGGTCGGGGTACCACGGGTCGTTTGGGCCGCCCGCCGGCATACGAACGGGGTCGTCGGATACAGCACTCACCGCCGTAGTCTCGGCCAGGGCGGCGCCGACGGCATCTTTCTCCGCCTCGCGCACCACGGCCACCACGAAACGTTCAACGCCGATCTCGCGCCATTCGCTGATGCCCGCCGCTTCCAGCAGCGCCGCGCGCTGACCGTCGGGCACATTGGAGTCAAAACGGATGACGAGACTTCCCGCGGCAACGGGCGACTCCCGGTGAGTGACGTACACCGCTGGCTCTTCCTGGCCGCCGGCACGTACGGCGAGCGCCGCGATGGCAGCGGCCACTGGCAGAGCGACGACGAACCGCAAGCGCTTTCTGGTCAAAAGTGTTTCCGCTTGATCTCCTACCACCCGATTAACTCAAGGCTATGTTTGATTCTATTGCCTGCGCCGCATCGGAAAAAGCGTCATAACCGCCACGTGCTACCATATCACCGCATTTTCCAAGCGAAGGAGACACAGAAAGTGGCCGACATACTCAGTGAAATGGTGGAGTTCAACGGAAACGGGTCAAGCACTCAGGGCTACCTCGCGAGGCCACAGGGCGACGGACCCTTCCCCGGCGTCATCGTCATCCAGGAATGGTGGGGCCTGAACGACAACATCAAGGACATCGCCAACCGGTTCGCCCTCGCGGGCTTCGCCGCCTTCGCGCCCGACCTCTACGACGGCAAAGTGACGCCTGAGCCCGACGAAGCCCAGAAGCTGATGATGCAGCTGGACATGAACCGCGCCAGCCAGCGCCTCGTGCGCGCCACCGAGTATCTCGCACAGCAGCCCTACATCAGCAACATCGGCGCCACCGGCTTCTGCATGGGTGGCGGCCTCGCGCTCACGCTGGCCTGCGACACTCCCCTGATCAAGGCCGTCGCGCCCTTTTACGGGGGCAACCCCCAGCCTATCGAGCGCGTGGCGAACATCCAGGGCCCCGTAATCGGCAGCTACGCCGCCCACGACGGCTGGGTCACCCCCGATGTGGTGCAGGCACTCCGGGAAGCGCTCGACAAACACGGCAAGAAACACGACATCAAGATCTACGATGGCACTGAGCACGCCTTCTTTAACGACACCCGCCCCGAGGTGCACAAGCCGGATGCTTCCGCCGACGCCTGGCACCGCGTGGTGTCCGCCTTCCGTAACGCCCTGTAACCGGTTACCCACATTACCGTCAACACTGTGGATACCGCCGCACAGCCGTTACTGTTAGACTTGGCGTAATTCATGACGACAACGGCAGTGCGGTACGAGACCGTAATCGGTATCGAGGTACACGCTCAGTTGCTGACGCAGAGCAAGATGTTCTGCGGATGCTCCAACCCCACCCTCGAAACGCCTCCTAACACCGAAGTTGACCCCGTTTGCCTCGGCATGCCGGGCGTCCTTCCTAACATCAACCGCAAGGCCGTCGATCTCACGATCATGACCGGCCTCGCCCTCAACTGCACGATCGCGTCCGAGGCCAAATTCGACCGCAAGAACTACCATTACCCCGACCTCATGAAGGGCTACCAGATCTCCGAGTACGATCTGCCCATCTGCGTCAACGGCTGGCTTGAGATCGAAGTCGACGGGCAAACGAAGCGAATCGGCATCACCCGCGTCCACCTCGAGGAAGACACGGCCCGTCTCCAGCACCAGACTGACCCCGTGACCGGCGAAACATACTCTCTCGTCGATGTGAACCGCTCGGGCGTGCCGCTGATGGAGATCGTCTCGGAGCCCGACATCCGCAACGCGGATGAAGCGCGCGCGTATCTGCAAAAGCTACGCCAGACCCTGCGATACATCGGGGCCAGTCGGGCGAACATGGAAGAGGGCAACATGCGCTGCGAGCCCAACGTCAGCATCCGGCTCCCGGGCGCCAGCGAATTCGGAAACAAGGTGGAACTCAAGAACATCAACAGCTTCAAGCACGCCTACGACGCTATCAAGTTCGAGGAGGTCCGCCAGGCGGAGGTCCTCGACTCCGGCGGCCGTGTCTCTCAGGAGACCCGCGGCTGGCGCGATGACATCAACCAAACGGTGTCGCAGCGCAGCAAGGAGTTCGCCCAGGACTACCGCTACTTCCCGGAACCAGACCTGCCTCCGCTGCAGATCAGCCCGGCCTGGATCGAGAAGATCCGCCACACCATGCCGGAACTGCCGGACGCCAAACGCGCCCGCTTCGCGCAGCAGTACGCCTTGTCCGAGTACGACGCCCGGGTGCTCGCGGAAACGCGCTCCCGCAGCGACTTCTTCGAAGAGACCGTCGCGGCGCTGGGCGGGGACGCCGGGCACGCCAAGTCAGTGGCCAATTGGGTCAACGGAGACTTCGCGCGCCTCCTCAACGCGGCAGGCATCGAAATCGCGGACTCGCAGGTAACCCCTGCCTCCTTGGCAGCCCTTATCGCCCTGCATGACGCGGGCACAGTCTCCGGCAAGACCGCCAAGGATGTCTTCGAGCAGATGTTCAACACCGCCCGCCACCCCGATCAGATCGTCGAAGAACAGGGCCTCGTGCAGATCGACTCCACTGATGAAGTCGCGGCAGCAGTCGACCTCGTCATCGCCAACAACCCGAAACCCGTGGAAGACTACCGCGGAGGGAAGGAAGAAGCGGTCAAATTCCTCGTTGGACAGGTCATGCGTGAGACCAAGGGCCGCGCCAGGCCCGAAATCGCCCTCGAACAGCTGAAACAAAAACTAAATGCGTAACCGTAGTCAATTGGCGTGCTGGCTCGTTAATACTTAATACCAATGAAACGTCTCTTCGCTTTCGACTTCCTCAAGTGGTTCTATCCGGGCATGCACATCAAGCGCTGGCTCGTGCTTACGATCTTCGGCGTGGCGATGATGACCTTCGGTCTGAGCTACGTCGTCCGCGAGGCCTACCTCACTGGTTTCACGCTCCCGAACTTCATGTACTACGTGACGGTCCAGTTCATCCCCCGCTACGTGCGTGGCGCCGCATATATGAGCTTTGCGCTGGGCCTGATCCTCTTCTCGATCTACAAGCTCAACGAATCCCTCATCTCGGTGCTTGTCCCAAACCGCAACCCGACAGAGAGCATCGTAAACACCATCTATAACCAGCGCTTCCTGCGCCGTGGCCCCAAGATCGTCGTAATCGGCGGCGGTACCGGCCTCTCGACGCTCCTCCGAGGCCTCAAGGAGTACACAGGTAACCTCACGGCCATCGTCACCGTGGCCGATGACGGCGGCTCGTCCGGCGTCTTGAGGCGCGAACTGGGCGTCCTTCCCCCCGGGGACGTCCGGAACTGCATCGCCGCCCTCGCTGACGCTGAGCCCCTCGTCACCAAGCTCTTCCAGTACCGCTTCTCGGACGGCTCCGGCCTCGCAGGCCACTCGTTCGGCAACCTGTTCATCGTTGCTATGTCCGGAGTGGTCGGCAACTTCGAGGACGCCATCCGTCAGACCAGCCGTGTGCTCGCCGTCCGCGGCCAGATCATCCCATCCACTCTCTCGAACGTGACCCTGATGGCCCTTACGGAAGACTCGAGGACCCTGAAGGGTGAATCCATGATCGGCTCCGCACACAACGGCACGAGCGATGCCGGCCGCATCAAGGAAGTCTACCTCGAGCCGCACAATCCTCCTGCTCACCCCGAGGCCGTCCGCGCAATCCTCGAAGCCGACCTCATCGTCCTCGGTCCCGGCAGCCTCTATACCAGCGTCATGCCCAACCTGCTGGTCGAGGGCATCAAGCGCAGCGTTCTCGCATCGTCGGCGCCGAAAGTCTATATCTGTAACGTTGCCACACAGCACGGCGAAACCGATGGATTCGACGTTGCCGCCCACGTCCGGGTAATCGAAGGGCACGTAGGCAAGCACTCTATCAACTTCGTCCTCGCCAACAGTAACGTACCCGATAGTATCCCCAAGGCCCCTCAGTCAGAGGCCGTTCGTGTGGACGATCAAGTGAACAATGGGATACGATTGATCCTGGCCGACGTGATCAGCGAGGAGAACCGCTATCACCACGACTCCGCCAAGGTTGCCCAGGCCATCATGCGCATCTACTACGATCGCGACCAGGTGCCTCCGATCCAGGCCGACGCCGAAGAAGAGGAACTGGTCATAGCCAACAACTGAGACTGGAACCCAACATCAAATGGACATCGAAGACGCACTGGCATTCGCCTCAATACTCATCTCGATTGCGCTAATCGCCATCATCCTCCTGCAGGTCAAGGGCGAAGGCGTCGGCGGCCTCCAGAGCGGCTCGTTCGTCCGGACCCGCCGCGGCCTGGAAAAGACTCTCTTCCAGCTGACCATCCTGCTGGCTGTGATCTGGGTGGGGGTCGCAGCACTCGCCGTCTACGTCCGGTAACCAGCCTCCCGGCCGTCCCCTGAACATATGAGCCTCAATCGCTCGCCGTCGCCCGCCGTGCGGCACGGCGTGGGGTGGCCGTTACTCGCAGCGCTGGCCGCCGGGGCATTGTGCGTGGTCACAGGCGTCTTCGTCTTCGCCAACCCGCTCGGCGGGTCGGACGGCCCCGAGCTCAACCGCTACACCGAAGCCATCGTGGGCGCCCCGCAGCGCGTAAACCCTCTGTTCGTACACTTCAGCGACGTCGACCGCGATATCTCATCACTCGTCTTCTCGGGCCTCACTCGCCTTGACAAGGACGGCACTCCGGTACCCGACCTTGCCGAAGACTGGGAAGTTAGCGACGACGGCCTGCAGGTTACGTTCAACCTGCGGTCCGGCATCTCATGGCACACCGGCCCGGCCTTGACGAGCGATGACGTATTGTTCACGTTCGGCCTCCTCGCCGACCCGACTCTCCCCGGCGATCCCGAGCAGGCTACCCTCTGGCAGTCCATCGACTGCACCGCCCCGGACTCCCTTACAGTCGTCTGCGCCTTGCCCGAGCCCTACGCGCCATTCCTCGCCTACGCGAGCATAGGGATCTTGCCCCGGCATGTGCTTGAGTCTGTGACCGCCACTGGACTCGCGGAGGATCCGTTCAACCGCGCGCCCGTTGGAACGGGACCGTACAGGCTCTCGCAGCTCAACACCGACCGGGCCATCCTCCGTGCCAACGACGAATACCACTTCGGCCGGCCCGCCATCGACGAGATCGAGATGTTGTTCTACCCGGACATCGCGACCGCAGCAGCCGACATCTTGCGAGGAGAGGCGCAGGGACTGCTCGTGGACCTCAGCATCGACCCTGCGGATTTCCAGGCACTGCGGGCAGTCGATCGCTTCGAGGCGCACAGCGCTGGCCGCAGCGCCTACACCAGCCTCTACCTCAACAACACCGAGGCCCCGCTGGACGAGCAGCCCGTCCGCCTTGCCGTCTCTCTCGCGTTGGACATCGACTCCATCCTGACGAGCCTTGTGTCCGGTCGCGGCGTTCGTACCGACACCCCGATCGTCCCCGGCACCTGGGCTTTCGATGACGACATCCCGCAGCGTCCGCACGACCTCGGCGAAGCGCGTACCGTCCTCGAAGATGCCGGGTGGAGACTACCCGCCGACGCTACTGTTCGTGAGAAGGACGGCACCGAACTCCGGTTGACCCTGATCACAGACCAGGACGCCCTCAGGGGCGCCGTGGCTGACGCCATCGCAGGTCAGCTCGCCGATGTCGGCATTGAAACAGCGGTGGTGCGCCAGCCCTCAAACGACCTCGTCAGTGAGTACCTCATTCCCCGCCGGTACCAGGCCGCTATCTTCGGCTGGGACGCAGGGGCCGACCCCGACCCTTATCCGGCCTGGCATAGCTCTCAAGCACTGGAAGGCGGCCGCAATCTCGCGGGCTACACGAGCGATGAGGCCGATGAAATCATGGAGGAGGCCCGCCGCACAACCGACATGGCCGATCGGAAGGCACTCTATGAAGACTTCCAGCGCCTGTTCATCGAGGATATGCCGAGCGTCCCGCTCTTTAGCCCTCTTTACACCTACTTCGTGACCGACCAGGTGCGCGGCATAGATGCCGGTGTGCTTTTCACACCGGCTGCGCGCTTCAGAAACGTCATCGAGTGGCGTCTTGAGCGGTCGCAGGGCATCGGCGGCTAGCGTACAATCGGTCTTGGGCACCCATGGACATTCGTGAGCTTTTCATGATCTTGCTCGTTACGGCGCTTGGCGTCGGCTTTATCTGGTTCGAGACCGGCCGCGACCGCGCTCTCCTCAAGACAGGCATCGTCATCCTCTGCTCGTTTCTGCTCCTGGGCTCAGTCGCCGTCGCCCTGACCTAGCGCGGCAAAATCACGATCGGCACCTGCACGACCCCGCGCGCCTTGCCTTCTTCGTTGGTGTCCTGGTACACCCACAGGCAGTACTGCGTTGGCCCCTGCAAGTCGTTGAGCACAAGGTCCGCCGCGAACGGCCTGGTGAATTCGGTAACCTCGAGGCCGGGAGGCGCCACCCGGTATTCCCGAGGCAGCGGTGGCAGGTTGTTCACCTGGACCACGTTCTGGCGCTGATCGACGAGCGACACGGTGATCCCCTTGTTGTCCTGGCCGATGTTCGTTCCCCAGCCTCGAATGTGCACCGGGATCTGAATCTCCTGGTTCGGCCGCGGCTCCTGCACGACCAGCTGGTTCGCCGGCGCCGGATCGGGGTTCGGCGCGCAGACTTGTAGCGGCGTGGCGGTGGCGACCGGCGTCGGTGTAGGAGAGCGGCGTGGGCGCGGCGTCGCTGGGCCGCTGGCTGTCACCACAACCACCTGGATGCCCGTCGGTGTCGAGTCAGTCTCCTCCGAGCCACCACCCCCGCAGCCGAGTGGCAGGATCACCACGGCAGCCAAACTGACCAGGGTCGCGACCTTTACGCGGTTAGACAGCCTCATCTTCATATCCAACGTTATAACGCTCCCTGCGGCTTCAAGGTATGCTGCGATGGATGTCGCTGGTCTTCATCGGGACCCCCGCCTTCGCCGTTCCGTCGCTTCGTCGCCTGGCCGCCTCGGGCTACCAGGTCTCCGCGGTCATTACCCAGCCCGATCGCCCGGCCGGCCGGGGCCGGGGCGTTCTGCCTCCAGCGGTCAAGCTCGCCGCCGATGCACTGAATCTCCCCGTCCACCAACCCGAAACGCTGCGCGATCCCGCCACCCTCACCTTGCTTCGAGATCTCGAACCTGAAGTTATGGTTGCCGTCGCATACGGCCAGATCTTGCGCCCCGAAGTCCTGGATATCGCGGCCAGAGGCGTCGTGAATGTTCACCCGTCGCTCCTGCCGCGCTGGCGGGGCGCCTCCCCCATCCCCGGCGCGATCCTTGCCGGCGACGAAGAGACCGGGGTCACGATCATGCTCATGGATCGCGGCATGGACTCCGGCCCGATTCTTTCGCAGACACACGTGCCAATTTCCGCGCGAGACACGACTCTCTCCCTGACTGACGCGCTGGCCGATGTCGGCGCTGACCTCCTTGCACGCACCCTGCCGCGGTGGCTTCGCGGAGAAATCACCCCCCAGCCGCAAGACAAGGCCCTGGCGACTATAACCCGGCTCGTGCGCAAGGAGGACGGCGTTATCGATTGGAGCCTTTCCGCTACCGAAATCTGGCGACGGGTCCGGGCGTACAATCCGTGGCCCGGCGCTTTCACCACACTCGATGGCGAAAGCGTCCACATCTGGACGGCGTGGCCTCTGCCCGCCGACAGCGGCGAACCGCCGGGAACCATAGTCGCCTCACCACAGGCGCATCCGGATGCTGCTGGCGCCGCGTTCGCCGTCCAGACCGGCGACGGCCTCCTCGGCATCATCGAAGCGCAACGGTCCGGCCGTAGGCGCCTCAGCGCAGCCGAGTTCCTACGCGGCATGCCCGGCATCCTTGGCCGCAGGTTCGATTCGGCGTAACGAAAAAGGGAGGCGCCTCGTGCGCCTCCCTTCCCGGTGCGGTTCGATAATCTAGTCGCCCTCGGCCTGGTCGCCGCCGGGTTCGGAAACCGCGCCTTCGACAGGCGCAGCGCCCTCGGCTCCCTCGGCGCCCTCGGCGGTCGGTGCTTCCTCAGAGCGCTCTGCGGCGGGCAGGTCAACGCGCACGACGGCCAGTTCGGGGTCGGTCAGGATAACGGTTCCTTCCGGTGCCTTGAGGTCGGAAACGTGCAGCGCCTGACCGATCTCGGTGAGAGGGCCAACATCCAGCTCGATAAACTGCGGAATGTTTGTGGGCAGGGCCTCGACCATCACCTGGTTCAGCTGGTGGTCGAGGATACCGCTGTAGGTGTCCACGGCCGGGGCAACTCCCGTGAAGTGGATCGGCACCTCGAGCCGCACCTTCTCCTTCAGCGATATCTGCATGAAGTCGACGTGCAGGATCTGATCGGTCACCGGGTTACGCTGGATGTCGCGGATGAACGTCGGGCGCTGCTCGCCCTCGATACTCACGTAGATGATCTCGTTGCGCCCGTGGCCGCGCATCAGCTGACGCAAATCGTCCGCCGGTAGCTGCACCGCCGTCGAGTCCGCATGCTGCCCGTAAATATTGGCTGGAATCATGCCTTCGCGGCGCAGCGCGCGCACCTTCTTGCCGAGGCGGTCCCGGCGGGCGACGTTTAGTACGGTGTTGGCTTCCTGGGTCATGTTGATTACTCCTGGGGGGAAAGTCTTGTTCAGATTATCGGACGGGCCTCCGAGCGTCAAACGCGCCACAGTGTGACAGAGATCACATTAAGGTGCGGATCTGCACGTGTATGTTGGCAAGGTGCGTGCACGCGCACTCACAACTTTCGCCATGCACAGGACCACCTTCGCAACCAGGGACAAAGAGCACCGGCAGACCGCGCTCATCGATGCCGCTAATGCGGTATTCGCCGAGCGTGGCTTCGATGCCGCCACAACTCGGGAGATCGCTGAGCGCGCCGGGTGCGCCGAAGGACTCATCCATCGCTACTTCGCAGGCAAACGCGGCCTCTTGCTCGCGATCCTCGACGACAAGGCCAGCCAAGTCGCCGACGAGTTCGGGAGCAACCTCCCCGAAACTGACTCATTGGAGGAGGAAATCGATCAGATCATCGTCCACGACATCGACATCAAGTGGGAAAAAAGGGACTTCATGCGGGTATCGGTCTCCCGGGCCGCCATCGACCCGGACCTCGGCGCAGCGATCCGGCAGCGCGTCGCGCAGAGGCAGGTCGCGCTGATCGCCAGTCGCCTCCGCCGCCACCAGGACGCTGGCCGCATCAGGCCTGATGTTGATGTCGAGGCCATCGCCTCGGCCATTAGCGGCCTCGGCTTCGCCGCCGGGTTCATGTACCAGATCGCATTCGGCGCACCACGAGAAGAGACTCTAAACATCGCGAAAGTTGCCGCAGCGGCCATCGCACGCGGCATATCGTCCCAGCAGGAGGAGTAAGCCCATGAAAGTCGGATTGCAGATTCCGTACCTCACATATTCCGGCGGCCCAGAGACACTCGGCCGCGACCTTACCGCCATCGCGAAGACAGCCGAAGGCGCCGGTTTCGACTCCATCTGGATGATGGACCACTATTTCCAGATCCCGATGACGGGAGCGCCCGCAGAAGCCGACATGCTGGAGGTGTACACGAGCCTCGGCTACCTGGCTGGTCAAACGACGCGGGTCGGTCTTGGTGCGCTGGTCACCGGCGTCACCTACCGGCACCCCGGCGTACTCATCAAGCAGGTGACCACGCTGGATGTCCTGTCCGGCGGGCGGGCCTGGCTCGGCATTGGTGCGGCCTGGTACGACCGCGAGCACGAGGGGCTCGGTGTCCCGTTCCCCCCGCTCAAGGAGCGCTTCGAGCGGCTGGAAGAGACGCTCCAGATCGCCAGGCAGATGTGGAACAGCGATAACAACGGAGCCTTTCACGGCAAGCACTACCAACTGGCCGAGACGCTGAACTCACCCCAGTCCCTTTCCCGGCCGCATCCGCGGATCCTCATCGGCGGTACCGGCGAACAGAAGACGCTGCGCCTTGTCGCAAAGTACGGCGACGCCTGCAACATCTTTGCGCACGAGGGTCTGGACTTCGTCCGCCACAAGCTCGACGTCCTGAAGGGGCACTGCGAGCGCGAGGGCCGCGACTACAACGAAATCCTGAAGACCGTCTATTTCCCGATGATCGCCGGCGCCAATGGCCAGAACGCACCACAGCTCGTTGACCAAGCAGGCAAGTTCGCCGAGTTGGGTGTGAAGATGATCATCGGAATGGTTCCCGGCGTCGAGACCCTCACGCCGCTGGAGGACATTGGCCGCCTCGTGATTCCCCAAATCGCGGCGCTATAGCAAGCGGAAGTCGTGCTAGGAGACTGACCTGATGGGCAGGATTGAATACAAGTGGATTGTCGGCATCGTGTTTGTGTTCGGGCTATTCATGGATCTGCTCGATATGACCATCGTCAACGTCGCCATCCCCGATCTGGCTCGGGAACTCGACGCCACCACGACGCAGGTGCAGTGGGTCGTCACTGGATATCTGCTCAGCCTTGCGGTCTTCATCCCCGTATCGGGCTGGCTCGGCGACCGCTTCGGCACGAAGAAGATCTTCATGCTGGCGCTCTTCCTCTTCACCAGTGCTTCGCTCCTCTGCGGTCTGGCCTGGAGCATCGAGTCGCTGATCGCCTTCCGTGTGCTGCAGGGTGTCGGCGGTGGCATGCTTACGCCCGTTGGCACGGCCATGCTCTTCCGCGCCTTCCCGCCCCACGAGCGGGCGAAGGGCGCCGCCATCCTGATGATTCCGATGGTCGTGGCTCCCGCCAGCGGCCCGGTACTGGGCGGCTACCTCGTGGAGTTCCACGATTGGCGCTGGATCTTCCTGATCAACATCCCGGTCGGCGTTCTCGGTTTCGTGTTCGCCGGACTGTTTCTGAAGGAGGAGACCCAGCCGAACCCGGGACGCCTCGACGTTCCCGGCCTCCTCCTCGCCTCAACCGGCCTCGCGGCACTCATGTACGCCCTCGCCGAAGCTGGCGACCGTGGCCTCGATGACCCTCGCGTCCTTGCATTCGGCCTCGTGGGCGCCTCGGTGCTGATCATCTTCACGATCGTTGAGCTTCGAACCAGCGAGCCGATGATCGATATGCGCCTGTTCAAGAACCGGCTCTTCGCAACCGCAAATGGGGTCCAGCTAATCGCTTTCGGCGGGCTGATGGGAGGACTCTTCCTTCTGCCCCTCATGCTGCAGTCGCCCGCAACGAGGGGTCTTGGCGCGTTCGATTCCGGGCTCGCCACGTTCCCGCAGGCACTTGGCGTCGTGATGATGGTGCAAATCTCCAGCCGGCTCTACCCTCGCATCGGGCCGCGCCGGCTGCTGGGCCTCGGCCTGGTCGGCGTCACGGCCACCACCTTCGCGTTCGCCTTCGTCGACGTGGGCACTGACATCTGGTGGATTCGCGGCATCATGTTCGCGCGCGGCAGCTTCTTCTCGTTCATCCTGATCTGTCTCCAAACAGCCACATTCGCCACCATCTCACCCACGGACATGGGCCGCGCCAGTGCCATCTCCAGCGCCGGCCGCCAGGTAGGCGCAAGTCTCGGAGTCGCGCTCCTCGCCACCGTCCTCACCAACCGCCTCTCCGCCAACGACACCTCTCTGCTGCCCGGAGCGGACTCAGCCGGGGCCGTCGACGCCTTCCACGAGGCGTTCATCGTCGCCGGTGTGCTGACCGCCATCGGTGCCGTGGCCGCCTTGCTCATCAGCGACAAGGACGCGGCAGTGTCGATGGGACGGGTGACCGAAAGCGACGGGATGCCCTCGCCGGTCGTCGCCGGTCATTAGGCCTGCGACATTCCCCCTCCGCATCCGGCCGAACTTGCCGTTAGGCGCCCGCCTCAGATCGAGACTCCGCTCCGCGCGGCCCGCTCCTGCCACGCCGCGGGGTCTACAAGGCTCTCGAACTCTTACTCGGTGGCTGAGCGCCGCTGCAGGACCGGCAGGTCGAGGAGTTCGGCGATCTCCGTAATCGTGTAGTCGGGCGCGATAGGGCCGGTTGGCTCAGGTTCGTCCGTCGCTGCCTCGACAGGCTCGTCCACCAGTGGCGGGCGCCGCCAGATCGCCGTAATCCCTAGCGTCCTGGCTCCTTCAACGTCTGCGCGCATGCTGTCCCCAACCATCGCCACCTCCTCCGCGGCGACGCCCATGCGTTCCAGCGCGTACTGATAGATGCGTGGGTGCGGTTTTAGAAACCCAACATCGCATGACACCACCATTGCCTCGAAGAAGCGCTCCAGACCAAGTTGGCGCACGTCCTCCACGAACTTCGGGCCCCCGTAGCCCCGGTTCGTCACCGCGGCGATCCGGTAACCACGTCGCGTA
>Ga0326597_10008972_pt1 | contig 13442 bp, 16 predicted proteins | sample RVTome_12_FD_203789 | JGI IMG/M metagenome (GOLD analysis project Ga0326597, IMG submission 203789) | Soil microbial communities from uranium-contaminated site in the Upper Colorado River Basin, Wyoming, United States - RVT100D185 | ecosystem: Environmental > Terrestrial > Soil > Contaminated >... | reverse complement strand
TGCGCAAGGCGGCGATGGACACGCCGATCGCGCGGCGGCCGCGGCCGTGGTGGTGGTTCGGATTCGCGATGCTGCTGCTCTCGGCGGGCGGCATCGGCTGGATGGTGCTGTTATGAGCGTCATCAACCAGGTTCTGATCGATCTCGAGCGACGACGCGCCTCCGGCCCGGAGCGCGGCTTGCTGCCGCGGCACGTGCGGGCGCTGCCGGACGGCGGGCGCCGGCCGCAATGGGGGTGGATCGCGGCGGGCGGCCTGGCCACGGCCGGCGCCGTCATCGCTTCGTGGATGTTGCTATCCGGAGTCGACCTGAGCGGCCTGCGCGGCGTGACGACGAGCGCGCCCGCGCGCGGCGCCGATATCGCCATCGAAAAGGTGGTCAGCGCTTCGGCAGGCGTCAACGCCGATGCGCCGCGCCGGGAGGCGGCAGGCCAAGCGGCCGCGCCGGACCCGGCGTTTCGACTGAGCCTGGAGCTTTCCGGCCCGCCGCCCGCGGAAACGGTCGCCGTGGCGGCGCCGGTTCCGACGGAACGAGTCATCGGAAAAGCGGACGCGACGCCGCCGGCGTCGCGGGAACCGGCCGCGTTGCCGCGCGAGCGTCGCGAGGCGGCGAAGCCGCCCGCGACGGTGGCAAGTGCCCCGCAATCCGGGGCGACGCCGCCGGCCAGGCCGGAAATCACGAAGGCAGTGCGGGAGCCCACACCGCGCGAAGTCGCGGAAAGCGAATATCGCAAGGCCGCCTCAGCGCTTCACCAGCGGCGCCCCACGGACGCGCAGGAGGGCTTCCAGGCGGCGCTCGCGCAGTATCCGGGGCATCACGCCGCGCGCCAGGCGCTGGTGGGCCTGCTGCTGGACGGCAAGCAATACGCCGAAGCCGAGCAGGTGCTCCAGGAGGGGATTCGGCTCTCGCCATCCCAGATCGGCTTCGTCATGACGCTCGCCCGGCTGCAGGTGAACCGCGACGACAATGCAGGCGCGATCGGCACGCTGCGGGCGAGCCAGGAGTACGCGAAGGGCAGCGCCGACTACCTGGCTTTCCTCGCCGCCCTGCTGCAGCGCCAGGGTACGCACGCCGGAGCGATCGAGCAGTTCCAGTCCGCGCTGCGGCTGCGACCGGACGCGGGCGTGTGGTGGCTTGGTCTCGGGATGTCGCTGCAGGCGATCGGCCGCATTGCCGATGCCCAGGAGGCCTATCGCCGCGCGCGCGCGACGAACAGCCTGAATCCCGAACTCGCTTCATTCGCCGAGCAGCGCCTGCGGCAATTGCAATAAGCCGTCAGCCGTCAGCCGCCGGTCGCGAGTCACCAGTCACCAGTCACGCTTCATCGCGGAAGCGTGCGCGCGACGACCCACCCCACGACTTCCACCGCGCCCGCCCGGCGCAGCACGCGCGCGAGCTCGTTCAGGGTTGCTCCCGTGGTGAGCACGTCGTCCACCACCGCGACCCGACAGCCGCTCAGGTCGGCGTCGCAGACGAACGCGCGCCGCACGTTGCGCGCCCGCAACTTCCACGGCAGCGCCGCCTGAGGGGGCGTCTCGACGACCTTGCGACAGGCTCGCGCGAGGAGCGCGATGCGCCGGCGCGCCGCGACCACGCGCGCTATTTCGAGCGCCTGGTTGAAGCCGCGCTCGGCAAGGCGTCCGGGCGCAAGCGGCATCGGCACGATGGCGTCCACGTTGCGCGTGGCGGACGGCGCGAGCAGCGCGCCGAGCGCGCGCGCCAGCGCGAGGCGTCCGCCGTACTTGCAAGCGTGGATCAGCGCGTCCACCGGGAAACGGTAGGCGAACGCCGCCTCGACACAATCGAAGCGCGGCGGCCGGCCGAGACAGGCACCGCAGACAACGCCGCTCGGCAACGGCGACGCGCACATGGCGCAGCGCTCGCGAGGCAGCCACGGCAGGTCCTTCCGGCAGGGCGTGCAAAAAGGCTCGCCGTCGTGGCCTTCGTCGCCGCACAGCGTGCAGGACTGCGGCAGGCGCTGCCGGGCAAATTCAAGGCAGTCGTTTAAGAGCCTTGCCGAAACATTTGACAACTTTCCGGCCGCGACCGAAGATTCAAGTGTTTCAAATAACAGGTTTTTCCCCATTACCTTCGCAGGATGCCCCATGGACGTTCCCAGCCTTAACGAATCACACCCGGCTGCCGCTGACGCCGCGCCTGCGGCGCGGCGCTGGAGCGCGCGCCAGGTCGAGACGCTGTTTGCCCTGCCGTTCAACGACCTGCTGCACCGCGCCCACACCGTGCATCGGCAACATTTCGATCCCAACGCGGTGCAGCTTTCGACGCTGCTTTCGGTGAAGACCGGCGGCTGCCCCGAGGACTGCGGTTACTGCCCGCAGGCGGCGCGGTATCACACCGACGTTTCGAACGAGGAAATGCTGGCGGTCGAGCAGGTGGTCGCCGCCGCGCGTCTCGCAAAGCAGAACGGCGCGACGCGCTTTTGCATGGGCGCGGCGTGGCGCGCACCGAAGCAGCGCGACCTCGATCGCGTGATCGATATGGTGAAGGCGGTGCGCGCCGAAGGGCTCGAGACCTGCGCCACGCTGGGGATGCTGAAGCCGGGCCAGGCCGAGCAGCTCAAGGCCGCGGGGCTCGACTACTACAACCACAACATCGACACCGCCCCCGAGTTCTACGGCCGGATCGTCTCGACCCGCACCCAGGACGACCGGCTGGACACGCTTGAGCACGTGCGGGGCGCCGGCCTTCACGTCTGCTGCGGCGGCATCATCGGCATGGGGGAATCGCGCGCGACGCGCGCCGCCCTCGTCGCGCAGCTCGCCAGCATGGAGCCGTACCCCGAGTCCGTGCCGATCAACAACCTCGTGCAGGTGCCGGGCACGCCGCTCGATGGCACCGCGAAGCTCGACCCGGTCGAGTTCGTGCGAACGATCGCCTGCGCGCGCATCACCATGCCCAAGGCGATGGTGCGGCTGTCCGCGGGCCGACAGGAAATGGCGGAGCCGGTGCAGGCCCTGTGTTTCTTCGCGGGCGCCAACTCGATCTTTTACGGCGAGAAGCTCCTGACGACCGGCAATCCCGACGTCGAAGCGGACAGAGCCCTTTTTGCGAAGCTCGGGCTCTATCCGCTTCAGTGCTGAGTGTTGAGTTTTGAGTGCTGAGCGGTTTTCGACATGGCTGACAGCCCGATTCGGGAGAAGAGCTTCGAATTCGCGCTGAAAGTCATCCGCATTGCGAACAGGCTGCGGCAATACCGCGAGTATGTGATCTCGGATCAGCTGGTAAGGGCCGGAACCAGCATTGGATCCAATGTCGAGGAGTTGATTCGGATTCTCACTGCGATCGTCAAGACCGCCGGGCGTTCGAAGTGACCAACTCAACACTCAACACTCAACACTCAACACTTCAGCAAACGCTCGCGGCGGAACTGGGCAAATTGAAAGCCCAAGGTCTGGAACGTCACCGGCGGGTGCTGGAAACGCCCCAGGGCCCGCGCGTCACGGTCGACGGCCGCGAGTACGTCGCTTTCTGCAGCAACGATTATCTCGGCCTGGCCGCGCATCCCGCGCTGATCGACGCCGCGGTCCGGGGCGCGCAACGCGACGGCGTCGGGGCCGGCGCTTCCCACCTGATACTCGGCCACTGCCGGGCGCATCACGACCTTGAGCAGCGGCTCGCGGCGTTCACGGGCCTGCCGCGGGCGCTGTTGTTCTCCACCGGCTACATGGCGAACCTGGGCGTGGTCACGGCGCTCGTCGGGCGCGGAGACGCGGTCTTTGCCGACCGCCTCAACCACGCATCGCTGAACGACGCCGCGGTTCTGTCCCGCGCCCGGCTCCTGCGCTATCCCCACGGCGATCTCGGCGCGCTCGAGCGTCAGCTTGCGACGACGCGCGCGCGGCGCAGGCTCGTCATCACCGACGCGGTATTCAGCATGGACGGCGACATCGCGCCGGTGCCCGATCTGATTGCGCTGTGCGAGCGCCACGACGCCTGGCTGCTCCTCGACGACGCGCACGGCTTCGGCGTGCTGGGGCGCGAAGGGCGGGGTGCGCTGGAGCATTTCGGCGTCCGGTCCCCGCGCGTGATCCACATGGCGACGCTCGGCAAGGCGGCGGGCGTATTCGGAGCCTTCGTCGCGGCGGAAGCGGAAGTCATACAAACGCTCGTGCAGCGGGCGCGGCCCTATATTTACACCACCGCAACGCCGCCGCTGCTGTCGGAAGCGCTGGCATGCAGCCTGGATCTCATCCGTGAGGGAGACGCGTTGCGGCAGCAGCTGCGGGCACTGATCGCGCGGCTGCGGGCGCGTCTCGCGCCGGGACCGTGGCGGCTGACGCCCTCGCAAACGGCGATACAGCCGCTGGTGATTGGGGAGAATGCCGAAGCGCTGGCCTTGTCGGACGCGCTCGCGCGGGACGGCCTGCTGGTGCCGGCGATCCGCCCGCCCACGGTGCCGCGGGGAACCGCGCGCCTGCGGATCTCGCTGTCCGCGGCCCATGCCATGGAAGACGTCGAGCGCCTGGCGTCGGCGCTCAATGCGCGGCAATGATCGCGCGCGAGCTGGTGCTGCTGCACGGCTGGGGCGGGAATGCCGGCGTGTGGCGCGAGCTCGCGGCGCGGCTCGCGCCGCGCTGGCGCGTGCGCTCGCTTGATCTTCCCGGCTACGGGACTACGGCCGCATGCAAGTCATACACGCTGGAGACGCTTGCCGACGCGGTCGCGCGGGCGGCGCCCCGGCGCTGTGCCGTGGTCGGCTGGTCGCTCGGCGGGCAGGTGGCGCTTGCCTGGGCGCGCCGCGCGCCGCGCCAGGTCGAGCGATTGGCGCTGATCGCCACCACGCCTTGCTTCGTCCGCCGGCCCGGCTGGACTCCCGCGATGGCACCGGACCAGTTCGAGGAATTTGCGCGCGCGCTCGGCATGGATGCGCTGGATGCGCTCAACCGCTTCGCCTTGCTGGTCGCGCGGGGCGACGCGGCGGCGAGGCGGGTCGCGCGCCGCTTGCGGGAGGCGTGGTCGGCGGGCGGCGCGCCGGACGTTTCCGTGCTCCAGGGCGGCCTGAAAATCCTGCGCGGGTCCGATTTGCGGTCCGGGCTCGGCAAGATCCGGCAGCCGGTGCTCGTGATTCACGGCGCCCGCGATCGCCTCGTGCCGCTCGCCGCGGGCCGCGAGCTGTGTCGCCGGCTCGCGTGCGCGAGGCTGCTCGTGCAGCGCCGCGCCGCCCACGCCCCGTTCCTCTCGAGCCCGGCGGCCGTGGCCGCGGCGCTGAGGGCCTTCCTCGATGACTGAGGCGCGGGCGGTGGACAAGCGCCGCGTCAGGCGCGCATTCGAGCGGGCCGCGGCGAGCTACGACGCGGCGGCGGTGCTGCAGAACGAAATCGGCCGGCGCATGCTCGCCCGGCTCGAATTGATCAAGCTCGCGCCGGCGACCATTCTTGATGCGGGCGCCGGAACCGGCGGCGCGGTCCCGGCGCTGCTCGCGCGCTACCCCGGGGCGCGCGTGGTCGCGCTCGATCTCGCGCTCGCCATGGCGCGGCGCGCTGCGGCGCGGCGCCCGTGGTGGTGGCGTCGCCTGCTCGACGGCGGATCGCGGCTTGCCGCAGTTTGCGGCGACATCGAGCGCCTGCCGCTCGCGGCGGGCTGCGCCGACATGGTCTGGTCCAATCTCGCGATCCAGTGGGTCGAGGAGCCGCAGCGGGCATTCGCCGAGATGCACCGGGTACTGGCGCCGGGCGGCCTGCTGCTCTTCAGCAGCTTCGGCCCTGACACGCTGAAGGAGCTGCGCGCGGCATTCCGCGGCGTGGACGGGCATACCCACGTCCACGAATTCACCGACATGCACAATGTGGGGGACATGCTGGTGGCGGGCGGCTTCGCCGACCCGGTGATGGACATGGAGGTCGTCACGCTGACCTACGAAGACGCGCGGGGGCTGATGCGCGACCTGAAAGCAATCGGCGCGCGCAACGCCACGCCGGGCCGCCCGGGCACGCTTGGCGGCCGCAAGACGCTCGCCGCCGCGCTGCGCAACTACGAGTCTTGCCGCCGCGACGGCAGGCTGCCCGCCACATTCGAAGTGATCTACGGCCACGCGTGGAAGCCGCGACCTCGAGTCACCGCGGACGGGAAGCCCGTCATCCCGATCAAGCCCGCGGGGTAGGACATGGCTCGCAAGTCAGAAGGCAGAAGGCAGAAGGCGGACTCCCGCCGCGCGGCGCGCGGCGGCGTGGTCTCTTCCCGTCACGAGTCACGAGTCACGAGTCACGGATTTTTCGTGACTGGAACGGATACCGGCGTCGGCAAAACGCTCATCGCCTGCGCCCTGCTCAGGGCCTTTGCCGCGCGCGGCGTCCGGGCGGTCGGCATGAAGCCGGTTGCCAGCGGCGCCGAGCGGCGCGGTGACGCGCTCGTCAACGCCGACGTCGAGCAGCTGATTGCGTCCGGCAGCGTCGCCGCGCCGCGCGAATGCATCAACCCCTACTGCTTCGAGCCGCCGCTGGCACCTCACATTGCGGCGCAACAAGCGGGCGTGACGATCTCGCTCGATCGCATAACGCGGGACTTCCGGGTACTGGCGGGGCTGGCGCAGAGGGTGATCGTCGAAGGCGTGGGCGGCTTCCGCGCGCCGCTCGGGGCGGAGCACGATACTGCCGATCTCGCGGCGCGGCTCGGGCTGCCCGTCGTGCTGGTGGTGGGCCTGCGGCTCGGTTGTCTGAATCACGCCCTGCTCACGGCGGAAGCCATTGCCGCGCGCGGGCTCGCGCTCGCGGGCTGGGTGGCCAATTTGATCGATCCCGATATGGCGGCCGTCGACGCGAATGTGGCGACGCTTCGCGCGCGAATCGCCGCGCCGCTTTTGGCGCGCGTCCCGCATCTATATGCGCCGGATCCCGCGGCGGTCGCAGCGGCAATTGACGTCGATTGCCTCCAGGAAGGCGCGATTCTTCGCAGGCGATCTCCGTCGAAATCCCGGCATTGAACAGCGGGGATCGTCAGCGGGAATGGTCCTGTCCAAGGCCGCGCGTAGTCGACCGTTTCGGCGGGAAACGGGCGCGCGTGGTGGCTCCATTTCATCGTGGAGATCCGAAAAGGATCCGGCGTTGAACGGCGGAGACCGTCCGTTCGAACGGCGGAAATTAAAACGGCGCGTAAGCGTCCGTTTTAATGGGTAATTGGTTGCCTCCCCCGATGCCCCTGTGATAGAGTCCACCCGCTCAACGGAGGTGGGCGCCTGCAGATCATGGCCGCAGTGACGGAATGCAGCGAACTGACGCACGCGGCCGAATTCTCGCTGCTCGCCAGACGCAACAACTCGCTCAGCTCGGCCGGCCGGCACCTCGTTTTTGCCACCCTGTTCGCGGTATCGATGGGCATCGCGGTCGCGTTCGCGGCGCTCGGCGCGTGGCTGATCCTGCCGTTCGCGGGCCTCGAGATGGGGGTGCTGTTCCTGGCATTCCGTTACGTGGACCGGCGCGCGGCGGACTACGAGCGCATCGCGATTGACGGGGACCGGGTGAGAATCGAGCGGCTCGAGGTCGGACGCATGGCGCGCCACGAATTCAACCGCTGCTGGACCCGTCTGGTCGTGGCCCGGGATGGCGGCCGGTTGGCGCTGCGTTCCCACGGGCGGGAAATCGAGATCGGCCGCTACCGGGACGACGCCCAGCGCAGGGCGCTCGCGCGCGAGCTGGGGCGGCGGCTGCGCGGCGACTAGTGCGGCGCGACTACAACGGATGGACACACAGGTGAGGGACGCATGATCAGCAAGGGGTTAAGAGGGATTGCGGCCGCGCCGGCGCTGCTCGCCGCCGGCTCGGCGCTGGCCAACCGCTACAACCTGCAGGAGCCGCAATCGGTCATCGCGCGCCAGATCTACGATCTGCACACGCTGATCATGTGGATCATCGTGGGGATCTTCGTGGTGGTGTTCGGCTTGATGACGTACTCCATCATCAAGCACCGCAAGTCCGTCGGGCACAAGGCCGAGCAGTTCCACGAGAACACCACGGTCGAAATCATCTGGACCGTGATTCCCTTCATCATCCTGATCGGCATGGCGCTGCCGGCGACCAAGACGGTGATCGCGATGAAGGACACCTCCAGCCCCGACATCACGATCAAGGCGACCGGCTACCAGTGGAAATGGGGCTACGACTATCTCCAGGAAGGCATCAGCTTCTACAGCAGCCTCTCCACGCCGCGCCAGCAGATCGACGACTACGAGCGCAAGGGCACCCAGAAGGGCGAGCATTACCTGATCGAGGTGGACAACCCGGTCGTGGTCCCGGTCGGCAAGAAGATCCGGATCATCACCACCGCGAACGACGTGATTCACGCCTGGTGGGTGCCGGCGCTGGGCATCAAGCAGGACGCGATACCCGGGTTCGTGCGCGATACCTGGTTCAAGGCCGACAGGCCCGGAATCTACCGCGGCCAGTGCGCGGAGCTGTGCGGCAAGGACCACGGCTTCATGCCGATCGTGGTCGATGTGAGATCAGTGGAGGATTACGGCAAATGGGTGGCTGAGCAGAAGAAGATGATGGCCGCCGCCGTACCGGACCCCGGCAAGCAGTGGACGCTCGAAGAATTGAAGGCGCGCGGCGAGAAGGTTTATGCGGGCAACTGCGTCGCCTGCCACCAGCCGACCGGCATGGGCGTGCCCGGCACCTTCCCGGCGCTGTCGGGCTCGAAGGTCGTGACCGGCCCCAAGGAGGGCCAGATCGGCGTGGTGCTGAACGGCGTGGTGAAGGACGGCAAGCCGACGCTCATGGCGGCCTTCGGCAAGCAGCTGTCCGACGCCGACATTGCCGCGGTGATCACCTATACGCGCAACAACTGGGCCAACAAGACCGGCGACATGGTCACGCCGGCCGACGTCAAGGCGGCGCGCAAGTAAGCGGCCCATCAGTCATCTGGAGAACGATATGGAAGCGGCACACGCTCACAACGGACACGGCCACGACGCGCACGGCCAGCACTACTCGGGGCTCATGCGCTGGGTCACGACGACCAACCACAAGGATATCGGGACGATGTACCTGATATTCAGCCTGACGATGTTTTTCGTCGGCGGGCTGCTCGCGCTGCTGCTGCGCCTGGAGCTGTTCGAGCCCGGGATGCAGTTCTGGCGGCCGGATTTCTTCAACCAGCTCACCACGATGCACGGGCTGATCATGGTGTTCGGCGCCATCATGCCGGCGTTCGTCGGGTTCGCGAACTGGCAGATCCCGATGATGATCGGCGCGCCCGATATGGCGTTCGCGCGCATGAACAACTGGAGCTTCTGGCTGCTGCCGCCGGCGGCGACCCTGCTGGTCGCGTCCTTCTTCGTGCCGGGCGGGGCCACCGCGGCGGGCTGGACGATTTACGCGCCGCTTTCGACCCAGATGGGGCCGGGCATGGACCTCGCGATCTTCGCGCTGCACATCATGGGCGCCTCCTCGATCATGGGGTCGATAAACATCATCACCACCATCCTCAACATGCGCGCGCCGGGGATGACACTGATGAAGATGCCGCTGTTCGTCTGGACCTGGCTCATCACCGCTTACCTGCTGATCGCGGTCATGCCGGTGCTCGCGGGCGCGGTCACGATGGTTCTGACGGACCGGCACTTCGGCACCCATTTCTTCAACGCGGCCGGCGGCGGCGACCCGGTGATGTTCCAGCACATCTTCTGGTTCTTCGGGCATCCCGAGGTCTACATCATGATCCTGCCGGGCTTCGGCATCGTGTCGCAGATCGTGCCGACGTTCGCGAGGAAGCCGCTGTTCGGCTACTCCTCGATGGTCTACGCGACGGCCTCGATCGCGATCCTCTCGTTCATCGTCTGGGCGCACCACATGTTCACGGTCGGCATGCCGGCCGCGGCGCAGCTCTTCTTCATGTATGCGACGATGCTGATCGCGGTGCCGACGGGCGTGAAGGTGTTCAACTGGATCGCGACGATGTGGAAGGGCTCGATGACCTTCGAGACGCCGATGCTGTTCGCCTGCGGCTTCATCTTCGTGTTCTCGATGGGCGGCTTCACCGGGCTGGTGCTGGCGATCACGCCGGTGGACATCCAGCTGCAGGACACCTACTACGTGGTGGCGCATTTCCACTACGTTCTGGTCGCCGGGTCGCTGTTCGCCCTGTTCGGCGGCGCTTATTACTGGCTGCCCAAATGGATCGGCCGGATGTACGACGAGGCGCTCGGCAAGTGGCACTTCTGGCTGTCGATGATCTTCTTCAACATCACCTTCTTCCCGATGCATTTCACCGGGCTCGCCGGCCTGCCGCGGCGCGTGCCGGACTACAACATGCAGTTCGCGGACTTCAACATGATCTCGACCATCGGCGCGTTCGGCTTCGGGCTGTCGCAGCTGATCTTCGTCTACCTGCTGGTAAAGGCGGTCCGCGGGGCGGGCGAGAAGGCGACCGAAAAGGTGTGGGAAGGCGCGGAAGGCCTGGAGTGGACGCTGCCCTCGCCGCCGCCGTACCACACCTTCGAGACGCCCCCGGTCGTCAAGTAGTGTCATGGACGGCGGAGCAGGGGCCCCTCAGGGGATGCGACCCGGGAATGACACAGGCCGCCGACGCGAGGGCGACAATATGACCACATTCGTATCCGAGGCGGCGGGAAGGAGATGGCCCGCATGACCGCCAACCTCAGGACCGCCCTGGTGCTGGCCACCATCGCGGCGGCGTTCTTCATCGGCGTCGTGTTCAGGCACTGGATATGGTGACCCCGGCCCACGCCAACCAGCAGATGCTGGTGAAGCTGCTGGTCGTCGCCGTGCTGATGTTCGGCTTCGGCTTCGCGATGGTGCCGTTCTACCGCGCGATCTGCGATGCGCTCGGCCTGAACAGCGTGATCAAGGCGGACACGGTGTCGAACACGCAGGTGGACGCAAGCCGCACCGTGACGATCGAGTTCGACACCAACCTGCGCAGCAACCTGCCGTGGACCTTCACCGCGGTCGAGAAAAGCGTGCGCATCCACCCCGGCGCGCTGACGCAGGTGACGTTCGAGGTCCGCAACCGCTCCGATCATCCGGTGACGGGGCAGGCGATACCGAGCTTCGGGCCGCAGCTCGCCGGCCGCTATTTCAAGAAGCTCGACTGCTTCTGCTTCACCCAGCAGACGCTCGCCCCGGGCGAGGTCAAGCGCATGCCCGTCGTATTCGTGGTCGAGCCGGGATTGCCTCAGGACGTGAGCACGGTGACGCTGTCGTACACGTTCTTCGAGGTGGAAGGCAAGAAGGGCGGGGCCGGCTGATGGAGACCGCGGTGGAGACCCCGCGCAAGGCCACGCCGCTGCAGGTGGCGAAGGCCGTGCTATCGGCCTTCATCGGCATCCGCAGACGGTCGGCGCACGAGCGCGACATGGTGACGTTGTCGCCGCTGCAGGTGATCGTCGCGGGTTTGATTGCCGCGGCGGTGTTCGTGTTGAGCCTGGTGATGCTGGTGCGTTACGTCACGAGCTGATCCACAACGAGCGAGCTTGAAGATAAAGAGGGAGTCCACCAGATGTTGAATCAGTCGGCACGCTACTTCATACCCGATCCTTCCACCTGGCCGATCACCGGGTCCATCGCGCTGCTCGCGATGGCGTCCGGCGCCGCCTCGTGGTTCAACGGCTGGTCGCCCGGCAAGTTCATCCTGCTCGCCGGCCTCGCGATCCTCGCCTACATGATCGTGGGCTGGTTCCACACCGTGTCCCACGAGAGCGAAGGCGGCAAGTACAACCGGCAGGTGGACGTCTCGTTCCGCTGGGGGATGAGCTGGTTCATCTTTTCAGAGGTCATGTTCTTCGGGGCGTTCTTCGGGGCGCTGTTCTACATGCGGGTGCTGTCGGTGCCCTGGCTCGGGGACCTCGAGCACAAGCTGATCTGGCCGGAATTCAACGCGGCCTGGCCGGCCACCGGGCCCGGGATCAAGGATCCTTTCAGCCCGATGGGCGCGTGGGGCATCCCCGCGTTCAACACGCTGCTGCTGCTGTCGTCCGGGGTCACCGTGACGCTCGCGCACTGGGCGCTGCTGCGCAACGACCGCCTGAAGCTCATCGCATGGATGTTCGCGACGATCGGGCTCGGCGTGCTGTTCCTCTCCCTCCAGGCCTACGAGTACATCCACGCCTACTCGGATCTCAACCTCAAGCTCACGACCGGCGCCTACGGCGCGACGTTCTTCATGCTGACCGGTTTCCACGGCTTCCACGTGACGGTGGGCTGCCTCATGCTGACGACGATCCTCTTCCGCTGCGTGGCGGGACATTTCAAGCCGGACCACCATTTCGGCTTCGAGGGCGTGGCCTGGTACTGGCACTTCGTGGACGTGGTATGGCTCGGGCTGTTCATTTTCGTCTACTGGCTATAGGAATTTGCCGGGTCCTGTCCGCCAAATTCCTTGGCGGAGCACGCAACCGGATGTGCGACGGGCGGAAGGCCCGCGCCTTGGACCGACTTCCGCGCTTCGGCAACCGGTAAGAACGCCGCCGAGAGCTGTCTCCGATTTCCCGTCGGATCAGCGTGCCGTTCCAGCTTCGAAGTTTTCCCGTTAGGAATGGTTCGGCCAGTGGGCCGAGCCATTCCTACAGCTTGCCGGTGATGAATCCGAAGTAGTATCCGAGCATCAGCAGCACGAACAGGACCACCGACAACGTGATCCGCACCGTCAGCGCCCGGACTGTGCGCTCGCCCCGGCCCTGGTCCCTGACGAGGAAATAGAGCGCCGAGCCGAGGCTGCCGACGATGAAGACGAGGAACAGGATGACGACAATTTTCACGGGGCGGCGGCGCGCGGGTCCGGTTGAGCGATCAGTGTAGCCCAAGCCCAGGGCGGCGACCACATTGCCACTTCGCTACCGATTCGAGCCCCGACTCGTCACCACGCTGGCCGCCGCGGCGGGCATCGCGCTGACGCTGACGCTCGCGAACTGGCAGCTCGACCGCGCGCAGGAAAAGAAGGCGCGGGCGGCGCAGCTGGCGGCCCTGGCGAAGGACCCTCCCGTCACCGTCACGTCGGACGAGTGGCGTCTGCAGGACGTCGAGTGGCGGCGCGTCACGGTGCGCGGGCGCTTCGAGCCGCGCTACGGCGTCTTCATCGACAACCGGATACGGCGGGGCGTGGCGGGCTACCACGTGGTGATGCCGCTCGAACTGGCCGGCAACAGCGGCGGCGGGGCGCGCTACGTGCTGGTGAACCGCGGCTGGATCGCGGGAACTGGCAACCGCGCGAAGCTGCCCGAGGTGCGCACGCCGACGGGCACGGTCGAGATCACCGGGCTCGCGGTGACGCCAAGCCGCCGCTGTCTCGAGTTGTCGACGCAGGTCGCCGAAGGCAATGTCTGGCAGAACCTGACGCTCGAGCGCTACCGTCAGGCGGTGCGCATCGCGATCCAGCCGGTCGTCCTGCAGCAGGAAAGCCCGCTCGACGACGGGCTCGCGCGCGAGTGGGACCCGCCCGACCTCGGCATCGACAGGCATTACGGGTACGCGT
>Ga0326597_10008971_pt1 | contig 13442 bp, 12 predicted proteins | sample RVTome_12_FD_203789 | JGI IMG/M metagenome (GOLD analysis project Ga0326597, IMG submission 203789) | Soil microbial communities from uranium-contaminated site in the Upper Colorado River Basin, Wyoming, United States - RVT100D185 | ecosystem: Environmental > Terrestrial > Soil > Contaminated >... | reverse complement strand
GTTTCGCACGACATTCGAGAGGGACCGTGACCGCGTAGTCCACTCCAAGGCGTTCCGGCGGCTGAAGCACAAGACACAGGTGTTCCTCAACCCTGACGGAGATCATTTCGTCACCAGGATGACCCATACGATCCACGTCAATCAGGTCGGACGGGCAATGGCCCGCTCGCTTGGCTTGAACGAGGATCTGACCGAGGCGATCTGCCTGGCACACGACGTGGGTCATTCGGCTTTCGGCCACACCGGTGAGGACGCGATCAGCCCCCTCGTCGAAGGCGAATGGATCCATTCCGCCCACGGGGTTCGGACCGTCGAGCTTCTCGAGCCACTCAACCTGACCCACGAGGTGCTCGACGGGATACGTGCCCACTCCTGGAGGGTCGACCCTCCGCCGCAGACCCCTGAAGGCTGGCTGTGCCGTTATGCGGACCGGATCGCCTACCTGACCCATGACGTGTCGGACGCCCTCAGGGCGGGTGTCCTCGAGTATCACGATCTCCCGGTCCGGGCGCTGACCACGTTTGGGGCGACATCCAGAGAGTGGATCGGGACGATGATCGGCGCCGTTGTCGAAGCCTCTTACCGTGAGGGAAGGGTGGTCATGGACTCGGATCATCTCGGCGTGATGAGCGAGCTCCGGGAATTCATGTTCGAGAAGGTCTATCTGCGTCCCGACGCCGAGTCCCAGAAGGAGAAGTCGATGCTGATCATCCAGGACCTGGTCCGCTACTTCGAAGCAAACCCTCACGAGGTTCCGGACTCCTACACGGTTGCAGACGCCGACTCCCTCACCAGGGCGGTGGACTACGTGGCGGGCATGACCGACCGGTTTGCCATGCACACCCACGACCGGCTGTTTCGCCCCACCCTGCTGGATTGACGGGCCCCAACCCCCAACTCGAGACGAAGAATGTCGCGTAACTTTCACTTCCATGGCATACGACGAGACACTTGCCCTCCGTATCCGTGACCATCTCGGCGACGATCCGGCGATCGTCGAGAAGAAGATGTTCGGTGGTGTGGCGTTCATGTACCAGGGGAACATGGCCGTGGGCATCCACAAGGACGGTCTGATGGTCCGTGTCGACCCGGACGAGCACGAGTCCGCCTTGAGTGAGGCCGGGGTCAGAGAGTTCGACATGACCGGGCGGAGCATGAAGGGCTGGGTCGTGGTCGACGCCGAAGCCATCGCCGACGACACCTCACTCGCCTCTTGGATCGAACGAGGTGTCGACTACGCCGGGTCCCTACCTCCCAAATAGGCTGGCGTCATGGGCTATGAGCACATCGAGGTCGAACAAGACGGCCATGTGGCGACCCTCTGGTTGAACCGGCCGGAGAAGCTGAACGCGCTTTCGGAGGACATGTGGGTGGACATACCGATGGCGGTCGCCGACCTGAATGAGGATGACACCGTTCGTGTGATCATCATCGCCGGCCGGGGGACGGCGTTCACCGTCGGCATCGATGTCAACATGCTGGCATCGATTCAACAACCCGGGCCGTCCGCAGCCGCCGGGAACATGCAAATCTACAGGGAGGTGAAACGTCTGCAGGAGACCGTCAATTGCCTGGCCGACAGTCCCAAACCGGTATTGGCCGCCGTGCATGGATACTGCCTCGGGGCGGGCACCAACCTGGTGTCGGCGTGCGACATCAGATTGGCGGCCGCGAACGCCCTGTTCTCGATACGTGAGACGAGGATCGGTCTCGTGGCCGACATCGGGGCGTTGCAGAGGCTTCCCGCCATCGTCGGGTCGGGAGTCACCGCCGAGATGGCCCTCACCGGAGCAGACTACGACGCGGCCTGGGCGAGGGAGAGAGGGCTGGTCAGTGACGTCTACCCCGATCAGCCCGCCATGATGAGCGCGGCGGAGGAGCTGGCGCAGACGATTGCGGCCAACTCGCCCCTCGTCGTCCAGGGGATCAAGCGCGTGCTGGCGGCCAACGACGGTCGGACCATCGAGGAGGCGCTCGACTACGTGGCTCAGTGGAACTCGTCGTTCCTCATGTCAAACGACTTGATGGAGGCGATTGCGGCCTTCATGGAGAAGCGGGATCCCGACTTCACCGGTACCTGAGCCACGATTGCGGCGAAGAGCATGTGCGATCCGCCTTCAACCCCGACAGTCGAGGCTCACGGGCGCCTTGCCTCGGTCATCAGCTCTCTGACACGATCGAGCGGCAGGGCGTGAGCCGTCCGACCCCTCTGACCGGTGGTCGTCTCGGCGGCACATAGCGCGTTGAGAATCGACTCCTCGGTGGCATCCGCCACGGCATGAAAGATCGAATCCATCTGCTCCATCGCCAGCACGTCCACGTTCCAGCCCTTCGCATCGGCGGGTAGGTGGTTGCCCGTCGAGAACGCCAGGAAGATGTCACCACTGGAATTGTGGCCATATCCGCCAACACGTCCCAGACCGACGGTGACCCGCTTGGCCATGCGATGACACTGGACAGGGAGAAGGGGGGCGTCGGTGCACGCCACGACGATGATCGAGCTACCGATGGGTGGCTCGTCCCAGGCCGAGGGCACGACGTCGGTCCCCAGATGCCTGCCGACAGGGATGCCATCGATCCTGAGGTCTTCACGCGCTCCATAGTTCGCCTGAACCAGGACTCCGACGGTGAATTGGCCCGACTCGGTGGTCACGACCCGCGACGACGTGCCGATGCCGCCCTTGAACTCGTGACAGATCATACCGGTCCCCGACCCGACACAACCCTCTTCGAACGAACCCGACGACGCAGACTCGAAGGCGTGTCGTGCATCGCTCTCGGTCAGGGGAAACGAGTTGATGTCGCTCAACCAGCCGTCCCACGTCTCGCCCACGACGGGCAGATGAAAGGCCTCTTCATGGCCGGTCTCCACCGCAGCCCTCACCAGGAAGTCCCGCACCAGGCCCACCTGGTGGGTATTGGTCAACCCGATCGGGGATCCCAACAGACCCGACTCTTCGATCCAGGCGAGCCCGGTGACCTCACCGTTCCCGCTGAAATTGTGCCAAGCGGCGAAGGCGTAGTCGTCCCAGATGTCGCCATTCCTCGGGACGATCATGGTCACACCGGTCCTGACCACCGCCGGCTCGTCGCGAATGACGGTGGCGTGGCCAACCATCACTCCTGGCACATCGGTGATGGCGTTGTTCGGGCCTGGCTGGAGCGAGCCAATGGTCACACCCAGCTCACGAAGTCTCTGTCTCATCGATATTCCGGTCGCGGCGCGAAGCTAGCCCCGGGAGTACCGTGCCGCGCCCATGGGACGGTCCGGCCGAGCGGTACCGAGGTGACTTCGCTCTTTCACCGCGGGACCGATCTCCCCGTCGCGGAGAAGGCCGATGGCTGCTGGGTATTCGACCGTGACGGGAACCAATACCTGGACGCGGCCGGGGGTGCGCTCGTCGTCGGGATCGGTCATGGCGCCCGGTCGATCACGGAGGCCATCGATCGGCAGATGGAGGCGTTCTCGTATGTCCACGCGTCCGCCTTCACCTCTGTGGCCGGGGAGCTATACGCCAGCCAACTCGCCGCCCGGCTTCCCATGGATGATCCTTCGATCTTCCCCGTCTCCGGGGGCTCTGAGGCAGTGGAGACGGCTCTCAAGGTGGCCAGGGCGTATCACCTGGCCAACGGAGAACCACAGCGCTCGATCGTGATCGGCCGTGAGATCTCCTATCACGGCAACACGCGCGGTGCCCTCGATGTGTCCGGGAAGGCATCGTTGCGTGAGCCTTACCTGCCCTGGTTGGGTGCTGCGGGCCGGGTTCCGGGTGTCCTCGAGTATCGATGCCCCAATCCGGATCATCCCGAATCATGTGCGACATGGCATGCAGCTCGGCTGGAGGATGAGATCGCGCGGCTGGGCCGATACCAGGTCGCTGCCTTCATCGCCGAGCCGGTGGGTGGTGCGGCCAGCGGCGCGGCGGTGCCACCCCAAGGGTATTGGGAGGCAATGACCGAGGTCTGCCGGTCTCATGGTGTGCTGGTGATCGCCGACGAGGTGATGACCGGATTCGGGAGGACTGGCCGATGGTTTGCGTCGGAGCACTTCGGTGTCGTTCCCGATGTCATGACTCTCGCCAAGGGAGCTTCCAGTGGTTACTGGCCGCTGGGTGTCTGCGCCTTCTCGGGGCGGATCGCCGAAGCGCTGCGATCCGCGGGCTTCATCCACGGGCTCACCTTCTCACATCACCCGGTCGGTGCTGCCGTCGGTCTGGCGGTCATCGCCGCAATCGAAGAGCAGTCGTTGGTCGAGGCCGCCCGTGTCCGGGGCGCAGAACTGCTGGCCGAGCTCACCGGCGCACTCTCCGCAAATCCTCACGTCGGCGATGTCCGCGGGCTTGGCCTCATGATCGCGGTCGAGCTCGTCGAGGACCGTGACAGCAAACGCCCGTTCCCCACGTCCGCAGACGTGGCCGCGAATGCGGCGCTCCTGTGCCGCGAACAAGGCCTGCTCGTATACCCGAGCACCGGCTGCGCCGGAGAAGGTAGAGGCGACCTACTGATGATCGGACCACCATTGACGATCTCACGGGACGAGGTCGCCTTGATCGCCTCCATGCTCCCCAGAGCCTTGGAGCGGCTCTAATGGTCTGTCGCGTAAATAGTGTGCGCGTGTCTCCGAGCCATCGGCGTCATCTGGCAAGGAGAAAGCGCGCGTCTCGCACGGGGAGCTGCGGCGAGCACTTCGACGCAGCCAGGGGCGTCGAGGGCCGGAGAGATGCCACAAGTATTTACGAGACGGGCCACCAGTGAGCGTCACGACTGTCTGGTCCGCCGACAGCGCCCTCCACGACCCGGCGGCCGAGGTGTGGATCGGCATTCGGATCGACGGTTCGGAGACACCCGAGCGCGGCGCTGCCTTCCGCCGCGCTGCCGTGGCCGCCCGGTCGCTCATAGTGGAGCCGACCGAGCACCCGATTTCGTCGATCACCGCGGTCCACGACGCGGGCATGATCTCCTACTTGGAGACCGCCTACGACGAATGGGTGAAAGCCGGCTTTCCGGAGTATCCCGGCCAGGACCGTGTCGTGGCATACGCCTTCCGTCACCCGGGAGCCTTCGGGCATGTGCCAAACCGGTTCCCGGCGAGTCGGGCGGCGATGGCCGGCGTCTATTGCATGGACACGGCGACGGTGATCGGCCCGGGCACCTACCGCGGCATCCGCTATGCGGTCGATTCCTCCTTGACCGCTGCCGACCTCGTCCTCGGCGGGGTTGGCTGCGCCTACGCCGCGGCCCGCCCTCCGGGCCATCATGCGGGCTTCGACTTCTTCGGCGGGTCCTGCTATCTCAACAACGCGGCCATCACCGCGCAGCACCTCGCCGCCTCCGGCGTGAGGCGGGTCGGCATCGTCGACATCGACGCCCATCACGGAAACGGCACCCAACAGATCTTCTACGAGCGCTCCGATGTCCTCTACACATCGGTCCATGTCGACCCGGCAATGGGATGGTTCCCCCATTGGAGCGGGCTCGCCGACGAGACCGGCTCCGGTGCCGGATCGGGCTTCAACCACAACTTCCCGTTGGCCCCGGGGACCGGTGACCAGGTCTTTCTCGATGCCGTCCGGACGGCGTGTGAGCTCGTCGTCGACGCGGGTTGTGAGGCTCTGGTGGTCTCACTCGGACTCGATGCGGGTGTCGGCGACCCCGAATCCCCTCTCACCGTCTCGACCGGCGGCTTCGCCGGGGCGGGCGACATGCTGGCCACCCTCGATCTGCCCACTGTCCTCGTCCAGGAAGGCGGATACGATTTGGCGGCGCTGGAACAGGACCTGACCGCCTTCTTGACGAGATTCTCCAACGCGGGAGACCCTGAGCCATAGCTCCACCGGTGTTCGAGTGGATCGAGCCGAGGATTCCCGGTGGGGAACTCAAGCTTTTTCCGTCGATTGCCGAAACTGATGAGGCAATGACAGCCTCGAATCCCGCTCTCCGAGAATGGGCGTCACACCCGATGGGCAAGGCAGCCAGGGTCGCAATCGCCGTCGCCGGAATGATCACAGCAACGATCCTCCTCACCGTGTCGCCATTGGCGTCCACCGCTTCATGGGCCGTCATCCTCACCGGATTGGCACTGACCGCAACCTCTATCCGGGCGGCTCTCATCCCAACTCCTCAGCGCCTGGCCCTGGTCGCCGCCGTGGGCATCGCAATCCCGGTCGTAACCCAGCTCCTCTGAGATCACCGGCGCCCGATAATGGGCACCGCACGTAGCAACGGCCACCGGCTAACGGTGGCCGTTGGCCGTTGCCGCGTGGAAGACGACGAGTCTTTCGGCCGCCCAAATGGGGGAAATCCCCCATATACAAAGCGGCGCGATTCAGACACCATTCGGAAACGGGGGGTTTCGGGAGCGGATCGACGTTCCGAGAAGCGACAACGGGGAACCTCACCACCGAGGGGCGCCTCAAGCGCCCCTCGGTGGTGAGTTCGGCCCCCTTCGAGCTCAACCGCCTTCGGCTAGGTTGACGGCCATGCTCAAGGGGAGGTTTGACCAGCTGGGCAGCCCCGAGCTGGAGACGACCCTGCGCCGCATGGTTGTCGTATTCCGGTTCCTGGGATGGATCTGGATGATCCTCCTCGTCGTCGTCACTCTGGCCTCGAGCCCGCCGCCCCGACTGTGGATCGTCTACGCATCGGTCGTCCTGGCCACCTTCTGGGTCCTGCTCACCTGGTACATGGCCCGCAACCATCCCCAACAACTGGGGAAGGCGCCGTGGTTCGCGCTCGACTCGATCGTCATGCTCGCTGTTGGCGCCGCATCGATCGCATCAGGGGCCGACGAGCTCTTCCACGGCGGTCTGCCCCTCTCCTATGTCTTCGTCGGCGCCTCCACGCACGATCCCAGTTTTCGGGCCGCCCTGTTGGGTATGCGAGACGACATCGAGGAGATGCTCGGGTGGAGATCGAGGCTGTGATCAGAGATGACGCCCTCCTCACGCCAAGTCTCGAAGCGGCGATTGAGACCGCCCGTGAGGCCCTGAACAATGCCATCAAGCATTCCGCCGCGGCCCGGATCTCGTTGTTCTCTGAGCTGGACGAGGGTCGGGCCCTGATCCACATCCGGGACAATGGGCGGGGGATGAGCGCGGACGATCGGATGACTGTCACCAGCCGCCTGAACAGAAGAGTCGAGTCGGTCGGAGGCATCGTCACCCTGGAGTCAGCCGACGCCCATGGAACCGACGTGAAGATCGCGGTTGGCGCGTGAGCATGACACGGATCTTTCTCGTGGACGACCACGACATCGTGAGGGCGGGGATGCGATCGGTCCTGAGTGACGACTTCGAGATCGTCGGAGAAGCGGGCGACGTCGACCGGGCGGTGGAGGCAATCGTGAGGCTCGGCCCCGACTTGGTCGTGCTCGACGTCAATCTCCCCGGTGGCGGCGGGGCCCTGGTCATAGAGCGAGTCCGGGCCACACGACCGGAGACGCGCTTCATGGCCCTGACCGTGTCCACATCACGAGAGGCGGTCCTCCGGATGATGCACGCCGGCGTCGACGGCTACATCACCAAGACGACGCAGACCGCGGATCTTCCCTCTCTCATCGACCAAACGGCGGCAGGACAACGACCGGTCTCACCGGACGTGGCGGGCTTCCTCCTCGACATCGACGAGGACATCGAGGCCTACTCGCCGACGGAGCGGCTCACCCCGCGCGAGCGGGAGGTTGTCTACCTGATGGCGCGGGGTTACTCATACCGGGAGACCTCCCGGCGCATGGGCATCTCGGTCAAGACCCTGGAAAAGCACATGGGGAGCATCTTCGAGAAACTCTCGGTGGCCAGTCGGCACGAATTGGCCGCACTCGCCTTCGAGGAGGGCTACTGGGGGCCGGGCGGGCAGTCATAAGCTGAACCCGGTGGTCTTCTTGTTCGTTGCCGCCGCCGGCGTGTTGGCGGTTGCCGTGGCGCATCTCGTCATCGGCTGGTTTGTCTCCAACGGGTTGCGAGAGGGGGCACTCGAGGTCAAGGAGAGACCGGCCGATCCGGGTGTCTTCGTGAGAGCCGTGTCCCCTAGTTCGATCACATTGGAGTCCATCGTGCCCCGCCAGGACATCGGCCATCCCGGGACACTGGGTCTGGCCTGGGACGGCGGATACGGGCAGATGGGCGAGGTCAGCGATGTTCGGAGCATGCGTTCGACTCGGCCTTTCCGGATCATCGAAGGTGATTTGCCGCCGGTCTGCACCGGTGAGTTGACGGGTTGCCAACCCGTGACGATCGACAGTTGGGCGTACCCGCACGATCCCGCCGATGTCGGCCTGGGGTTCGAGTCGGTCGGATACGACACCACCCTGGGCCCAATGAGCGCATGGCTGGTCCCTGCGGCTCCCAGCAGGCGGTGGGCGATCCTCATCCACGGGTGGACCGCCGAGAAGAGGGAGGCGATCCGCACCCTCGCCATATTCCACGAGAACGGTTTCAACTCACTGGTCATCGACTACCGCAATGATCGGGGCATGCCCCGGGACCCTTCGGGTCATCACCGATTCGGATTGACCGAATGGCAAGAGGTAGAGGCGGCGATGGAATTCGTCATTCAACGCGGGGCATCCGAGGTCGTGCTCACGGGATTCAGCACCGGTGCGGCGCTGGTGATGTCGTTTCTAGAGCAGTCCTCCAAGACGCACCCGGTGAGAGGTGTCGTGTTCGATGCCCCCAACGTCATCTTGGCCGAGGCGATCCGTCTGGCCACGACCGAGGCCAGGCCAACGGCGCTGATGATCGAGTTTGGAATGTGGATCGCCGACCTCCGCTGGAGAATCGATTGGAACGCCACGAACTATGTGCAGCGAGCCACGACGATCCTCCAGGTGCCGACCCTGGTCTTTCACGGGACCGCCGACCGGACCGTGCCGATCACGGTGAGTCGCCAACTCGCCACGCGCCTGCCCGATCTGGTCGAGCTGGTGGAGACACCCGCCGCCGGCCATGTGACGAGCTGGAACGCGGATCCGGAGCGTTACGAGCGATATCTGAGCCGGTTCCTGAGCAGGCTCTAGTGGTCTGTCGCGTAAATAGTGTGCGCGTGTCTCCGAGCCAACGGCGTCATCTGGCAAGGAGAAGCGCGCAGTCGCAGCCGGGGAGCTGCGGCGAGCACTTCGACGCAGCCAGGGGCGCCGAGGGCCGGAGAGACGCCACAAGTATTTACGAGACGGGCCACTAGTGGTGTGTCGCTAGAACTGGACTGCGGCTGCGGCCCAGTGGAACCCGGCGCCAAATGCGGTGAGGAGGACCAGGTCACCCTCTTTGATGCGGTTGGTGTTGACCGCCTCCCACATCGCAAAAGGAACGGTGGCCGAGCCGGTGTTGCCGTAGTTGTGGATGTTCACGTAGACGGCATCCTCGGTGAGACAGAGTCTTTTCGTCACCGCGTCGATGATTCGCTTGTTGGCTTGGTGGGGGATGACCAATTTGACCTCGGACATGGAGCGACCGATCTTCTGGAGGACGTCGGTGGCTGCCTCGGACATCCGTCTCACCGCCTCGGTGAACACCCGGCGCCCGTCCATGACGAGCCTGTTGTAGTCGCCGCTGGCGAGGGACGCCGCATTGAAGGGGTTGCGGGTACCACCCGCGGCCAGGGTCAGGATCTCGGCTGCGCTCCCATCGGTGCCGGACACGACATCGAGGACTTCGGCACGACCGGGCGCGGGGCCCAACACCACCGCTCCCGCGCCGTCGCCAAAGAGGATCGCGGTCGTCCGGTCCTTGAGGGAGATCATGCGACTGATCAACTCGACACCGATCACGAGCACGTTCTTGGGCTCGACCGAGATTCGGGACTTGGCGACATCGAGTGCCTGCACGAACCCGGCACAACCACTGCCACTCAGGTCATAGGTGGGCACCGTGCGACATCCGAGACGGGCCTGGACCAGCGCCGCGGTGTCGGGGGTCATCATCTCGGGCGTGTCGGTGGCGACCACGATCTCGTCGACGTCATCAGGTGTGAGATCGGCATCCTTGAGAGCCGAGACCGCCGCCTCGGTGGCGAGAGTCATGGTCGTCTCGTCATCCGCGGCGAATCGCCGCTCTTTGATGCCGGTGCGCTGGGTGATCCACTCGTCGCTAGTGTCGACCAGCCGCGCCCAATCGTCATTGGTGACGACGCGCTTGGGAACGTATCCCCCGAACCCGAGAATGTGTGCCACTGGGGCGCGATGCTAGTGACACACCACTTGCGGCAAACCCATCTTCTGTTGGCTCGATCCAATGGGCCCTGATGCGTGCTGAGCAGGCACCGTTGCACAACAGATTCGATGACTGGATCTAATGGGCTGATGCGTGCTGAGCAGGCACCATTGCACAACAGATTCGATGACTGGATCTAATGGGCCCTGATGCGTGCTGAGCAGGCACAGTTGCACAACAGATTGGAGGGACCGGTCAGGAGCGGGGGACCTGGCGGACCTCGATGCGCTGGTCGAGATTGAAGACGATGCCGGCCATCCGACGGACGTCCTCTGCGGATATCTCCTCCAAGAGGGACACACGCCCGGTCAGGTCCGACACCGGTTGATCCGGGTAGAGGTGCGCGGTGATCAACCCGTCTGCCAACATCCCGTTGTCGTATAGGTCGAACTCGTCCCGGAGCTGTTCGATGGCGGTGCTGAACTCGTCATCGGTGGGACCGTTGGCCTGGAGGCCCGCGAGATCGGCAAGCACCTCATCGGATATCCGCTGCAGATCGGTCGGGTCGCCTGTGGACTGGATGAAAGCCTCGGCGAAGGGGTCGGGGTCGCGCTGGAGGTCGATCGAGCCGAAGATCGAATAGGTTGCGGACAGTTCCTCTCGTATCCGCACTCGCAGTCTGGCGGAGACGATCAATTCGAGCAGACGAGTTGTCACGCGGTCACGGGGCTCCGGTTCGAGCTCATTGGTGAAGAACAACCCGACCTGACCCTGCTCGCCTGCTCCGGCCTCCACCGTGAAGACCTGAACTTTCCGGGGCGGCAGCGGTTGATTGTCCACAAAGCCCTGGATCTCGGTATCCCCGGGGAGGTTCCCTATGTAGCGCGCCGCGAGCTCGGTCACCTCATCTACGTCGAAGTCACCGACGAAGGCGAATGCGAACTCGCCTGCATCACCGAACCGCTCGTGGAACAGCTCTTCGGCCCTGGCCACGTCGAATGCCTCGAGTTGTCCCTCGGTGGGCAGGACGAAATACCGCGGATCGTCGCCGTAGTACCCCTGATTGAGCGCCTCGTCGAAGAGGACGTCGGGTAGATCCGCTCGAGATGCGTTCAACGTCCTCATCTCGTCCAGGACGGCGTCGACTCCGGTGGCGTCGAATCGCGGAGCGGTCATGATGAGGTAGATCAGCTGCATGAGGGTCTCGACATCCTTGGTGGACGATTCGCCGATGAGACCCTGGCGGGTCTCCGAGATCCATGGCTCGATGCTCACGACCCGGTCGGTGAGGAATCGCTGCAAGGTGGGAACGTCGACATCGGCTACGCCGCTGCGCTCCACGATGCCCGTCATGAGAAAGGCCTCGGGGAGGTCTTCGATGTCGATCAACGACGTCCCTCCGAAGCCCTCCACCGTGGCCAGCACTCCCTGGGAGGCGATGTCGCTCTCCCATAGGTAGACGGTTGCGCCATTGCCGAACACGAGGGTGGTGAACCCGAAGTCGGGATCGACCGTCGTTTCTGCGATCAGAGCCGGGGCAGGAGTCTGCATCAACTCGCTGCGGGCCTCTCCCTCGTCGCCTCTCGGGCCGAGAGAGACGGTGGGGAGCCCTTCGAGGATGGCGAGGATCCGCTCCTCGCTGGGTATGGCCAGACCCTCGTCGTCAGGCGCAACGACGAGCACAACCGGTGCTCCACCCAGCACCGACGTGAGCGCAGCCTCCATGTCGGCCTTGGTCAGCAGATCGACGATGTCCGACTCGACCTTGAAACGCTGATCGGGGCTCATCAGGTGACCACGTTCGAAGTGATGGGCGACGATCTGGTTGGCGATCTCGGTGTCCTGGGTGCTCTCTTGTTGGGCATGGAGCTGTTGGGATGAACTGGCGAAACGGGTGATGGCACGTTGAAACTCGGCATCGGTGATGCCCTCGCGGCGAATCCGCTCCATCTCGATGAGAACATCCTCCATGCCCTCGTCTGCGAGTTTGGCCCGGACCTGGACGTCCACACCGCGTGCCCCTATCGCCCGAGTCCAGTCGAAGTCGATGAGCGCCGCGGAGAGCAGGGGCCCGCTCCCGAGGAGAGCGTCGTCACTGAGTCGATCGGTGAGAATCTCCAGCCCCAGCGACAGCGCCACCGTTCGCTGGTAGTCGCCTACGGTGACGAGTGGGGTGGACGGGACCGGCCAGATGACGGTGACGCCGGCGCTGGCCGCCTCCTCATCGGCGAAGCTGGCTGCTCTGGGCCGGCTCGGGGATTCATAGGTGGCGGCCTTCAATTCCCTCGGGTCCTGCGCAGCCTCGATGTCTCCAAAGGACTCGATGATCATCTCCTCCATCTGGTCGAGATCGAAGTCACCGACTGCCACCACGGCCATCCGATCGGGCCTGTACAAGTCGTCGTAGAACCGTCTGAGCTGTGCAGGAGACGTGCTCCTGATCGAGTCGGCCGTCCCGATGGGGAGGTGACCCTCATAGCTCGTATCGGGGAGTATCAACTGCTGAAGCAGGTCATTGACCCTGGCATTGAAGCCTTGGGCCCTGAGCCTCCACTCGTCGAGTATCACACCTCGTTCTTGGACCACATCCGTTTCCGTCAATGTGGCCCGGGTTGCCCACTCACGGAGGACATCGATCCCGAGCTGCACCAGGTCTTCGTCGTCCGTGGCCAAGCTCAGCTCGTAGACCGTCTCGTCGAATGTCGTGTGAGCGTTGATGTCCGGGCCGAAGCGCGGGCCGAAGGCCTCGAGTGCGTCGATGAGCTCGTTCCGGGGGAAGCGCTCGGTGCCGTTGAACATCATGTGCTCGAGAAAGTGGGCTATTCCCGCCTGATCCGGGTCTTCCTGAACCGAGCCGGCATCGACCACGAGCCGCAATTCGGCCCGTCCGCCCGGTGAGTCGTTGTATCGGAGGTAATAGGCGAGTCCACTGTCCAGCCGGCCACTGACCACGTCGGCGTCCCGGGGAAGCGCCAGACGTAGACGCGGGTCCTCCCCTGCGACCGTGGTGGAGGTGGCGTCACCGGTGGTGACAGGCGATGAGATCGTGGTCGTCGAGCCGGAGGGTCCGGTGCAGGCGACGAGGACCAAGGCCAACGCCACCGCGAAGGCTGCTCTTCTCGCCTCCATTCTCATCTCGGGCCCATCGTGACGACACGATAAGTGACGGCTACAACTAGTGGCCGGCTGGTGGCCGGCGCCGAACACGGAAAAATGCCGGATCGGCGACATTCGGCGAGCAGACGAGTCAATAATTGCCTGCTTCGAAAGGGGAAGTAATGACCGCTGCACCTCCAG
>Ga0326597_10008970_pt1 | contig 13447 bp, 9 predicted proteins | sample RVTome_12_FD_203789 | JGI IMG/M metagenome (GOLD analysis project Ga0326597, IMG submission 203789) | Soil microbial communities from uranium-contaminated site in the Upper Colorado River Basin, Wyoming, United States - RVT100D185 | ecosystem: Environmental > Terrestrial > Soil > Contaminated >... | reverse complement strand
CGGATGTCGCGCTGCAAGGTGGCGATGGACGCCCGGCTGCGTTCGATCAGCTCGGTGACGATGGCCGGATCGGCCTCGATCGGGACGGGCGCACCGCCAGCGGGCGGCCCTGCTGGACCCTGGTCCGGGAGCGACGGGATGAAGTCGCCGCGGTCGAGGATGGTCTCCAGCGCGTCCCGGATCAGCGGGTCGCCCTTCCCCATCACCTCGAGGAGGCCGGCGCGGCTCGCCGGCGACGCCAGGCCCTGGATGACGTCGACGAACAGCCTCCCGCCGGCGTCGTACATCGGCCGGAGGGCGGTCAGTTGCCACAGGGAGAGCCCCAGGGGCTTCATTGGGTCGGTCATCATCTGCTGATGACCGACCGAGACGTAGACGTGGTTCTCCCGGTCGCCGGCCGCGGGTATGGGGAACAGTGTGGTGATCGGCCGGCTCTGGACGATCTGGAACCCGCCGTCGACTAGGCACCATTCGATGTCCTGGGGGCGGCCGAAGTGCGCTTCGATCCGCCGGCCCAGCTGCGCCAGCCGCACGATCTGCGCGTCCGTCAGCGCCGGCTGCTCCTGCCGCTCCGGCTCGATCGGCTGTTCCTGAGTCCCGCCTGCCGGCGAGGCATGGATGGCGACCTCTTTGTTCGCGATCGTCTTTGCGACGACTTCGCCGTCCCGCACCTTGTAGACGTCCGCGTTCACCAGGCCGGAGACCAGGGCCTCGCCGAGGCCGAAGCTGGCCTCCACGGAGGAGATCTTCCGATTCGACGTGACAGGGTCGGCGGTGAACAGGATGCCGGCCGCCTGCGGGAAGACCATCTGCTGCACGACCACGGCCATGTGGACCTTCCGGTGGTCGAAGCCGTTCAACAGACGGTAGGTCACGGCCCGCTCGGTGAAGAGCGAGGCCCAGCACCGGCTGACGTGCTGGAGGATCGCCGCCGGCCCCACCACGTTCAGGTACGTGTCCTGCTGGCCCGCAAAGGAGGCGGTCGGCAAGTCCTCCGCCGTCGCGCTCGATCGGACGGCGTAGGCGGCTTGCTCGCCGAGCCGGGCGAGCGGGCGGGTGATCGCCGCCGCCAGATCGTCAGGGATGGCAATCCCTTCGAGGGTCCGGCGGACCTCCGCGCTGAGCGTGGGGATCGCCTCCCGGTCGTCCGGGTTCATGCGCGACAGCTGATCGAGTCGATCGTCGATCGACGGCGCTTCCGCCATGATCCGCCGGAAGGCCTCCGTCGTCACGCAAAAGCCAGCCGGCACGCGGACGCCTTCGATCCGCGAAAGCTCCCCCAGGTGCGCGCCCTTGCCGCCAACGACCGCGACCTGCGTCCGGTCGATCTCCTGGAAACCCAACACGTAGCAGCCCATCCGCTCACCTCCCTCTCGCGAAAGGGCGCTCGCCCGCCGACATAAGCCCACTCGGGCCGCCTCCCGCGATCACCACCGCATAGTCCGTCATCGCCACACTCTTGCCAGCATCAACCATTCGCTACTCCCTTATCCAATGGTTCTGGCCGCGCACAGCTCACGTGAATGCGAGCATTGTCAGCGCGTTCGGGCCGCTTGTGGCAAGCCCTCTCCCTCGCACAATGTTACATGTGGCGGCGTAGGTTCACGCACACCGATGTGGCCAAGGGGACCGGTCCCTACCACGGCAACGCCGGGTGACGAGGGCGAAGGGGCTGCTCAGTTTCGGGAACCCAGCAACAGCGATCGACCCCGAACGCCTGAACTGCGGTGCTCATAACCACGGCCGCTCAGCGGGCCTCGACCCGCTCGAGATCCGGCAGTTCTGACCGACCCTCGAGGTGCCGATATCGGGCGGTGTCGGTTATGGGCGATTTCGCCCGGGCTCGGTTGATCTGTGCGGGTGGTCGTGCGTCCGTCCCGTACCCCTGCTCATTTAGCGAATACGGCGCATCGCTAGGAGCGTCTGCCGAGCAGCCAGGCGGTCCCTTCGCCCTCGCCTTCGTCGATTAGCTCCAGCTGGCCAAAGGCCTCTCTCAGTTCGCCCGGAGGTGCACGGAACTCGCCAGGGCCGACTCCCACTTCGCTCTGGACGGTGATAGCCAGTAGTCCCCCGGGCGCCAGGCGTTCGAGGATCTGGTCATCGAGTCTGGGATCGTGGAACCAGTAGCAAAGGATGACGTCAGCCGCAGGCCCCTCCGGAAGTCCGTCGTCGAGATCTGCAACGTCGAACCGGCACCGGTCCGCGAAGTCGTACTCCGATATCAACTGACGTGCCAAACCAATTGCGACCGGCGATACGTCGACTCCCCAATAGGAGAGTCCACGACCGCCCAGCCACACCGCGCTACGTCCCCTCCCGCATGCCAACTCCATAGCATGACCACTTGCCGGAAACATGTCGTCCAGGTGAGCAAACTCGGGCGGTGGCATCCCAGGTGGTGTGACAGGAGCGACACCAAGCTCCCGGTATCGCTGGTCCCAATGCTCTCGATCGGACCTTTTCACAAGAGCCAACATACCCACTCACGAGGTGCCGATCGGTCGCGGGTTGAAATATGGGCGATAGTGCACCAGATCTGTTGATCGGCGTGGAACTCTGGTGGCTCTGGTGGAGTCTTATCGAAGGTGAATCGTTGGGCTTCTGCCTGCCTGGTCTTTGTGGTGCTGGCTGGCTGCTCTGACCCTTTGCAGTCCAGTGTGTCGATTGCTGAGTCCGATAGTTCGTCAACAGTCACCTCGCTTCTCGCCGGGGGATCGACCTCTACCAGCTCGACTTCGAGTTCCTCGACCACAGTCACCTGGGTCGTCCCCGACGAGAGCGAACCGATCCCGTTGGGTCCGTTGGCTCCGAGAGAGGGCGCGTCGGTGGTTTGGACCGGTTACGAGATGGTTGTCTGGGGTGGCTGCGAGGACCGTTATTGCAAAACGCGCTTTGCCGACGGGGCGGCATATGACCCGATCACTAATCGGTGGCGGATGATTGCTGACTCTCCTTTGGAGGGACGCAACTACCACCTGACCACATGGACCGGCAGCGAGATGATCATCGTCGGCGGTACCCAGTCGAACCGGACGGCTGCCGCCTATATGCCCAGCACCGACTCGTGGCGGCTGCTCCCCGATACTCCTTTCGCGGTGGGCTATGAGCGTCTCGACGGGAGTGTTCTCCGTGACTACGTGGGTGCTGTCTGGACAGGCACGGGATACATCATCTGGAGCCCACACGTAGACCGGGTATCGGCCTATTCGCCTGAGACCGACTCTTGGGCCGACATGGCTTCAACCGGCCTCGAGGTGGACCTTGGAGTGCTCCGCTGGAATGGCACAGATCTGGTCGCTCTTGGCGCCCTGACAGCCGTCTATCCCAACCCAGTGCCGCTTCAAGGTGTCCGACTGGTCGACCAGAAATGGGAGGCTCTCCCCTCAGCCTCACTGAGAGACGATCGATACAACATCGGCGCCAGACCCCATCTCTCCGGCTGGGCCGGCGACGCGCTGGTGACGTTCACCGATAGTGGATCAGAAGCTGGTCGCACCATGACCTACAGCGGCGCGGAGAACAGTTGGACGCAGATTGATTCAGTCCCACTCCCGGGTTCTGAAGCTTGGCCAGAACCACTTCCAATCGGTGAGCGACTATTGGTGTTCCATTATGGCGGCGCAGCTATCTACGACCCCGCCAGCGGATGGCTCAAAGCCAACAGCCCCTACGCCGAGGCTGGTCGTGCTGTCTGGACCGGTCAAGAAGTGCTCTTCTGGGGCTACGGCACAACCGACACAGGATCCTTCGAAATGCGGGCATGGCGGTTCACACCGCCGAGCCCCTGAGCGCGACTGCGAGACACCGAGCCATACATGCCGATCGGTGGCGGGTTCAGATACGGGCGGTTGCGCGCCAGATTGATCGATACCGTGCGGGTTATGGAGATCAGACGCTTGACTACCGACGACGCCGATCAAGCTGCCCGACTCTATCTCCAGAGTGCGGAGTACCACAGAGGTCTTGCTCCAGACTTCTATCGGGTCCCGAACCTGAGATCAGTAATCGGCCACTTCCTAAAAATGGTGGAGACAAGCGAGAGTGAGCCGCTCGCGTGCTTCGTCGCCGACCTGGATGGGGCCGTGGTCGGGATCGTGACGGTCCGTCTCTTCGACCCCCCTTCTCCCTACAGCATGACTCGTCCCGTTGAGACCGCGTTGGTCGACATCGTGGTTGACGAGAACCAGCGTCGGCGAGGGATCGGAGCAGCTCTCATGCAAACGGCGGAAGCATGGGCTCGTGACCAGGGTGCCGTGAACCTGATCCTGGACATGCTCCGCTCCAATCAGCCAGCAATGGCCTTCTACGGCGCATTGGGATACGAGGAACACGGTGCTTTGCTCTTAAAGAGAGGCATCGCTCCCGGGTAGAGGTCTCTGAACTAGCACCTCAGGCGAACGCCGAAGTGCCGTTCTGCTCGGTTTCCGGATGTGTGCGTTATCACCCGGGATCAGGGTGATCTGCGCTGCGCTACCTGGTTTTTGGGTTGTTCTGGTGTCAAGGGCTCTCTAAACCAGCGACCCAACGTGTCAGAACCGTGGTTCGATCTCCGGCGAGCGTTCCCAGGCGATAGCCATGTTCTTGCGGTCTAGAACGTGAGAGTTGGGGTTTCTTGTCGGAGAACCAGATCCAGGTCGAGAGCGGCCGTCGGTAATTGGATTCGGGGTCGTCGATGTGTCAACGCGCATTGAGGTAGAGCTGTCGCCCTTCTCGGTAGGCTGAATGTATGCGCGTCCGGTGTTCGGGCTACCGGCGACGCTACATACGGTCCGATCAGTTTCCGGCCCTTCTGTCGTCGTATTGAATAGGTACGACGAATCAGGAGGATTCCATGGCCAACCTCATCTACGCCATCAGCCCGTCACTCGACGGTTACATCGCCGACGAGAACGGCAACTTCGACTGGTCGCAGCCATCTGAGGAGGTGCATGTCTTCTTCAACGGCCTCCAGCGATCGGTCGGCAGCTTCCTTTGCGGCCGTCGCATGTATGAGACGATGAGGGTGTGGGACACATTTGTCCTCGACGACCTCCCCGAGGTACAACGCGAGTTCGCCGAGGCGTGGCGGGCGACCGACAAGGTGGTCTACTCATCCACCCTGGACAACGTGCCGGAACCGCGGACCCGCCTGGAGCGGACCTTCGACCCCGAAGTGGTCCAGACCATGAAAGACACGGCCGACCGCGACCTGTCCATCGGTGGCGCCGGCCTGGCTGCCGAGGCCATCCGGGCAGGTCTGGTCGACCGGTATCTACTGCGCTTGGTCCCGACGATCGTGGGTGGAGGAACTCGAGCCCTCCCCGACGCAGCGCGGGTCGACCTTTCACTCAACACGACACGTCGTTTCGACGACGGCTCCGTTCTGCTCGACTACCGACTCCGAACACCTGATCGACCGAGGTAACACGTGGACCGGGCGGCCGTTGAATCGATGGGAGACGCTCAAGGGAGGGATACGATCGCGTTGGTGAGTGAGCTGCGAGAAGCGCGGGAGGCGCTGTATGGACCTTGAGCTCGCCGACCACGTAAGACGTGTGATCGATACAAACAGCTACATGGCGCTGGGGACGACTGACGAGATCGGACATCCCTGGGTTTCCCCTGTTTGATATGCGTCCGAGGACTACCTCAACTTCCTCTGGGTCTCCTCGCCCGACGCCAAGCACTCAAGGAACCTCGCCGTCCATGCAGAGGTTGCCGTCGCCATCTTCGATTCTTCGGCCCCCGTCGGCGGCGCAGAGGCCGTGTACATGAAGGGGGTGGCAGACGAACTCACCGGCGTCGACCTCGAACGGGGCCTGGAGATATTCGACCGCGTGTCCCAAGAGGAGATCGGTAACAGTTGGGTAACTAGACGATGTGCAGGGATCGGCGCTCTTCCGGCTCTACGGGGCATCGATCTCGGAGCATTGGGTGCTTATCCGAGGCGGTGATCCAGAACGTGGCTCGGGGGTCGACCGCAGCGAGCGAGTGTCGCTCGAATAGAGCAGGCTTCGCCGATCTGGGATAGGTATCACACACCGCCAGCCGCCTTGCGGCCACACGCCGATGTGCCGATCGGGGGCGGTCTCCGATATGAGTGCTTACGCCCGAGATCTGGTGATCTGGGTTGGTTTGGGAGGGGGCGCCTCACCGTGAAATCGGGTTGAATCGACGGTGGGGTGCAACGTTTCGGGTGGTGTTGTGCATCTGTAGTGGTGGATGGCTGATGAGGATGAGTCTTTGACTTCCGATGTGCGCCCGGGTCCTATGCCGGACTCGCTGGTCGAAGAGCTGTATCGCAGGGAGCGCGTTGGTCTGGTCCGACTTGCGTTGCTTGTAATCGGGTCGAAGGCCGCGGCTGAAGATGTTGTTCAGGAGTCGTTTCTGCGGTTGCGGTCGACTTCTTCGGAGTTGTCCGATCCGGTTCAGTATCTGCGGAGAATCGTGCTGAACCAGGCCCGTCAGGTTCTTCGGCGCCGTGAAATCGAGAGGCGACATGCGCCTGTGGATCCGGGAGTCGTGTTACCGCCGGAACTGGACGAGGTGTGGCAGCTCTTGGATGACCTTTCTGAGAATCGGCGTGTGGCGCTGGTGCTCCGCTACTACGAGGACCTTCCGTACACAGAAATAGCTCGTCTCATGGATTGCAGGGAAAGCACCGCCAGATCGTTGGTGCATCGTGGTTTGAAGAGTTTGAGGAGGAAGATCGATGCCGACCATGACTGAAACCGAAGACCGCTTGCGAAACACCTTGCATGCGGTGGCGTCGTCCGTTCACCACTCAGAGGAGATGACAGATGAAGTCGCCCGCACGGCTTCGCCAGCAGTGATTCCTCCGGATAACCGCCGTGAAGGAAGGTCCCGGCGTCGTAGTCCCTTCTTGGTGTTCGCTGCAAGCTTCCTCGCCGTCCTACTTGTCGGCGCGGTCAGTGTCCTGACTGGCGGCACTAGACCGGGAAGTGACCTGGATCCGCCAATAGAGCCAAATGCGTCGACCGACCCGGCTCCGGTCACCACAGTTCCGTCACCGGCGGATGAGAGCAGCCCCTCAACGTCCACACGTCCCGGAGAGCCTTCAGCCACCGCCGAGTTCTGGGCCCAAACCTTGGCTGGGTGGGTAGACATCGTGAGCCGAGCGGACACGTTCGGCCCTGACGAGCCAGAACCAGAGGCCCGAGTCACCGAATCTCGGGAGACAGGGGACCCCTTCGGAGACGGTGGGTCGATGGTGGCGACCGTTGTGTCCGCGGATGGTCAGCTCACTGTCAGGGCGGAGTATCTGGGACGGGATGAGACTATCGATGAGATTGATCTTGAAACCGAGATCGCCGAGCTGACCGCCGACGGGACCGCGCAGCATGTCGACACCATCTGGCATACGCCTGACGTGGATTCGGAGGCGACGGACGAGAGGGTGCAGGCCGAATACTTCCTCACCGAGGTGAAATCCGGATTGGCCCGGATGACGGTGTTGACCGTGCGGGGACGGTTGGTGGTGGAAGTCGACACGACCGATCCGGCACTGCTCTTCGACAAGAACCAGCTGATGGGCATCGCCACCGGCATGAATGGCACGTCACTCGACCTCACCTGGGACCCCGACCATCCTCTTTCGACGTCCGTGGAGTCTCTACCCGAGCCGACCGCCGACGACTGGGTCGCACTCGACAGCGACCTTTGGGTCGCATCTGTACAGGAGGGTGAAAGTGACCGGCTATGGGTCAAAACCGACACCCAGGACCCGACCTCTGCCAACTCCACCGACACCAGATCCCTCTATGCCTACGCCGGGAGCGACTTCGTGGTCATCGTCGTCGGAGAACCAGTGCCAGAAGCCATCACCGTGACCTGGGACGACGGAAGCACCGAATCTGTCGAACCCATCTGGAACACGGACCTCGGCATGGGGTTCGCCCGATTCGACAACAAGGCAGCCCAAGTGGTCTCTGTAGACGGTCCCTAGCCGAACGCCACCTCGTTCCAATGGTCTGCCGGGCCGGGGCCCTTCATTGATAGACGAGACGCCGAAGTGCCGATCGGTGCGGTTTGCCGACGCGGGCGTTCTCGCCCGTGAATAGATGTTCTGTGACAATCCGACCGTAATGGGCGATGGAGCGATCGCGTTCTCTCGGTCAGTTATGACCGATCTACCCGTCTGGCACGAGCTGGCGCGCGAAGTGGAGCAGTTGTTCGGAGCACCGATGGCTGAGAGTGAAGGGTGGAACGCCCGGCTGAAAAGGCACATCGATCGGGCAACGGCCTGGTGTGCACGGACCGGTATGGGGGTCCCATTGGTGGGAGGGATGTGGTTGTCGTTCACCCACCCCGATGCCGTCACCATCGCATGGCTGGCCGTTCGGCGTTCTGCCCGCCGCCGTCTCGATCGAGGTCCCGTACCGCATCGCGTTCCTCCCTGTTCGATGCCGCCAACCGGCACCGAGGCTGGCCCGAGGGTCTCAAGACCGTACCCCCACCCCGATGACGACATGCTCGAGGCCACGCGGTCGGCGACGCCCGGCGGAAGCTACCCGGCGCCCTACCCCGAGTCGCGCCGGGGGGAGTGATGCAGCAGGCTCACCCGATGCAAGTCGTTCACCTGGTTCGCCATGGCCGCACCGCGTGGAACGTGCAGCGGCGGGTAATGGGCTGGCTCGACGAGGGCGTGGAGCCCGTTGCTCTCCGCGACGCGGAGGCCGTGGCCGACGCTCTGGCGGGCGAGGCCGTGGCCGCGATCGTGTCGAGCCCGCTGCGCCGGGCACTGCAGACGGCAGATCCCTTGGCGAATCGGGTCGGTATCGAGCCGCTCCCCGACGACCGCGTCGGCGAACTGCGGGTGGGCCCGTGGGAGGGGCTCAGCGAGGACGAGATCGCCGAACGATGGCCCCAGGAGTGGCGCCGATGGCGGAACGAGCCGCACAACCTGGCGCTGGAGGGTCGCGAGACGCTGCGCGAACTGAGCGCCCGGGTCGCCGCGGTTCTGGACGAGCTCACCTGTAGCTCAGTCGTCTCCGGCGCGGCCGTGGTGTTCACCCACGATGCCGTGGTGCGGGCCGCGGTCGCCTGGGCGCTTCGGACGGGACCCGAGGTCTACCGGCACGTCGAGGTCGCCAACTGCTCCATCACCACGGTACGTGTCCTCGACGGTGTGCGCCGGCTGGTGCGGGCCAACCAGGTCGGCCACCTCGAACGGTCCGGTCGCGAGGGCTGCTAGCGGCTCGGGCGTGGACGGGCCGGCCTCGCCAGCCGGGATCGTGACGGTGACCGGCGAGCGGCGGGCGCACGCGACGAGCCGGGCGAGGTCGGTGAGCGACGTCACCACGGGGACGCCACTCCCCGCGAACGCGTCCGGGTGGCCGGGACGAGAGAGCCCGACGAAGCGGACCCCCGCGGCCCGGGCGACGGCAGCGTCGCGCACCGCGTCGCCGACGAACAGGATGTCGTTGGGAGCGACGCCGATCCTGGCCGCCCAGGATCGGAGCTGCGCCACCTTGGGATGGTCCGGCCGCCAGCCGTCGACCGCAGCTAGGTGCTGGGCCAGCCCGTGGCGCCGGCAAAACTCCTGGACGAGCTCAGCGCGCGTGCTGCTGCAGACGAGGGCGGGGACGTCGGCGCGCCCGAGGCGATCGATGGCCGCTCCCGCGTCCGCGAACGGTCGGCAGCCTCCCATGAGGCCTTCCTTGGCGGCTTCGAAACCGACGGCGATCTCGTCGAGGCACGGGTGGCCGTACGCGATGGCGTCGAGCTGGGTCCGGAAGTCGTCGCCCGCGGTCGCGAGGTAGCGGCTCGTGGCTTCGTCGCCCGGCATGCCGAACTCGACCGAGAGCAGCTCGGCCGCGAGCTTCGCGAGCGTCCCCATGGAGTCTGCCACCGTGCCGTCGAAGTCGAACGCCACCGCACGCACCCCCATGTAGTGGGCACCCGGTCCGCCAGCCCACCAGGACGCCCGCAGCCGCACGCTTACGATCCCCGCGCAGAGGACCGCCACGACCACGAGCGCGGCCAGCAGCGAGCCGGCATGCACTGCTGCGCCCAAGGCGCCGAGCGTTAGGATCAGCAGTCGCAGGTCGCGCCCCCGGCCGCCCGCGAGAAGGACACCGTGGTACCTGTGGCCGAGGTCGACCGCGGCCTTGGCCGTGGTGTAGCTGACGAGCAGTTGCCCGACGAGCGCCAGGCCGGCGATGGCTATCACCACCGGCACCTGTGCCGACCCAAGAAGGCTGGTGAGGTCCCCCGAGGTTGCGAGGTAGATGGCCGCGCCGGTAAAGAGCAGGCCGTCCGCCGCCCGGTCGAGGACCGCGTCGAAGAACGAGCCGAAGCGCGACGAGCGGTGCGCTAGGCGGGCGATCTCGCCGTCGCTGCCGTCGAGCACGCTTGCCGCCGTGACGAGGACCGCGGCTACTACCGGGGCGTGGGCGGCCAGGGCCGCCGCGGCGGCGAACGCGGCGGCGAACGCGGCAATCGTGACCTGGTTCGGGGTGATCGAGGGGAAGACACCGAGCAGCACCGGGGTCACGAAGCGCTGCGAAACCGCCCGGTTCAGGCGCGTCGCCACGGCGCCGTCGAGCGTCTTACCGGTGCTTCGGAACAGGTACCGGCTGCCGCGGCGGTGGTCGGTCGGGGTGTCGACGTCAAACCACCATTCGTCGGCCTCGAGAGGCAGCGCGCGTGCCGTGCCGAGGCTGGCAAGCACTTGCAGGGCACCAGCGAACGCGGTGTCGCCGCATGCAGCGACCTCCTCGACCGCGTCAAGCACCGCCGCCGTGCAGACGAAGGCGCCCACGTCGAACGCGTCGTAAGCGGGCAGCATTTTGCCGATGGCCTCGACGCGGTCGCCGGTGAGTCGAACCTTCATGGCGTCGGCCGGGTCGACACCGGCGGCCCGTCCGAGCGAGCGGTCCACAGCGACGACGACCTCGCCCGGTCGCACCGACGTCGCCCGGAGGCGACGCAGCAGTGCCGACGCGAAGACGTGATCGGCCATCACCAGCACGAACGGTGTGTCGCCGACGATGTCCTTCGCGGCGAGGACGGAGAGTCCGTTGCCCTCCCGATAGCGCGCGTTGTGGACCACGGCAACGCGCAGCCCTCGGCGACGGCTCACGTCGAGGGCCTCCCGGGTGACACGTTCGTGTTCGTGGCCAACAACGACGACGACGTCGTCGAAGCCGGCCTCGTGCGCCCCGACGATCGACCGTTCCAGAAGTGTCATACCCCCGACCCGCACCAGAGGTTTCGCACTCACTTTGGGCTGGAGGCGCGACCCAACCCCGGCGGCAAGCACGACAAGCCGGGACGTCTGCATGCTTCTCGATCTCCTTCCTGCTGTAGCCCCGAATGAGCTGGCCCGGGATTGATGCAGTGCGGGTTAGCTGGTCCCGGCCGTGGTGGCCAGATTGTGACCGTACCACTGAGCGTCCCAACACATGGATGTCGTACTCAACAGGTGGGATGTCGCCAATCTCGCCGTGGAGGCAGATTGCGTTGCACCAGTCGATCCGCTCGATGATCGCGATCTCGAGCCGGTAGCGGCGGAAACGGTTCTTCTGTGATCGACTCCGGCCTCGAGGAGCAATCCCCGCACCGGCCGCCGGACGGTTTTGGTCACCCTGCGCTCGGTGAAGCCGCCACTGTGGCGGCGAATCGCAGTGGAGTCAGCCACAACGTTGGGCGGGTCCCATGCCATCTACCTCAACCTGTACCACGAACTCCACCCGACGGAATGATCCGTCACCCGTCCCCGAGGGCGAGGACACCCCTATCAGCCTGACGACGAACAACGCCTCCCTTCTACTTCCGGTAGCTGGTCAGCCAGTCGAGATACGGGCGACCAGCCACCCCGGAGCTGACCGAAGCAGTGCTGGAGTTCGGCGAACGCGAGCGGATCCCAATGGTCGACCGCGGGTACGATCGAAGTGGTCGTCGTCGTTGGGTTGGAACGCTCAACCCTCTGGCCCCCGGCGAACTTCGCTATCGGATAGCGGCCGGTGACGGGTCAACCCGCACACGGTGGCATCGGACCCCGGTCGCCGAATGGATACCGGATCTCCTTGTGGATCACAGCCAGACCCTCCCGCCGGACCGCGTCGTAGGCCTTGCGCCATCCCAGTCGGGGATGGCTATGGCCGTTCGATCGGCACCTTCACGGCGTTGCCGTACTCGGTCCATGAGCCGTCGTAGTTACGAACTTGGTCGAATCCGAGCAGGTGGGTGAGCACGAACCAGGTATGAGAGGACCGCTCGCCGATCCGGCAATAGGCAATGACATCGTCCGATGGCGAGAGCCCTACCTCTCTCTGATACAGAGCTTTGAGTTCATCGGCTGTCTTGAAGGTGTTGTCTTCGTTTGCCGCTTGCTTCCACGGTACGTTCTTCGCACTGGGGATGTGGCCACCGCGGAGCGCACCTTCATTGGGGTAGTCGGGCATGTGGAGTCTTTCTCCCCGGAACTCCTCGGGTGAGCGAACATCGATGAGGGGCTTCTTGGACTGGCTGTGGGGAAGAACGTCTGCCATGAAGGCCCGGATCTTGCTGTCGTCACGTGGGGGTACCGGATACTCGGCCGGCTGCGGCTCCGGCACATCGGTGTTGAGCGGCCTTCCCTCTTCCACCCACTTTGCCCGTCCTCCGTCGAGAAGCCTGAGGTCCTTGTGGCCGAACAACGAGAAGACCCAAAGGGCATAGGCCGCCCACCAGTTGAAGTTGTCGCCGTAAAAGACAACAGTCTTTTGGGGGGTGATGCCCTTCTGGCCGGCCAATGTGGCAAAGGCGTCTGCTGTTAGATAGTCGCGGACCAGAGGGTCGTTGAGGTCGGCAACCCAGTCGATTTTGACTGCGCCGGGTATGTGACCGGTGTTGTACACCAGCACATCTTCATCTGATTCGACGATCACCACATCCGGATCGTCGAGATGTTCGGCTACCCACTCGGTGGAAACGAGACGCTCCGGGTGGGCATAACCCTGGAACTTCGATGAGGGGTCGTCCTTGGCCGTCATGGACGCTCTTCGCTCCCTTCTTCTAAACACTATCACTGTAGTGCTATTTCAGCTCTGGCCTAAACTGGCGTCCATGCCGTTACCTTCTCGCCTCGCCCAGATCGTCGAGGTGTTCTACTCCTCTCCCAAGGAATTCAGAGTCGAAGCATTGCTCGACTTCGCCAATCGCCTTCCTCCGCTCCCTGAGGAGCTTGCCGCGCATCACGATCAACTCGAGCAGGTGCAGGAATGTCAGACACCGTTCTTCCTGGCGAGCAAGGTCGAGGACGGAAAGGTCAGACTCTTCTTCGACGCACCGCCCGAGTCGCCGACGGTGCGAGGCTACGCCGGCATCCTTGCCGCCGGGCTCGATGGTGAGACGCCCGAGGCAATCCTCGAAGTTGACAACGACTTTTATCTCAACATGGGTCTGGAGGAGGTTGTGACTCCACTCCGCTTGCGCGGCATGGGGGCGATCATGTTTCGGCTCA
>Ga0326597_10008969_pt1 | contig 13447 bp, 10 predicted proteins | sample RVTome_12_FD_203789 | JGI IMG/M metagenome (GOLD analysis project Ga0326597, IMG submission 203789) | Soil microbial communities from uranium-contaminated site in the Upper Colorado River Basin, Wyoming, United States - RVT100D185 | ecosystem: Environmental > Terrestrial > Soil > Contaminated >... | reverse complement strand
TCGGCGGCGGCGCCGACGCCGTGCTCGAGCGCGTCGGGCGGCTCGGCGATGGGTGGTTTCCGCTGATAGGAGCCAACGAGAAGTGTAGGGCCATGATCGATGCGATCCACACCCACGCGCGCGCCGCTGGCCGCGACCCAAAAAGCATCGGCATCGAAGGGAGAGTCGCGCTCGGCCAAGGTTAGCCTGAGACCTGGATCAACGAGATCCAAGCCTGGAAAGATCTCGGCGCGACGCATTTAACGTTTAGCACGATGAAAGCGGGACTCACCGATCCTTCAGCGCATATCGAGGCAATTCGCCGCTTCAAAGACGCGACCGCGCAGAATTGGTAACGTTTCCCTTCACGCACCGAGGCTTGGTGAGGACGCGCACATAAAGATAGCCCTACTTGCCAGAAGCCTATTTCGTCCGATACGACAGATTCGAGTTCAGCCACCCACTTAGGATTAATTTGAACAACGCCTCAATGCCGTTTGGCGCCGTATTGGATAGTTGGAGAATTCAATTCAATCGTAAGGCTAACGACCAAGCTCACTGGCGCGACGTCAGGAGCGTCCCGTGCAGCGTTTTGTTATTTTTCTCCTTTGTATTCCGTAAACCCATCTCTCAACTCCCGGAATGTCTTTGGTTTGTATTTCTCAAAGCTCTCTTCGTCCACGTAAACGAAGTCGTATCCCACGTCTGCCTGCACCCGGTTGATGTCTTCGCACCATTGGCGCAGCCGTCGCAACTTCAGCGGCACGTCCAAATCTTCCTGCCCTTTGGTTTCGGCAATGACAATTCGCCTGTCGGCTAGCTTGATCAGAAAATCCGGGTAGTAGTTGGAAATATCGCCGTCCACGTTCACGTAATCCAGCTTGAAATGCACCGCCAGATAATTCTTGGCGTAGGAAACCACATCGTCGCAGTCCTCCAGGAATCGGGCGAAGCGCAATTCAAGAGGGCTGTCTCCAATGATGCGGTTAAAGACGCTCTTTTTCGGGATGAGGTAGCCCTGATCCTTTGCCACGAAGGGGCGCGTTTGACGCAGCTTGATGGTGTCGCGAATTTCGGCGTCGCCCTTGTCCTGCACGGTTAGAGCGTTGATCGCTTTCTTGAAGGTCTCGAACAGGGTTTTGGTGGCGGCCAGTTCCGACAGATTGCGCAGCGTGTTGGGGCTTTCCAGGTCCACCGGGCGGTCGAACAACTGCTCTTGCACAAACGTTTTGACCTTGCCATACAGGACATCGTAACCGCTGACCAGCCGCAAGTCCTTCATCACGGTCTGCGCGAAGTAACCGATCACGCTGCTGTAATCGGCAACGCCGCCCGTGTCGAGGATAATGCTATGGTTCACCTCTCCGGTGATGCTGTCCTTGAAGACGATCTCCCGCTGTTCCTCCTCGCTGAATTGCCGGTAGGCCACGCGTTGATTCCCCAGCGCGCCCACGTCCAGCGCTGCCAGATTCTTGTATTCCCGGTAGACGCGCGGGGTCAGCACGGGGATTTCAATATCCAGCGCGTCGATGTCTTTCTTCTCGTTCTCCTTGTCAACCTCCACCACCAGTGGCGTTTTGGGCTGCGTGCCTTCGCCCATCGGCTTGCGCTCCAGCACCACGCCTTCCGCCTGAATGGATTCCACGAAATCCATAAAGGCATTCGTGCCGACTACGCTGACGTATTCCTCCACGTCGGGGTACATCTTGCGCAGGCCGCGACCCAGGGTTTGTTCGGGCAGGATGTTGCTCTGGGCGGAATAGGCGCGCAGCCCGACAATGGTGGTGACGTTACGCACGTCCCATCCCTCTTTGAGCACCATCACGGAAATGATCGCCTTGTAGGGGCTGTCCAGCCCGTCGATCTCGTTGGCGTGTTTGCGCAGCTTATCCAATTCCTCTTTGTCTTTGCCCGACGTTGATTCGGAAATCTCGCCGTTTCTCTTGGTGTGAATGACCAGCACCGCTCCCTGCAAGTCGGAGTAGGTACGTTCCAGGTATTCGGCTACGTCGTCGCAATTCCGGGTGTCGTCGGTCATCACAAACAGGATGGCCTTCTTGCCCAGCTTTTCGTGCTCGGCATACGCCTTGCGCCACTCGAGCACGCCCAGGTGAATATAATCGGCGTATTTCTCGGTGTACTTCGCGCTCTGGCGCTCCACCAGCTTGGCGCGGCTGGGAGCGTCGGGCAGAACGGGATGCTTGACCACATTTTGCTTGATGGCTTCCACCAGCGGATAGTCGGCCACGGTCTGCACGAAGATCGCGCCGTTGTTGTGTTTGGGCGTAGCGGTCACGTCCACTTGCAGAGCGAGCGCGCCCCCTTTTTGCTTCAGGCGGTTGTGGATGTCCTCGATGGACTTGAACCACGCCATGTTCGGGTCATGAATATGGTGCGCCTCGTCGTTGAGCACAATCAGTTCGTCGATGTCGCGCACGATCATGCCCAAATCCACTTTCGAGTCGGTGGTCGCTCCGCTGGGCCGTTTGCCAAGAAAATAATCCATCGTGTTCTCATCGTCAGGCGAAGCGGGAATGTCTTCGCCGGCATAGACGCGGTGGATGTTGGTTAAAAAGATATTCCCCGTAGGACGGGTGATGCGCACCTCATCCTGTAGGTGGAGCGTCAGTTGAAAATCGTCGCGCCAGTTGCGCCCGTCTACGCCGTTGTCGGGCAAGACGGGGTCGTCTTTCAAAAAAATCCGCAGTCCCTGAAAATCCTTGTAGATGCGATCCAGCACGATGATGTTGGGGGCGATCACCAGAAAGTTGCGCGCCAGCCCCGACTCCGGCTCGTATAGTTTGTGATAAAAGCTCCACGCCAGCACCAGACTCAACACTTTCGTCTTGCCTGTCCCGGTCGCCATTTTCACCACAAAGCGCCGCCAGGTCTCATCGAACATCCCGGCGGAAATCGCGCCAGAACTGTCGTAGCGCATCAGGTCGTACTTGTCCTGCACAGCTACCGCATCGTACAGATAGATGATCGTCTCCAATGCCTCGCGTTGGGCAAAGTAATATTGGAACTCGACCATTGTGCCGTCGGCTTGGGGGAGCAGGTGCGGCGTGTTGAACCACCAGTTGAGCAGACTGCGACTGGTGTCCGTCGCGCCCGCATAGCCGCTCTCCCGCCATTCCTTCACTTTCTTTCGCAGTTGCGACACCAGCGGCGGCATCAGCTTTTCAGAGCTGGATTCCCGCAGGGCTTCATCCGCCGGGAACCAGCGTATGGCCGGGTCGAGGATGGCATAGGGCGATTCGGGGAAGTTGGGATGGAGCGCCATTATTTGTCCCCATCTTCAAGTCGCTTGATTCTTGAGTCGTCTGTCAAAAGTTTCATCTGCTGGATTGCGATCTGGTTTAACTTGCGGAGCCTCTCCGACTGGGGCGCTTTTTCCTGTATGAAAAGAGCGTTCAGATTTTCCAGATTGGAGAGGCAGACGAGCTGCGACACATTCGCGTAGTCTCGGATATTACCCTTCTCGCCCGGATGGCTGTCGCGCCATTCCTTGGCGGTCATTCCGAACAGAGCCATGTTCAGGACATCCGCCTCCGAGGCGTAGATCAGGTTCGTCTGGCGCGGAGTGAGTTTCGGCGGGATCAGGTTCTCTTTGATGGCGTCGGTATGAATCCGGTAGTTGATTTTGGTCAGATTGCGCCGGATATCCCAGCCGAGCTGCTTGCGCTCGTCGTCCTTGAGTCGCTGGAACTCCTTGATCAGGTATAATTTAAATTCAACGGAAATCCAGGACGCAAACTCGAAGGCAATGTCCTTTTGGGCATAGGTTCCGCCGTATCGGCCGGCCTTGGATTTCAACCCGATGGCGTTTGTTGTTTCAATCCATCGCTTGGCGGTCAGGGAAAAACTGTTGAGTCCGGCCTGCTTTCTAAACCCATCGAATTCGATGGGTTTAAAATCGGGGTTGTTCAATTGCTCCCAGATGCCGAGGAATTCGATCGTATTGCGATTCCGAAGCCAGTTCTGGATGATGTAGTCGGTCCGCTCGGCGTCCTTGTACCGCGCCATGTCCGTGATGCAGATATAGTCAACATCCTGCAACGTGTGGACCGCAATCTCCTTTTCGAGGACTTTGATCTTCGCCACTATTTCTTCCCTCCCACGCTCACCTCGACAATGGTCATGGTGTCGTTGCCGAAGATGTCCACCACTTTGACCGCCAGCTTGCGCCGCCCCCCCGGCTCGCATTCATGAAAGACGCTGGTCAGTTCCAGCTTGCGCTCTTTCTTAGTGCGGAAGGACTGCCACTCGTTCTCGAAGATGTAATCTCCGGTCCATCGCTCTTCCCACTCGCCGCCCTGCCCTGAGCCTGCCTGCGGTGAGCTTGTCGAACCCGTCGAAGGGTCATTCTTTACGCCTGTCTGCGTGCGATCACGCACAGGCAGGCGGACGATCTCGCGTTTGCTCTCAAAGTTGAAATCCACCGACCAGTAATCGATCCAGTCCGTCCATTTTTTCGTCAGCACCTCGCGTTTCACAATGCCCTTCGCGTCCTTACTCACCTTGACGATCTGCCCCCGCTCCACAACGATCTTGCTGGCCTTGTCCTTGAGCGTCGCTTCCGCGTTGGCAATCGAATCTTGCGAATAGAAAACCGAGAAGTCGGTCAGTTCCACCGCCACTTTGGAGGGCGCATGGCCATGCGCCCCTACAACGTGAGGCTTCAATTCGATGGCGGCCACGTCGTGAAAGACCACTTGGTTCTTTTCCACCGCCCGCTTGTCGAACACCTCGGCAGGGATGTATTTGGGGGCGATGTCGATGCCTTTGGCGCGAGCGTCGTCCAGTACGTTGGGGAACAGCCCCATCTCAAATTCAAAGCCCAGGATGTCCACTTTGGTGATGTGCTTCTTGCGGCATTCGAGGATGATCTCTTCCACGAAGAGCCGCGTCACCGGCAGGTTGACCGGCCCCACCGACACCAGCCGCCCGGCCTTCTTGCCGTGGAAGGTGGCAAAGCCGTCGGTCTTTTCAGCGCGGTAGGCGCGCAAGATCAGGTCGACGAAGGCGGCTTCTTTTTCCGCCAGTTGCTTTTGCTGTTCCGCCTCGCGCAGGTTGGGGTTGACGCCGATGTAGTGCTGGCGCTCGTACTTGCCCAGGTTGAGGATTTCAAAGGCGCGGTAGTTTTTGCCTTCGGCTTTCAACTGCCGCTGCACGCCGATCAGACGCTTGCGGGTGGTGTGGATGGCGAACTTGCCCAAGTCGCTGGTGATCCATTTTCGGCCCAGCTTTTCGGCCACGGCGGCGGTGGTGCCGGAGCCGCAGAAGAAATCGGCGATGAGGTCGCCTTCGTTGGAAGAGGCTTTGATGATGCGTTCGAGCAAGGCTTCTGGTTTTTGGGTGGGGTAACCCGTGCGCTGGGTTGAGGACGCTCCGATTCCGGTAATGTCATCCCACAATGACTGGATGGAGACGCCGGAGCCATCATCCAAGTATTGCTTCTTTTGAGGAACCGTTCCGGGCGAAGTCTGAATAATCAGCCCCTCAGCCATTAGATCCTTCATCGTCGCTTCGCTGTATCGCCAATATCGCGTGACGCCCATGATCTCGTAACTTGGGTTTCCCTTCGCGGCGCCACCCGGTCCGATCATACTTACGAGCCTATATCTCCTCCCCGTGTCGGGATCGGTATATTTGAAGAACGAGCTGATGTATTCCTCCGAGTAAGGAAGAAACAAATTATTGAAGATGTAGGCCGGAGACTTTGCGTAAGCGAACACGGTGTCCGTGTTTGCGCCCATATATTTGCTGCCTTGCCCAATGTTGCCTTTCACCGTGTGAGCCCGCTTCCATGTGATTTCGTTGATGAAGTTGTCCGTTCCCAACACCTCGTTCATTACGAGCCGGATGAACGCATTCACCCTCCAGTCACAATGCACATAGATACTCCCATCCTCGGCCAGCAAATCCCGCATCAGCACCAGCCGCTCGTAGATCATGGCGATGAAGGAGTCAGCGCCCTTGCCCCAAGTGTCGCGGTAGGCGATCTCCTCCAGGATGTTGGGCTTCTTGGTGAAAGTGTCGCCGCCGATCTCGATGTCCATGGAAAAATCTGCGCCTACGTCAAAGGGCGGGTCGATATAGATCAGCTTGAGGCCGCCCTACTTTTCGATCTCCTCACGCAACGGACCGTTCTTCAGCGATGAGAGTATCAGCTTGTTGTCGCCCCAGATCAGTTTGTTCGTCCAGCCCTTGAGCTGGCGGCCACGCTCGTCAAAAAGCAATCCTTGTGGTGACGTGTCCTCTGGCCTTTCGGCGCGCGGCTCGTCCACCTGCTCGATCACCTGAAACGGCAGCACGATATTGCAGACCTCGCTGGTCTTGCCGTTCCAGACCAGTTCCACCTCGCGATTGTCTTCGAACAGCAGAAAGCGAAACTTATCCGGCAGCGGCTTGTCCGCTTCGATATAGCGGACGATCTCTTGTTGTTCTTGTTCGGTCAGTCGGGGCATGGAATTTTTCTTCTTTTTGCGGCTTTACGACCCCGAGTCAGGCCAAGGGGCGCGATGGAAAATATAACGTCAGGAGTCGGCGGTGAGTGCAGCTCGGCCGCAGGAATCCGTTGTTAGACAAGCCACATTTACCGTTCCTGACTGCGCCAGCGTTTGACGATCGCATCCACATCCAGGTCCACCAACCCGTCCTTCCACTTCGCGTAGAAATCCACGTCATCGCTGTTGGGTGCCGGGCTCGGCTTATCGAACTGAACCCGAGTCGGGAGGGGAACCGCCTCCCCGAGCACCAGCGCCTCACCTCGACCCAAACCGGCCAGAACGCTGACCAAGTCTCCCTCGCTCTCGGGCACGAGGCTCCGGACGTAGCCCTGGTCGTCCGGGTTGGTGATCCGCAGACAGATAAATGTTCCACACTGAGCAAGCACCGTCTCGGAGACTTCGTGGGGCCGCTGACTGACAACGGCAAGCCCGACGCCATACTTTCGTCCCTCCTTGGCGATCCGTTCCATCGACTTCCGCGAGCCAGCGAACTGGCTCTCGGCAGCGCGGGGTATGTACGCGTGCGCTTCCTCGCACATGAGCAGGATCGGAAACTCCCGGTACTGCGGGTTCCAGTAGTTGAACTCGAATGCCAAGCGCCCGATCTGCGCGGCCACCGTGGGTCGCACGTCGAATGGCACGGAGCTGAGGTCGATGACCGTGACCGCAGCCTTCTTGGTGCCGAGCCCCACGAAGTCTCGGAGCAGCCCCGACAGGGACGCCGATGTGTTGCGGCTCTTGGGCTTTAACAAGAAGTCGTATCGCACATCGTTGAGCTTGCTCTCGATCCGCATCAAAAACCGACCGAAGTCGCCAAACATGTCCCCTTGTCTGTTACCGACCCGCTCTACGTTCTTTGCGCCCACCTTGGCCAAAATATCATCAAGAGAAAAGTAGATCGGAGTGTCCACGGTGACTCTTGCCAAGCCAAGTGCGGGAGTGGCGCTCGTGTTCTCTCGCTGCCGTCCCTCCAGCAAACAGTCACGAAAGAACGCCGTCTGGTTTGTGGCCTCTCTCTCGCTATGCTCGATGAGCAGGTCGCAGAGTTCCGCGTAGGTCATCAACCAGTACGGCATCTCCAGCTCGCGGGCATCGACGTGCCGGACAATGGCGTCGGCAAACGCGTAGGAGTGCGTCCCGTCGGGCCGCTTCCAGCAATATTCGCCGTGCAAGTCGAGAATGATGATATGAGATCTGGGCATCACCGCTACCGTCTTCTGCACAACGGAAGCCACAGTCCACGATTTTCCCGACCCGGTCTGCCCCAGAATAGCAAAGTGCCGCCCGAACAGGTTCGTCGGGTCCAGACACACCTTAAGCGAGGGATGCGATGCAAGCGTTCCCACGGCCAGGCCCTTAGACTGGAACCGGTCGAACATCCTCGCGACGTCAGTTGAGCCGATCGCGTGGACTTCCGCCCCTGTGGTCGGGTACCGCGCAACACCGCGCTCGAACTGGCCGTCCGCGAGAATCGAGCCGACAGGCGTGAGTCGAGCAATTCGCTTGGCGAAGGGCAATCTGGCGGTATCGTCGCCGGGCGTCTCGATAGTCGGCGCGGCGAGCGCTTCCTGTTCGGTCATGCGAGTCACGATGGCAATAAGGTAAACTTCGTTCTGCTTGACCGCTACGTACGAGCCGAGCTGCCCGACTACCACGTCCTCATCACCGATGGTAACGGTCGGCGTGTGCCCCTGTTCGTCCTCGATTAAGGTCGCCATGAGGAGGTTTCCTTGAACATCGACGACGTGGCCGATCACGGTGTGGGGGGTATCGGGCATCGGTCAGACCTCCTTGCAAAGTTTCTCAAAGCACCATAGGTCGGCATGGCCGGGACCGACCGTCCCCTTTAGGGAGCAGCGTGCTTCCGTCACCACCACCGTATTTGTCTTCACGCTCCAACGATTCCACGCCGTATCGGAGAGCGCCTTGGTGAAGATAAGCAGAGTGAAGTCCGTTCGCGCCAGTGCGGCCTCGATAACAGCGTTCACATGTTCGTCGGTGAAGCCATACCCAAAGCATGCCAAGCGATTGACCGGATTTACATTGTGACCCAAGCATCCACGGAAAGTGGACCAGAGCGCGGCGTAAGGGGGAACCATAGTGTCTGTGGCTTTCCTGCGTTGCGGGGGCACCATCAGCCGCTTCGTACCGCTCGGCGGTACCAATCCAAACGCACAGCGGCGGACACCCCGCTGAGGGCATTCATACCAACCCAAGGACCCGTGAAGTTTTAAGAGATGAATGGGCTTCACCGTCTCATCGAACTGGCGTCCTTTGTGCGTGCCCCGAATCCGACCGATGCGTTCCTCGAATACTGCTGGGTCGAAATAGGCATGCTCCACGCCGAGGAATCCATCTGATACGCGGACCTTGGCGATCTCCGCGGCACGTTCAAGTAACGGGTCATAATTGAGGCTGAACACCTTCACGTATGGGTCCGCACGCTGAGAAAGCCGACGAACGAAATTAATATGCAGATCTAGATTTGGACTTTTAGGGAGGAATAACTCCGCTATGGCCGCTGTGACCAGATGCCGATACGGCGTGTCCATTGCCCCACCATCGTCGAGCAGATCGAGAGCATGCTCGATCCCCAACGCCCCGCCATCAAGTTTGGCCTGAATGTCCGCCCGCTTTTGTGCATCTGTAATCCGATCCTCTATGAGATCCCATAGCTCGGAGGCGAGCGGATATCCGGTGTTTTCCAGGTATGACGAGCCTGCCCCGAGAAGGTAGCCGACCCGCTGAGCCTTCAGTTGCTCTGTGACCTTTGCCTCGAGGCTGCTTAAGAATTCAGGTGCGGCGGTCATCTACTTGTGCGATTGATGGCTTGCGGCTCCAGCGACAAGCCAGCCGAGCGAGTGCGCAGCAGCCTTATAAGGGTTAGGCGCTGGCATGCTAAAAGGGTGTGTCATCGTCGAGGGTCTCAAGCTCTGGAGGTTCCTCCTGTTCGTCGACCGCACGCGCGCCGAGCATCTCGATTAGCCTCTCGCCCTGGGCCAGGAGTTGGTCGTAGGTCATGACCGAGATGTCGGTCAGACGGCGATTGAGCCCGTGCAGAGCCCTGAGCTGGTCTTCAGGCCATCCAGCAGAGCGGCCGATCACTGTGATCGCACGCGGGTGATAGGCGACGATCTGGGGATGATCTCTAAGACCTTTAGCTGCAACCTCGTGCAGAACATCTAGATAACGATGGCATTGACCAATCGCTCGCGACACGTCCGCTGAGAAGTAATAGTCCCGGTGCGCATCGTCGAGGAGGAGTACTCTAGAGTCTGGCCGTTTCAGCTCGACGAGATCTCGGTACCCCGAAATCACCGTGGGTAGTAGAAGATCGAGCTGATCACCTGGAGAAATTTCACGAATCTCGTCGCGAACAACGTAAGCGTTGCCAAACGCCCAGGAGTGCTTTTCACACCACTCTTGATAAACCGCCTCTGACGCTTCTCCGGAGTCTAGCAGTTCCCTCAATTGGGCTACGGCGGTCCGCATCTCGCTAAGGCGGATCGCGCCTCGAAAAGCCTTGATCAGCTCGTCGCTTAGGTTGGTCTGATCCAAATGGCGCAGCACCTCTGCCTGACTCAAGACGTTGGCCAGGGCGGCCGCCACAGCGGCCGGATCGTGCTCACCAATTTGCGCGGTTCCCTCAGCCACCCGGATGAGGAGATAGCTGCCATCCTCTGCGGTCTCCGCAACGGTAAGGTGTTGTTTAAGACCGCGCAGAAGTGCGCGGGATGCAGCCTCGTCCAAAGAGACCGACTTCTCCTCGATCAGCGCCCAATCCATCGGTGGCTCTGCCTTCCGATAGCTCTGGACCTTTATGGCCAGCTCCGTGCCTGCACTGCGACGGATGAAGAAGGGCACCATGATCACGCGGCGGCGGCTAGTCTCGTGGAGGATAACAGGATCGCTGTAACTAACCCGGCCCGACTGCGCCTCGCGCCGTTCTATTGCTCGGATGTCTTCGTCTTCAGGCATGCCGTTCCACGCCTAACGTATGGCGTCTTATCCCTCATGCCGCTAAGGAATACAGTTACGGCAGAATCGCATGCGTGGCATTTGGGATAAAACGTGCTGGACTAAACCGCTGAGCGGGAATTTACCGCTTGCTATGGGGATTGTAAAGGGAAACGTCGACTGAGATCAGAGTCTGGTGTCTAGTCTGATTCTGCTGAAAAACCCTCCGTTCATCCTTCGAGAGCCTCAGGACGAACGGCGGAGCGGTAGAAATCATTGGAGTTTTTCCGTTCATGCTGAGCTTGTCGAAGCATTCCTAGGGGTTTTTCAGCAGAATCTAGTCTGGTGTCTGACTTGCCAAACTTGCATAAGTCTGTTGCCTCGCTCAGCACTCGTCGTGCGGATCCTGGCTTACGTAAACAACGCAAGCTGACACCGCTGACGCGGAGTCCAGCAGCCCTTCGAAGTCCTGGATTCCGGCTCTCGCGTCCTCGCGAAAGCGGGGATCACGCCCGATCGGCTGGAATGACGCCAAACCCTAGTGACAATCGCCCAACACTACTCTATGTTTGTCCACGGGGTAGTAGCCCGCGCACGGCTTCGAACGGCTCCCCGCCTTCCTTTACCGCTTCCCGAACCGCGTCGATGACGTTAATCAAATTCCTTTCTTTCGCCTCGTAAACCGCTTCGAACAGCCTCAGGTTCTTCAGATAGAGCAGATAGTGAATCATCACCGCGTTGTTGAGCGGTTGTTTGGCGAAGCCGCGAAAGCGGTGCCCCGGACGGCTAGCGATGCGCTCGTCCCACTCCTTCTTACCGCGCTCGAAGATCGCCTCGCGCAGCCGTAGCTTGTCTTCGAGCGGAATCTCTTTGCCGTAGAGTTCGCTAAGCGACTCGCCGAGCTTTTCTATGAAATCCGAAAATTCCAATTCTTCCTGCCAGGCCTGGATGGCTCTCTGGTGCTCCGCGCTGTTTTCGCCGAAGCGGTCGCGAAAGAAGTCGATGGCCGCGCGATGGCCGATAAAATTGGCCGAGCTCTCGTTGAAATCACCTGCGCCTTTCACGTACAGCGTATTGTGAAAAAGCTCGTGGAATACGACTTCGGCCAAGGTGACTTTGTCGTAGCGCAGGAGGTGAGAAAGCAGCGGATCGTCAAACCAGCCGAGCGTGCTGAAGGCCGCGGAGGCGCGTATGTTGGTGTCGTATCCCTCGGATTGAAGATCCGCCGCCGCGCCGTCCGCGTCCGCTTTGGAAAAGTAGCCTTTATACGGAACCCAGCCGACGATGAGAAACCACCAGGCGTAGGGTGTCAATTCCGTCTTGGGCGCGGCGGTAAGAATGAAGGTGAGATCCGGCCGGTCGACGTAGGAGTAGCTGGAATAGCTGCCCCCGACATTCAACTTCAAAACATCCCGCGCGTAGTCCCGCACGGCCAGCACCAGCTTCAATTTCTCCTGGGTATCCCCATTCAATTCAGGCTTTTCAAGAAACTGCGTGATCGGTTCGCGCCGCCACAGAATCTTTCCCTCTTCGTAGGCGGCGCGCAGCACGTAAAATGGCGAGCAGGCGGAAAGAAACGCCGACAGAAGCGAGCACAGAGCGATTAGAACACTGAGAGTCGAGAATTTATGGGGCGCTGGCACAGCAGGAGATTATAGCATCCCATTGCTAAAGGAAAATCTCCCTGATCCGATCCCCAGCCAGCAGCGCCGCAAAGACCCTTCTTATGCTACCCGGCCCATTTTCAGCAAATAGGTCCGCTCGCTGATCTTTTTCGAACGTTTTCAGCCGGAGTCGAACCGCCGTGCGCGAAATGGAAAAAGCGAGTGGTTGAATAGATGAGGCCGAAACCCAGCGCGACTAAAGATTAAACTGCGCCCGCGATCAGGCCGTTTACTAAAAGCTGTGGGAACATGAGCCTCTATTGAGGCGGGGAAAGTCCCCGGGGCTGGTGAATTTTTAGACCTTTCACTTTTGCGATCGCTTCGAAGTCCCGGTCGTTGTGATAAAGCTCTGCCCTGGCTTCGAGGCAAGTTGCAGCGATCAAGCAGTCTATCGTCTTGCGAATGGTAAAGCCCCGCCGGCGGCAATCACGGTAGATGCGCGCGGCGTGCTCAAACGTTTGCAGGCCGCGCATTCGAAGGATGGGGTAGCTTTCAAGGATACTCCGCACGCGGCGATATTCAGTGTCCTCCGATATTCCCTGCAAGACCTCACAATAAATGAGATCGGTCAGAGCCAGAGCTTCCCCGCGGCTAATCAGTTCCGTGAGATGGAAGTCGAAGGAAGTCTCTTTGGCCTCCAGGAAATCAATCCAAACGCTGGTATCGACGACAATCACAGGCGGCTGCGGCGAAGCTCATCGAGGTCGCCCTTCCACTTCACCTTGCCGCGCAGTTCGAGGATTTCCTTCCGCTTGGCGCTTCTGAGAAGTTCCTTGAGGGCAAGCCGGACGAGTTCCCGCTTGGACTTACAGTTGAAGATTCTCAGCCCTCGCCTGACTAGCCGCTCGTCCAGTTCGGTATTAGTTCTGCCCATGGGTTTATCCTTCAGGCCAGGTTATTCGCTGATAGTGTAGGAGTCAAGGACGTTCATGCACTGCTTTTTTCAACCCACTCGCCTGCCTCGAGCCTACTCCGGATCATTAGCCACGACTCGCATCGCTTTTCCGATCTTAGTCTTTTTCATCAGAACTCAACATAGGACCATCAACACTGCGCTGACGATAATGATCGTGATCTGAATCGACGTGATCTATGTATTCCCCGCATATCGGTCACCCAATCCGGCGCAATCCGGCCGAGTAATCCGGGACAAAGCGGCCGGGGGTCGGAGCGCAAAGCGTACCGAAACCTTGGGAGTGCGGGATTAGTTATCCGAGAATCTTCGGCGCATGGTCGTGCTGTGGGAGCTTTACCGCTTCCCGCTCGTACTGCAACTGATAGAGACGGTGATAGATGCCGTGCCTTTCCATCAGCTCGGCGTGGGAACCAATCTCG
>Ga0326597_10008968_pt1 | contig 13449 bp, 7 predicted proteins | sample RVTome_12_FD_203789 | JGI IMG/M metagenome (GOLD analysis project Ga0326597, IMG submission 203789) | Soil microbial communities from uranium-contaminated site in the Upper Colorado River Basin, Wyoming, United States - RVT100D185 | ecosystem: Environmental > Terrestrial > Soil > Contaminated >... | reverse complement strand
CGGGAGAGCGCGAACGCACTGATCCCGCCTGCGACGAGGCCCGCGGCCACCGTCATCGTGGCGCCGCCCAGGATGCCGGCCATTACCCTGCCCCGGTCGGCGCCGAGCGCCATCCGGATCGCGATTTCGCGCCGCCGCATTGCGACCGCATACGCCAGCACGCTGTACAGTCCGGCGATCGCGAGGATCAGGGCGATCGCCGCGAACAGGCCGACCAGCGCGAGGTTGAAGCGCGGACCAATGAGGCGCCGGTCCACGAGTTGTTCGACCGTGCTCGGCGTTCCCGTCTGCAGGTCCGGATCGATGGCGCTCAACCGCTGGCGGATGGCGCGCACGAGCGCGCCCGTTTCACCCGAGGCGCGGACGACGAAGAACGTGGCCCAGCGCGGCAGCTGCCGGTTCGACCACCAGATCTCGGGCTCGACGGGTTGCCCGGCGTAGAACGGGGTCACGTCCGCCGCAATGCCGACGATCTCGACTTCCTGATCGAAGTCCAGCATGCGGACGCGCTGGCCGATCGGATCGGTGTCCGCGAACCAGCGCCGCGCGAACGTCTCGTTGATCACGCCCGCGACCGGACCGCCGCGGACGTCGCTCTCCGAAAGATCACGACCCTTCCTGATGGGGATGCCCATGGTCCGGAAATAACGCGGACTTGCATCGTACCAGCGGACCGACGGCGGATCCGCCTCGGCCGGCCGGCCCGCGATCGCGAAGCGGCCTGGCTCGATGCCACCGAAAACGGGACCCGCCGACACCGTGCCGACCGAGGCCACACCCGGAAGCGCGCCAAGATCATCCTCGATCCGCTGCCACAGCGAACCGACGGCGGCCGTCGTCGCGTACGTCTCCGTTGGCGCGAAGGCGGAAAAGGTGAGGAGTCCCTGCCGATCGAAGCCCGGACTCCAGCGTAGCAGCGAGTCCAGGCTGCGGCCGAGCAGACCGGCGCCGACCAGCAGCACGACGGTGAGAGCGATCTCCGCCGCAACCAGGATCTGCCGGGCGCGGCCCACACCGCGCGGCTGCCCACCGCCCGCACCCTCGCGCAGGCCCCGGGCCAGGTCCACTCGCGTCGCCCAGAACGCCGGGGCCACACCGACAATGGCCGCCGTCAGGAACACCAGCACGAGAGCCGCGACAAAGGTGGCCGCGTCCACGTGCGCGTCGCCGAGCCGGGGAATGCCCGCCGGCGCCAGCCGCACGAACAGCGGAGTCGCCCAGAGCGCCAGCAACAGGCCGAGCACGCCACCGCCGGCCGCGAGAAGAACGCTCTCGGACAGAAGCTGGCTCACCAGCCTGCCCCGGCCCGCGCCGATCGCCGCCCGAACCGCCATCTCGCGGCGCCGCTGCGTCGCCCGAACCAGCGCGAGATTCGCGAGGTTCGCGCACGCGATCAATAAAAGCAGCGCCACGCCCGCGCTGAACACGAGGAACACCGGACGCGTCGAACCCGTGATCTCCACGTGCAACGGCAGGACCCGCACGCCCCATCCCTCGTTCGTCTCCGGATGCTCGCGAGCGAGCCCCGCCTGAAACGCACTCAGCTCCGCGCCCGCCTGCCCGATCGTCGCGCCCGGCGCCAACCGGGCCACCACCTGGAAGCCCCGCCAGCCTCGCCGCTCCTCATCGCGCGGATCCCACGGGGGCGGCGTCCACAGACGCACGTACCCCAGCTCGGGCGCGACGAACGTCGCCGGCAGAACGCCGACCACCGTGTACGCCTCGCCATCCAGCGGAATCGTCCGCCCGATCACGCCCGGATCGCCGCCGAATTGCTCCTGCCACAGCCCGTGCGTCAGTATCGTGACCCGCCTCGAACCCTCCGCCTGATCCCCCGCCTCGAACACCCGACCCAGCTCGGGACGCACACGCAGCACGCTGAACCAGCCCGCCGTCGCATAACCGCCACTCACGCCCAGCGAACCCTCATCCGTTCGAAGCAGGAACGACCAGCTGCGCGCAAACCCGATGCCCTCCAGCGTGCGTGTGGACGCCCCCCAGTCCTCCACATCCGGCGGCGACGCGATGCAGAACCGGTCCACTGACGGGTTCGTCTCGCACACCGAGATCAGCCGGGCCGGCTCCGCGTACGGCAACGGCTGCAGCAGCACCGCGTTCATCGCCGTGAAAATCGACGTCGCCGATCCAATGCCCAGCCCCAGAATCGCCAGCGCCGCCAAGGTGAAACCCGGCGAGCCGCGCAACGAACGGATCGCATACCGGAAATCGGTGGACGCCTTCATGTCGCCTCCCTCGTACCCTCGCGGGGCGCCGGTTCGGGACCACGGCCCGGCCCCTCACAACGCACCCCAGACGATCCGTGATTCTGACAGCCCGAACGCGTACATAGCGACATCATCGGGCAAGAACCTCGCAACGCACCCCGGACGATCCGTGATTCTGACGGTTGGAGTCCACCGTCCCCCGGCCTGGTTGTCCCCATGCCTCCGGGTAACCGCGGTCCCGCCCCTGCACCGGTTCGGATCCTCAACGCTACACTCGGCCCCGCCCCTTGCAATCGGGCGTCGTCCGACAGAGACCGCGGGGAACCTGGCGCCCGCCCGCGTCCACCCCGCCTCGCGCCGTCCCGGGGACCGCCGCAACCACGTGGTCCGCCGGGAACAGGGGCCCGGAACGGGCTTGGTAACCCGGCGCGCGCCGGTCGGGCCACACCCCCGGCCCGGCCTCGGTTGAAGCACCCGTCCGGATTGCCCGTATTCTATCACGATGATATCATGATGATCACTCACAGCGGAGGCCGACGTGATCCTGGAAAAACAGGCAAACGCGGGGTCCGGGTTCCTGGCCCTGGCCGGGCTGTTCGTCCTGACGGTTGTGGACATCACGCTGCTCGTGCGGGCCGCCAGCCAGGACGATCCGTTCCGAGTCCTGCTCGCGGTGATCGGGCTGGTCGTGCTGCTCGTGTTGTGGTTCGGCCTGTTCATCGTGAACCCGAACGAGGCGAAGGTGCTGCAGCTGTTCGGTCAGTACGTGGGGACGGTCCGGCAACCGGGTCTGAAGTACGCGAATCCGTTCTACACGAAGCGGAAGGTGTCGGTGCGGATCCGGAATTTCGAGACGACGAAGTTGAAGGTGAACGACCAGAACTCGAATCCGATCGAGATCGCGGCGGTCGTGGTGTGGCGGGTGGTGGACACGGCGCAGGCGTTGTTCGAGGTGGACAACTACAGCGAGTACGTGCACGTGCAGAGCGAGTCTGCGCTGCGCGGGCTGGCGACGCATTATCCGTACGACGCGCACACGGAAGGCGAGAAATCGCTTTCTGCGAATGCGGCGGAGATCTCGGAGAAGTTGCAGACGGAGATCCAGGACCGGCTGTCGAAGGCTGGGGTCGAGGTCATGGAGTCGCGGATCAGCCATCTGGCGTACTCGCCGGAGATCGCGAGCGCGATGCTGCAGCGGCAGCAGGCGAGTGCGATCATCGCGGCGCGGCAGAAGATCGTGGAGGGAGCTGTGGGCATGGTGGAGATGGCGCTGGCGGATCTGTCACGGAAGAACATCATCCAACTGGACGATGAACGGAAGGCGCAGATGGTGAGCAATCTGCTGGTGGTCCTGTGTTCGGATCGGAATCCGCAGCCGATCGTGAACGCGGGCAGCATGTACTGATGGGTGCAGGTGGCTGAGCGCAAGCCGTTTCTGTTGCGGTTGGATCCGAAGGTTCACGAGTCGCTGGAGCGGTGGGCCGCGGATGAGTTGCGGAGTGTGAACGCGCAGATCGAGTTCCTGCTTCGGCGGGCGCTCGTGGAGGCTGGTCGGTTGAAGGATCCGACGCGCAGCCGGCGGGAGCCGGGCTGACGCCGGACAGGAGGACGGTCGGCGGCCCACGGGGGAGCGGTAGCGGCCTCGTGGGCCGCGTGCATCAGGGGATGATGGCGAAGACGACGTGACCGGGCCCGTGCACGCCGGTCACAATGACGCGTCCGATGTCGGCGGAGCGGCTGGGACCGGAGTGGAGTCCGAGTGCGGCGGGCAGGTCGGCGCGCACCGCATCGAGGGCTTCCGCGAGGGTCGGGTGAATGGCGCCGCGTTGGACCCACACGAGGTGGGAGCGCGGCAGCATCTGAGCCTCGCGCCCGTCGCGGCTGTCGAGGACGACGGTTCCGGTTTCGGCGGCTGCGGCGATGGCGGAGGATACGCCGAGTCGTGCGGTGGCCGGCGGTTCGCGGCGGGCTCCGTAATCGAGCGGCGAGAGTCGGGGCGACACGAGTGCACCGACGACGGCGGTCTCGAACTCGCGCGTGAAGACGGCGAGCCAGGCGGCGGCTTCGGTCAGCGTTGCGAAGGCGACGACGTTGGCGCCGGTCGCGGTCGCGCGTTCGCGGAACCGTTCGATGACGGCTTCGTCATGATCTTCGCCGGCCGGACGCAGCAATCCGGCGGCCGCCTCGTCCCGCGCGGCGAGCGGGCCGGGATGCGCGGTTCGCGTACGTTCGGCGAGAGCGGAGCGGACGCGGTCGAGCACATCGTTCGCTGCGATGCCGGGCATTGCGGTCTGCCGTGCGGCGGCGCGGCCCCGTCGGCCTCCGGCGAAAGCGCGCCGCGTGGGCTCATTCATGCGGTCCTCGTTCCGCGCCGACTCTTCGTTGCGATCACCGTGTCGGCCGGGTGGATGAGGTGGCGAGCCCGGTTTCGCGTTCCGGGTCGCGTCAGCCGGCGCGGCCGATGTCCGGCCCTCCCGTTTCCACAATTCGAGGAACGAACGACGCGATGGCTGCGGCGCCGCGCGCGGTCCGGCCCAGTCCCGCAGGACGGGCAGGGCCCGCCGGATCCTCGCGGGCAGGGCGCGCACCAGGCGGCCCGCCGCGCGGAAGGTCGCGGGCCGTGTCGCGAGCGTCGCGAATCCCGACATCATTCGCTGCTCGGAGGCGGGCCGGAGCCCCTGTTCGACGGTACGGCGTCGCCACTCCAGCAGCATTTCCGGTATCGGGATGCGAACGGGGCACACATCCGCGCACGCGCCGCACAGCGTCGAGGCGAAGGGGAGCGGGTGTGTGTTGCCGAGGCCGAGCAGTCCGGGATTCAGGACGGCGCCCAGCGGCCCGGAGTAGACCCAGCCGTACGCGTGTCCGCCCGTCTGCCGGTAGACGGGACAGACGTTGAGGCACGCGCTGCATCGGACGCAGCGGAGTATGGGTGCGATGACCTCGTCCGCGAGGACGCGCGTGCGGCCGTTGTCGACGAAGATCAGATGGACTTCATCAGGTCCATCGTGTTCGGCACGACGGGCGCCTGACGTCGAGTCGGCCGGCGCAGCACCGGTGCCGGCGAACCCGCGCGGCCCCTGGATCAGCGAGACGAACGTGCCAATGCGCTGACCGGTCGCCGCCCTTGCCGTCAGCTGGAGGAACGGCGCGAGATCGGTCCAGCGCGGCAGCAGTTTTTCGATGCCGGCGATCGCGATGTGAACGCGCGGCACGCTCGTGGACAGGCGGATGTTGCCCTCGTTCTCGATGAGCGCGATCGTGCCGGTCTCGGCGACGACGAAGTTGGCGCCCGTGATGCCGACGTCGGCGCTGATGAAGGCGTCGCGCAGGACCCGTCTCGCTGCGGCCGCGATGGTTTCGGGCGAGGCGTCGAGCGCGGTGTCGAAACGCTCGTGGAACAGCCTGCGGATGTCGTCGAGCGAGCGATGGATCGCCGGACCGAGGATGTGGCTGGGCGGTTCATCCAGCAGCTGCAGGATGTACTCGCCGAGATCGGTTTCGAAGACTTCGACGCCGAGCGTGCCGAGCATTTCGTTGATGCCGAGTTCCTCCGACAGCATGCTCTTGCCCTTGACGGCGCGGCGGCTGCCGGTCCGCTCGACGATCGACCGCACGGCCGCTCGCGCTTCGTCCGCGGTGCCCGCCCAATGCACGGTGATGCCGTTCGATTCGAGCTTGGTCGCTGCTTCCTCGAGCAGTGTGTCCAGATGCGTGATCGTGTGGTGCTTCACGCCTTCCGCCCACCGCCGCCACACTTCGGCGTCGATCTCCGCGAACGCGTGTGCGCGGTTGGTGTCGAAGTGGAGTGTCGCGCCGGTCACGGCCGTGCGCACGTCCGGCGTATCGCGCAGGATCCGTGTCGCGTGCTCGCCGTATTCCAGGCTACGCACGTCCATGGGCGACCTCCGGGCCGCGCACGGCCTCGAGCAGGACTTCCGCGATGTGGCGGACCGGCAGATCGAGGCCACGCCGGCGAATGCGACCGTCGAGTTGAAGCAGGCAACCTCCATCCCCGGATACCAGGAGATCGGCAGCCGGCGGCAGCGTGTCGAGTTTGCGATCCGCCATGGCGACGGAGACGTCCGCGAACTTGACAGAAAACAGACCGCCGAAGCCGCAGCATTCCTCGGCGGCCTCCCACTCGACGATCTGCGCGCCGGCGTTCTTCATCAGTGTGACGGGCTCATCGCGAACTCCGAGATCGCGCAGGGCGTGGCAGCCGGCATGCCAGGCGATGCGCCGGCCCTGCAGGCCATCGCCGAGGTTCGTGATGCCGAGCACGCGCACGATGAACTGCGTCAGCTCCCAGGTCCGGGCGGCGAGGGCCGCGGCCCTCGCGGCGTCCTCGCCGGCAAACAGATCCGTGTAGTGGTTGCGAACCATCGCGGCACAGCTGCCGGAAGGCAGGACCACGTGGTCGGCGGCCTCGAACGTCGCGATGGTGTGCAGCGCCATGCGGCGAGCCTCTTCGTCGTAGCCCGCGTTGAAGGCCGGCTGGCCACAGCAGGTCTGGCGGGCCGGGGCTTCGACGTCCACGCCCAGGTAGCGCAACAGCCGGGTCGCGGCGATGCCGGCGCCAGCCATGAATTCGTTGAGCAGGCATGTCGCGAAGAGGTGTACCCGCACGTTTCCTCGTGAGCGATTGTATCGGCCGGGAACCCGCGGAGCGGTTCCTCGATGCCGGCGAGCGGGAAAAGGTGGCGGACCGGCGCCTCCGTCGCAACGCGCGCCCCGTGGTTCTGCCTGACAACGTTCTCGATCCGGCACGGAGTCGAATGATTGAACACGGACCGTCCGCCAGTCCTGCCAGCCCCGGAGGCCGCATGCCGACCGATCTGATCCGCGAAATCCGCGTCGCTGCCCGAGTGATCTGGAAGTCGCCGGGTTTTGCGACCGTCGTCATCCTCACGCTCGCTCTCGGCATTGGAGCGAACTCCGCGATCTTCGGCGTCGTGAACGCGGTTCTGCTGCGACCGTTCCCGTTCCACGACCCCGATCGTCTGGCTGTCGCCTGGGAGGTCATGCCGCCGCCCGGCGATGGCCCGATGTTCCTGTCACCGCCGAACTATCTCGATGTCAGCGAGCAGAATCACAGCTTCGAGCGGCTCTCCGCATTCGCGCCCGGCCCTTACCTGCTCGCGACGGATGACGGGACAGTCCGCCTCGACGGTGCCCGCATCACGTCGAACATCTTCGAGACGTTGGGCGTCGGGCCGGTCCTCGGCCGGCCGTTCCGTCCCGAGGAGGACGTTACCGGGCGTGTCGCGATCGTGTCGGACCGGTTGTGGCGAGGCCCGTTCGGCGGTGATCCGGCGATCGTGGGCCGGAGCGTCATGATCGATGGTGTCGCGGCCGAAATCGTCGGCGTGATGCCGCCCGGCTTCAATTTCCCGCCGCCGATCGATCTCGAGGGCAACACGATTCCCCGGCAGAACGACATCTGGGTCCCGTTCGCGACGAACCTGCGCGACATCAGCCGGTCGGCGCATTTCGTCACGGTCCTCGGCAGGCTGCGGCCGGATGCGTCCGTAACGAGCGCGACGAGCGATCTGCAGTCGATCGCCGCGAACCTCGGCCGGATGTATCCCGAATCGAACGAGAACTGGAGCGCGCGTGTCGTTTCCATGAACGACGTGGTCCTCGGCAACCTGCGACCCGCCCTTCTCGTGCTGCTCGCCGCCGTCGGTGTCGTGCTGCTCATTGCCTGCGTGAACGTGGCGAATCTCCTGCTCTCGCGGGCGACGGGGCGGCAGAAGGAGTTCGCGATTCGCGCTGCGCTCGGCGCCGGTCAACGGCGGCTGCTGCGACAGGCGGTGGTCGAGAGCCAGATCTTCGCGTTGCTCGGCGCCCTTGCGGGGCTCGCGCTCGCGTGGGCCGGCACGAGGGCGTTGGTCCGCGCCGCGCCGGCCAACGTGCCGCGACTCGGCGAAGTCGGCATTGACCTGACCGTCGTGGGCTTCACGCTCGGCGTGGCCGTGCTCACGGGTCTTGTCTTCGGCCTGGTTCCGGCGTTGCGCGCGCTCGCGCCGGACCTGACGCAGTGGCTGCGGGAAGGGGCGAGGACCGGCGGGGCGGGCGCGTCGCAGGCGGGGCTTCGCGACGCGCTCGTCGTGGTCGAGGTCGCGCTGTCGCTGCTGCTCCTGGTCGGGGCCGGCCTCCTGTTCCGCAGCTTCCTCACGTTGCGCGGAATCGACCCCGGCTTCCGGGCCGGGCAGGGACTGACGCTGCGCATCTCGCTCCCGCGAACGTACACCGAATCGGCGACCCGCTATGCGACGTTCCGCGAGATCGAGGATCGCGTGCGCGGCCTGCCCGGCGTCGAGGCCGCCGGCTTCTCGATGGACATGCCGCTCGCATCGGACTACCAGGGCACGGAAATGCAGATCGAGGGCGATCCGCCATCACCGGCCGGCTCGCGCCTCGCCAATTTCAGCTACGTGACGCCCGGCTACTTCGCCGCGATGGGCATCCCGGTCCGCGCGGGCCGCGCCCTCGGCGATGAGGACCTGCCGGAGGCAGAGCCGACGATCGTCATCAATGAGGCGGCCGGCCGCCTGTATTTCAGCGGACAGGATCCGATCGGGCGACGCATCGTGTTCGGTGTTCCCCGACGCATCGTGGGCGTCGTCGGCGACGTTCGACTCGAGTCGCTGTCCGCCGACGCGCTGCCGGCCATGTATGTGCCGTACTACCAGAGTCCGAACTCGCGCTCGCTCTCGCTCGTGCTCCGGACCCGGACCGATGCGCTCGCGCTCGTCGATGAGGTCCGCGCCCGGGTCCGCGCCATCGATCCCGGCATCCCGGTCCACGATGTCAGGCCGCTCGAGCAGATCGTCCGCGAGTCGCTGGCCGCGCCGCGCTTCTCGTCCATGATGCTGCTGGCGTTCTCGCTGGCGGCCCTGCTCCTGGCCGCGGTCGGGATCTACGGCGTGATCAGCTACTCGTCGGCCATGCGGACGCGCGAGATCGGCGTGCGCATGGCGCTCGGCGCACGACCGATCGACGCGTTGCGGCTCGTCATCGGACACGCGATGCGCCTCGCCGGCCTGGGCGTCGCCCTCGGCATCATCGCGGCGCTGGTTCTGACACGGTATCTGCGGAGTCTGCTCTTCGGCGTCGGCGCAACGGACCCGGCCGTTCTCGCAGGGACAGCGGTGTTCCTCATGGTCGTCGCCGCGGCCGCGGGCTGGCTGCCCGCCTGGCGCGCGAGCCGCGTGGATCCGCTCAATGCGCTGCGCTACGAGTGAGCGTGTGCGGGGTTGTCGAGGAAACCAGGCCCGCGGAAGACGCGGAGCAATCTGACGACGATGTACGATCGCCGGCCACGCATCCACACCGTGACTCGAAGCGAGCGATCAGGTGGTCCGCTCCGGTTGAAGCCCGGCGAACAATTCGCGGACGGCCGGCTTCGTCACCTTGCCCATCGCGTTGCGCGGCAGCTCATCGATGAATCGGAAATCGCGCGGCACCTTGTAGTGCGCGATCCTGTCCATGGCCCAGCCGGCGAGGGTGGCCGCGTCGATCGGCCGGCTGCGGACAACGGCCGCGGCAATACGCTCGCCGAGATCCTCGTCCGGCAGGCCGACGACGGCGCAGTCGCGGATCGCCTCGTGCTCGCGCAGCGCATCCTCGATCTCGAGCGCCGAGATCTTGTGGCCGCCGGACTTGATGATGTCGGTCGAGCGCCGCCCGAGGATGCGCCAGTAGCCGGCTTCGACGATGGCCTCGTCGCCGGTCATGAACCAGCCATCGCGGAAGGCCTTCGCCGTTTCCTCCGGCCGTTGCCAGTACTCGCGGAACACCTGCGGTCCGCCCACCTCGATCTGGCCGGCATTTCCGTCGGCGAGCGGTGATCCGGCGTCATCCACGATCCGGGCTTCGACGCCGGCCAGCGGCGTGCCGACGGTACCCGCGCGCCTTTCCCCCGACAGCGGGTTCGAGAGAGCCATCCCGATCTCGGTCATGCCGTAGCGCTCGAGGAGCGTGTGGGAAGTGATCTCGCGCCAGCGCTCGAGCGTCCTCACGGGCAGCGCCGCGGATCCGGAAACCATCAGCCGGAGATGCCGGCTTCCCTCGGACCACGTCCTCCGCAACGTCGGCGGGGCTGCTTCCCACGCCGCGATCAGCCTGTGGTAGATCGTCGGCACGGCCATGAACGTCGTGATGTCACCGGACGCGAGACGGTTCCACACGGGTTCGGCCTCGAAGCGGGGCAGTAACTCGCAGCACGCACCGCTCCACAAGGCACAGGAGAGTACGTTGATGATGCCGTGAACGTGGTGCAGCGGCAGTACGTGGAGAATGCGGTCATCCTCGCGCCAGCCCCACGCATCCACGAGCGCGGTGATCTGCGCGGTGACGTTCGCATGCGTCGTGACCACACCTTTCGGCCTGCCGGTCGTGCCGCTCGTGTACAGGATCATCGCCGGCGAATGCGCATCGATCGAAGGAAGGACGGGAGACGTCGAACGGCGGGCTTCAACGGTCGGATGCGCGTCGATCGAAGGAAGGACGGGAACGGTCGAACGATCGGCTTCCCCGGTCGGACTTGCGGTTCGGTGCTCGGCGACTTCACCTCGTGACACAGGCGGCACCGGGGACGAGGCCTGCAGATCGGCGAGGAGCGTTTCCGTGACAACGAATCGGACGGCGCGGTCGTGTGCGATCGTCGCTACCCGATCCGCGAGCGCGGCATCGGCGATGATGACGGAAGGAGTGCAGTCGTCGATCACATGCTGCAGTTCGCGCGCCGGGTGCGACAGCGCGAGAGGCACGGCAATACCGCCGGCCCGCCAGATCGCCCATTGCGCCGCGGCCCACTCGAACCCGGGTTCAGCGAGAAACGCCACGCGGCGGCCCGCCAGATCGTGGTACACATGGTTTGCCTCCGCGTCGAGGCTTGCGTCGGAACTCGCCGACCTCCGTGGGCCGACATGTCCCTCGAGCAGCCGCAACGCGCCTCTGGCGGATGCGACGGAGAGATCCGTGTACGTTCGCTGGTGGCCATCGGCTACAATGGCCACCCGATCCGCGAACCGTTCTGCGCGGTCGAAGACGAAGCCGTCCGGGTCCATGATATCGCCGGACCGCGGTCAGCCGCCGTGAATGAGGCGCGTCAGTGCGGGCACATGGCCGAGCAGCCGGACGTAGAGCGCGAGCTGGCCGCGATGGTAGGATTCGTGATCGACCATGTGGTACAGCCAGGCGAGCCGCGTGCCGCGGATGCCATCGAAGCGGCGGATCGTCTGCAGCAGCAGCAGCTCACCCGCTTCGCGGAATTTCTTCAAGCCATGAGCGTGCGAGTCGCGCAGAAGACCGATCAGCGCGGCCTTGCCCGAGACGCCGTTGACGTGGCCCGCGTACTCGGCGAGCAGCTCGGGATACGGCCGGCGATGGAAATCGCCGTCGGGCCGGGTCAGCTCACCGGCGGGCATGAGACCGGACTCGGTGATGTGGCGGATCAGTTCTGTGACGCTGCGCGATGAGGGCGAGGGTCGCCAGTCGTACTGCGACTCGGGGATCGCCTCGGCCTCCGCGATGACCCCATCTCGCGTGAATATCCAGGATTCGAGCGCTTCATCCAGCAGAGTCGTGAGCGGTGCAGCCATGACGAACCTCCCGGATTCTCATGATCAGCGGAAGTGTGCTTGCCTGCCGGCCGGCCAGCCCGGCGGTGCTCTGCGTGCTTCGGATTCTGCGACCGCCGTGCGGCGGGCAGAAAAGGTCAAGCCAGCGAAGTCGCGCGATCGAGGATCTTGTTGAGCGCCGGCTTCGGCACGGCGCCCACCTGGCGCTCGATCTCCCTGCCACCCTTGAACACGACCAGAGTCGGGATCCCGCGGATGCCGTACTTCATCGCCATCTGCTGATTGCGATCCGTGTCGAGCTTCGTGAACAGAATGCTGCCCGTCCGCTCGCGCGCCGCTTCATCGAACACGGGCGCCATGAACTTGCAGGGACCGCACCAGTCCGCGTAGAAATCGACGACGACCGGTATGTCGGATTCGGCGATGACGCGGTCGAGATCCTGGTCCGTCACGATGACCGGACGATCGAGCAGAATCGGCCGGCTGCACTCGCCACACGTCGGCCGATCCTTCGCGCGCGATGCATCCACCCGGTTCAACTTCGCACAGAACGGACAGCGAACCATCACCCTCGTGGCTGCTCCCGTCTTATCCATCGTTCCTCCCAGTGCAGATCGACTTCGCGACTCCTGTCGTGGACGCGGATTCCCGGGCTGCACTGTGCTTCCGCGACCAGCCGCCGGGTTCGGGGCAGGCTCGCCCGGCGGACCTGTTCCAATCGAAGCGACTCCGGTCAGAGGCGCAATCCGGAGACCGCGAAGCTCCCGTGCGGAAGCGGACGATCGGACGGAGTCACCGGTCCGGACTCACGCTGCGGCGGTCCCGCCCGGAATGACGAAGGCCCCGCCAGTGGGCGGGGCCTCCCGTCGATTCAACTCATCTCCGGTCGCAGTGTCGCGGACAGCGCATCGTACCAGACGGAAGCGCTCGCGGCCCTGCCGGCATCCGCGTCTACTTGCGGAGCCTGTAGTTCAGTATCGTGCGCGCGCCGTCGGGCGGCGCCAGCACGATCATCGAGACGACATCGCCGGGCTTCACGCCGTCGGCCGCCTTCTGCAGGTCGGCCAGCGACTTGATCGGCTTGCCGTTGATCTCCTGGATCACGAGGCCCTGCCCCAGAATGCCCCGGGCACTGCCGGCCGGATCGACGTCGGTAACGACCACGCCGCTCGACGCCTCGAATCCCAGCTGCTGCGCGATCTGCGGCGACAGCTCGGAGGCCCGGAACCCCAGCCGGCTCACGCCGCGCTCATGCGGTTCCGCCGCGACGTCGTTCGCCTTCACCGCCGGCTCGAAAGCGCCGAGAACGACGTCAACCTTCACCGGCTTGCCATACCGGATGATGTCGAGCGCGACTTTCTGACCAGGCTCGTACTTCTGCGCGAGAAGCTCGGTCAGCGAACCGCCGTCCTGGATCTTCTCGCCGTTCACGGACACGATCACGTCACCGAGCTTCACGCCCGCCTTCGCGGCCGCCATACCGTCCTGCACCTGCGTCACCTTGGCGCCGGCCAGGCTCGGGACCTTGAAGACTTCCTTGTCGGCCTCGCTCACGTCACCGATCTGCACGCCCAGCCGCGGCCTGCGTACTTCTCCGTGGTTGATCAGGTCGTCCGCGACGCGACGCGCGATGT
>Ga0326597_10008966_pt1 | contig 13451 bp, 13 predicted proteins | sample RVTome_12_FD_203789 | JGI IMG/M metagenome (GOLD analysis project Ga0326597, IMG submission 203789) | Soil microbial communities from uranium-contaminated site in the Upper Colorado River Basin, Wyoming, United States - RVT100D185 | ecosystem: Environmental > Terrestrial > Soil > Contaminated >... | reverse complement strand
GGCAACGTCACGCTTCCGCACAAGGAAGCGGTGTGGGCGTGGTGCGCAAACCGCTCGCCCGTCGCGACCCGAGTGGGCGCCGTCAACACTTTCTGGACGGAGGACGGGCGACTGGTAGGCGACAACACGGACGTCGGCGGATTCGATGCGGCCATCCATCGCGCATTCGGCGCGCCAGCCCAGGGACTTCGCGTGGCCGTACTCGGCGCAGGCGGTGGCGCAGCCGCTGTGCTCGCAGCGGTTGAGCGATGGCCCGCCGCCAGCGCGGTTGTTGCGTCGCGAAACCGCGGGCGTGCCAACGCGCTTGCCGAGCGGTTCCGGCGCAACACAACCGTTGCCGACTCGTACGAGGCGGCTGTGCGCGGATGCGGACTCGTTGTGAATGCGACTCCCATCGGCCTGCGCGACGATTCCGTCCCGGTCGACCCGGCGCTGCTCGAGCCCGATGCGATGGTGTTCGACCTTGTGTACCGGCGGACTTCAACGCCGTGGGTCGTGCGCGCCCGGGCCCGCGGGCTGCCCGCTGAGGACGGGTTACGAATGCTGGTGGAGCAGGGAGCGCTGGCGTTTCAGCGCTGGTTTGGCGTCGAACCGAATCGCGACGTGATGTGGAGGGCGGTGCAGCGGGCCTGAGGCGCGTTGAATTGATTGCGCGCGCGGTGAAATGGTGGTGGTGCGCAACGCCCGCGCCGTCATCGTGTCCGGGTGAAGACACTCTTCAGGGGATTTCTAGACCTCGCGCTGCCGCGCGTGTGCGTGGTCTGCGATCGCCTGCTGGGCGCAGCGCCGGGCCTGGTATGTACGCCGTGCTGGGCATCGCTCCCGCTGCTACCCCGGCCGCGCTGCAATCGCTGCGGTCACCCCCAACCGCCCCCCGACCTCCGACCCTTGTAGTTGGTGTAAGCTCATTCCCGACGCCGTGCTCGGCTGCAGTTCGGTGTGCTGGGTTCCCGACGGTGTGGGCGGCGAGATGGTGCACAAACTGAAGTACGACGGGTGGACAGCTCTTGGCGCCGAGATGGCGGCGCGCATAGCCGCGCTCACGCGCCCGTGGCCGCGGGACGCCGATGCGGTGCTCGTTCCCGTGCCGCTCGGTCGCGCGCGCCGCCGGGCGCGCGGCTTCAACCAGAGCGAAGTCATCGCCGCCGGACTGTCGGCCCGGTGGAGCGTCCCCGTTGCGGCGCGCGCGCTACACCGCGCGCGCGAGACATCGTCGCAGGTACGGTTGACGCCCGAAGAGCGTTCCGCGAACGTTCACGCAGCGTTTGCGGCGGGTGATGCCGCGGACGCAGTGCGAGGCAAGCACGCCGTGCTGGTCGACGACGTCGTGACAACTGCCGCGACACTCAACGCGTGTGCGGCGGCGCTGGTTGCCGCTGGCGCACTTACCCTCAGCTACGTCACCTTCGGGCGGGCGCGCGCAGCGTTCGACCGGGGAACGAACCTCCGGAGAGACACACGATGTCCGTCCGCGTCGGCATCAACGGCTTCGGCCGGATTGGCCGCCAGGTGCTCCGCGCCGCCAAAGAGCGGGGCGTTACCGACCTCGATTTCATTGCCGTCAACGACCTGACGGACACCGCGACCCTCGCGCATTTGTTCAAGTACGACTCGGTGCATCGCGCTTATCGCGGCGATGTCCGCGCCGCGGAGGGGGGTATCACCGTAGACGGCGATGCGATCAAGATCCTCGCCGAGCGCGATCCGGCGAAGCTGCCCTGGAAGGATCTCGGCGTTGACGTCGTGCTGGAGTCGACCGGCCGCTTTACCAACGCCGACGACGCGCGCAAGCACCTGAGCAGTGGCGCGCGCAAGGTGATCATCTCCGCGCCAGCCAAGGGCGAAGACCTCACGATCGTGATGGGCGTGAACGACGACAAGTACGACGCGGCGAAACACCACGTGATGTCCAACGCGTCGTGCACGACCAACTGTCTCGTGCCGATGGTGAAGGTGGTGCGCGACACGTTCGGATTCCGGCACGGCACGATGGTGACGATCCACTCGTACACCAACGACCAGGTCATTCTCGACTTTCCGCACAAGGATCTCCGGCGCGCGCGCGCGGCGGCGCTTTCGATCATTCCCACGACGACAGGCGCTGCAAAAGCCACGGCACTGGTCATCCCCGAGGTCAAGGGCAAGATCGACGGCATCGCCATTCGCGTGCCGACGCCCGACGTCTCGCTCACGGAGCTGACGGTCGAGGTCGAGCGTGCCACCACGGTCGCCGACGTGAACGCGGCGTTCAAAGCGGCGAGCGAGGCGGGGCCCCTGAAGGGAATCCTGGCGTACAGCGAGATCGAGCTTGTGTCGTCGGATTACATCGGCAACCCGCACTCGTGCACCGTCGACGCCAAGTGCACGAACGTGGTCGACGGCACGCTCGTGAAGCTGTCCGGCTGGTACGACAACGAGTGGGGCTACGCCAACCGCTGTGTCGATCTGCTGCGCCGCGTGGGCGCTCAGCGGTAGTCGTGCGGTTTCGCTCCGTCGGCGACATCGCCGCAACGCTGCGGGGTAAACGGGCGCTCGTTCGCGTCGATTTCAACGTGCCGCTGGACGACGCCGGCGCGGTGACGGACGACACGCGCATCGTCGCGGCGATCCCGACGCTCAGTGCACTGGCAAACGCCGGTGCGCGGCTCGTGATCCTGTCGCACCTGGGCCGTCCCAAGGGCAAGCCCGACGCGAAGTATTCGCTCGCGCCGGTTGCGGAGCGGTTTCGCGCGATCGCGCCCTTTCCGGTGCGGTTTTTCGGGGAGACCGAGAGCGACGCGGCGATTGCCGCAACGCGCGCACTGCTCGATGGAGAGGCGCTGCTGCTCGAGAACACGCGCTTTCTTGCCGGTGAAGAGAAGAACGACGGCGCGCTCGCCCGGCGGCTTGCATTGCTCGGTGATGCATTCGTGAACGACGCGTTCGGCGCGGCCCATCGCGCGCACGCGTCGACCGAAGGCGTTGCGCGGTACCTCAAGCCTGCGGTCGCCGGGCTGCTGATGCAGAAGGAGCTGGAATACCTCGGCGGGGCGCTCGAGAGTCCGCGCCGGCCGTTCGTTGCCGTGCTGGGAGGGTCGAAGATCTCGGGCAAGATCGACGTCGTTGAATCGCTCCTCCCGCGAGTCGACGCCTTGCTCATCGGTGGCGCGATGGCGTGCACGTTCTATCGCGCGCGCGGGTACGAAACGGGCACCTCGCTGGTGGAAGCCGATCGTGTGCAGATGGCAACGGACCTGGTCGAGCGCGCCGGCACCACGCTCATTCTCCCGCACGACGCGATCGTGGCGCCGGGGCTCGACGCGCCGGAGAAGGCTCACGCCGTCAGGCGCGATCAGATTCCGGCGAACGAGGCGATGCTCGACATCGGTCCGGATTCAGCCGCGTCGTACTCGCGCGCCATCACGTCCGCGAAGACCGTGCTGTGGAATGGACCAATGGGCGTATTCGAGACGCCGGCATTTGCCGCCGGCACACTCGCGGTAGCGCGCGCGATGGCCGAGGCAACAGGACGCGGCGCCACCACTATCGTCGGCGGTGGCGACTCGGCTGCTGCGGTCGCACAGGCCGGCCTCTCCGATCGGATGAGCCACGTCAGCACGGGCGGCGGCGCCTCGCTGGAGTTCCTCGAAGGGAAAGAGCTTCCCGGGATTGTCGCACTCGACCGAATCGAATGAAACACCTGATTTTCGCGGGCAACTGGAAGATGCACCACGGCCCGGCCGATGCCGCGGCATTCCTTCGCGAATTCCTGGCGCACTATCACCGCATGCAGGATCGCACGGTGATTCTGTTTCCGCCCGCGCTCACGCTGCCGGCGGTCGTCGTCGGCCTCAAGGATCGCACGGACATCAAGGTGGGTGTGCAGAACATCCACTGGGAGGACAAGGGCGCGTTCACCGGAGAGAACTCCGCGGCGATCGCGCGGGGCGCCGGAGCCAGGTACGCGCTGGTCGGGCATTCCGAGCGGCGCCACGTGTTCGGCGAAACGAATGCACAAACGCGTTTGAAAGTCGGCGCCGCGTTTCGCGCGGGGCTGATTCCGGTTTTGTGCGTCGGCGAGACGCTCGAGCAGCGCGAGGGCGGGCGGACTGAAGCGGTTGTTCTCGAACAGCTCCTCGCCGGCATCGAAGGACTGGAGCCGGCGCAGGTTGGGGAGATGTTGGTCGCGTACGAGCCGGTGTGGGCAATTGGGACAGGCAAGAACGCGACCCCGGCCGACGCAAACAGCGTCCACGCGGTCATCAAAGCCGAACTGCGGGCCAAACACGGACCGACTCCAGGCGTTCCAGTCCTTTATGGGGGAAGCGTGAACCACTCAAACGTCGCGTCCCTGGTGGCCCAGGAGCACATAGACGGAGTCCTGGTGGGCGGCGCGTCGCTCGACGCCGACCGCTGGCAATCCATCGCCATGACCCGGGTCTAGACGATAGGACCCCTGCCAGCCGCAAGCTGCAAGCTGTTAGCTTTCCCTCCATGTACGGATTCCTCACTGCGCTTCTCATTCTCGACTGCCTGGTGCTTGCCGTGGCGGTCTTGCTCCAGGCCGGTAAGGGCGGTGGCCTGGCGGCGTCATTCGGCGGGGCAGGCTCGAGCCCGAGCTCACTGCTCGGCTCCCGAGAGGCAGGCAACTTGCTCACCAAGGCCAGCTGGTGGACGGGTGGCATTTTCCTCGGACTCTCGTTCGTGCTCTACCTGATGTCGGGGAGCGACACGCAGACGCGTTCTATTCTCGACCAGCCGTTCAGCGCGCCGGCCACGCAAAGCCCGCCGATCGGTGCGCCACCACCGGGCGGCACGCAGGCACTCCCACTTCAGCCGGTGACGCCTCCTCCAGCGGGCGGCAGGGCTGACACGGGCAAGCAGCCCTAGCGACCGACGTGGCGTTCCTTGAAGGCGAGCCGGGGTTCCTCCTCCTTGAGGACGGAACCCTTTTTCGCGGGCGGCTCAGGCCAGAGCCGAACCGCCGCGCGGTAGCCGCAGAGGTGGTGTTCACCACCAACATGAGCGGGTACCAGGAGGTGTTCACGGATCCGTCCTATACGGGGCAGATCGTCGTGATGACCGCGCCGATGATCGGCAATTACGGGGTCAACACCGACGATCCAGAATCGGCCAAGCCGCAGGTGGCCGGAGTCGTCGTGAGGGAGCTCTCCAAGAGCTTCTCGAACTGGAGATCGGCGCAGTCGCTCGACAGTTATCTTTCCGACGCGCAAATCCCTGTCATTGAAGGAGTTGACACTCGGCGTCTCACTCGACACCTGAGGTCAGTCGGGGTCATGCTCGGTGTGATCGCGTCCGGCGAGGCGGTGAGCGCGTCTGCGAAGGCTGTCCTCGACGCCTGCCCATCGATGGAAGGGCTCGACCTCGCCTCGGTCGTTTCGGCAACAAAGCCGTACGAGTGGGGCGATCGGTCCGCGAAGCACCACATCGTCGCATACGACTACGGGATAAAGCGCAACATTCTCCGCCTGTTCGAGGAGCGGGGCTGCCGCACGACGGTCGTGCCCTCGACGACCTCTATCGAAGACGTTGTCGCGCTCAAGCCGGATGGTGTGTTCCTCTCGAACGGGCCCGGGGATCCTGCCGCCGTTGAGTACGCCATCCGGAGCATTCAAGCAATTGCCAAGGCGCGTATCCCACTGTTCGGCATTTGCCTCGGCCACCAGCTCATCGGGCTCGCCTTCGGCGGCCAGACAGTGAAGCTCCCCTATGGGCACCGGGGCGGAAATCACCCGGTGAAGGACCTGGCCACCGGCCGCGTGCTGATCACCTCGCAGAACCACGGGTTTGCCGTGCAGGGCGGGGTCGAGGGCGTCCCGGGCGCCCCGGATCTCCATGTAACGCACATCAACCTGAACGACGGCACTGTCGAGGGCGTTCGGCACAAGACGCTGCCCGTTTTCGCCGTCCAATACCACCCCGAGGCGGCTCCGGGCCCGCACGACGCGCGGCCCCTGTTCGACGATTTCCTCAAAGCGGTGACCGAAACCCGCTGAGGCGGCCCAAACGCTTGACACATAAGCAGCTAGCGGCTTAGCGTTGTGCCCGTCCCACCCCTTTTTTCGCCCACGGACGAGCGATGACCAAAGCCGATCTGGTCGAACACGTCACTAATGAAATCGCTCGGACCGCCGGTCCGATGATTTCCAAGAAGGACTGTGCCAGGGTCGTAGACGCGTTCCTGGACGCCATCAAAGGGGCGCTGAAGGAGCAGAAGAACATCGAAGTCCGCGGATTCGGGACGTTCAAGATCCGCAACCGCAAGACGCGCATGGCGCGGAACCCCCGAACTGGTGCGCCTGTTGAAGTTGCGGCCCGGCCGGTGCCCGTATTCAAGCCGAGCAAGGAGCTTCGGGCGCTGGTCGCAGGGGAGCCGTTTGAGCCTGAACTGGAGGACAGCTGAGAGCTGGCAGCTGACAGCTGGCAGCTGGCAGGGTAGTTATCAGTAGCCATGACCCTGACAACGGCAGTTCTGCTTTTTGCGCGGTACGCCGATGAGCTCGGCGCCGCGACCGTGACCGTGACCGTTCCCGCCCCGGCCACCGCGGGGGACGTGCTCGCCGCGGTGCTGGCGTTGCCAGGTGCGGACCGGCTGCCGCGCTCGCCGCTCATTGCTGTCAACCAGCGCTATGCGTCGCCGTCCGACGCGGTGGCACCGGGGGACGAGATCGCGCTGATTCCTCCCGTCGCGGGCGGCTGATGCGCAGCGCAATCATCGACCGCCCGATCGACGCGGCATCGCTGCTCGCCGAGGTGGCCTCGTCGGCTGCGGGCGCGACGGTGTTGTTCGTGGGGACGGTGCGCGATGTCAGCGATGGCCGATCCGTTCGCGCGCTCGACTACAAGGCATATGCACCGATGGCGGAAAAGGAGATGGCCGCAGTCGTGAGCGAGGCCGAGTCCCGGTGGGACGGAGCGCGGATCGTGTGCGAGCACCGGATTGGCGCGCTCGCGCTCGGCGAGGCGTCTGTCGTCATCGCCGCAGCACATCCGCATCGCGCGCAGGCGTTCGAGGCGTGCCGGTACGTCATTGAGGAACTCAAGGCGCGTGTGCCCGTGTGGAAGCGCGAGCACTACGTCGACGGCGAGCCCGGCTGGGTTGAGGGCAACCCGCGGCGCGCGGGTGTGACGCCGTGAAGGACCAATTCGGCCGGAGCATCGAGTATCTGCGCGTGTCTGTCACCGACAGGTGCAACTTCCGCTGCCTGTATTGCATGCCAGTCAAAGGCCTGCAGTGGCTTCCCAAGGCCGGCATTCTGTCGTACGAAGAGATTCGCGATGTCGTGGCACAGCTCGCCCCGCTCGGGTTGAAGCGCCTGCGCATCACCGGCGGCGAGCCCACGATACGTCCGCAACTCGATCGCCTGATTGCGATGCTCCGCGCGATCGGGGGAGTCGAGGATATCGCGCTGTCGACCAACGGAGCGAAGCTCGTTGAGCTCGCGCAGCCGCTGCGGGACGCGGGACTCGACCGGGTGAACATCTCCGCGGACTCACTGCGACCTGACCGCATTCGCGCCATTGCCCGTCGCGACCTGGGCTTTTCGCCGGTGGCCGCTGCGCTGGCGGCCGAGCGTGCCGGCCTGAATCCGGTCAAGCTGAACGTGGTCGTGATGCGTGGCATCAACGACGACGAGATCGAGGACTTTGCCCGATTGACGATCGAGCATCCGTGGCACGTGCGTTTCATTGAGCTGATGCCGGTCGGTGATTTGCGCGAGCTTACGTGGGAGCACGTGGTGCCGAGCGACCAGGTTCTCGAGCGCGTTGCATCGATTGGGCCGCTCTCTGCGGTGGACGGTCCGGCGCGCGGCAATGGCCCGGCGGCGTATCATCGGCTGACTGGTGCAGCAGGAAGCGTCGGCATCATCACGCCGATGACACACACGTACTGTGCCTCGTGCAATCGTGTGCGCCTCACGGCCGACGGGCGGCTGCGTACGTGCCTGTTCGGCGATCACGAGGTGGATTTGCGCGGCCCGCTGCGGCGCGGCGAGGCGCTGCGCGAGCACTTCGAACGCGCGCTGTCGGAGAAACCTCGGGAGCACGCATTGCTGCAGATGCAGGTGGGCGGCTTGCGCGCGCTGTCGCAGGTTGGTGGCTAGCGCTGCACCGCTGTAGTTTTCAGCGCGTACAGCGGCGGTTTCCTCCAACACTTGAACAGCGAAATGGTCCGCAAGATCACCGTAGTCGGCGCCGGCAACGTTGGCGCGACCACCGCGCAGCGTGTCGCCGAGAAAGAACTGGCTCGTCACGTCGTGATGGTGGACGTGGTCGAAGGCGTACCACAAGGCAAGGGACTTGATCAGTGGCAGTCGGCGCCGATCGAGACATTCGACAGCCGCGTCATCGGCACCAACGGCTACGACGAGACCACTGATTCGGACGTCGTGATCATCACCGCCGGCATCGCCCGCAAGCCGGGGATGTCGCGCGACGACTTGCTCAACACGAACGCCGGCATTGTGCGCGACGTCAGCGTAAACATCGCGCGGACCTCGCCGAACGCGATCGTCATTGTCGTTTCCAATCCGCTCGACGTGATGTGCTACGTGGCGAAGAAAGCGACCGGCTTCCCGCGCGAGCGCGTGCTGGGGATGGCCGGCGTGCTCGATACGGCGCGCTACCGCGCGTTCCTTGCCGAGGCGCTCGACGTGAGCGTACGCGACATTCAGGCCATGGTGCTCGGCGGCCACGGCGACACGATGGTGCCGCTCATCTCGTACACGTCGGTCAGTGGTATTCCGGTCACCCAGCTCCTGCCGCGCGACCAGCTCGACGCGATCGTCAATCGAACCCGAAGCGGCGGCGCCGAGATCGTGAAGCACCTGAAGACCGGGTCGGCGTACTACGCACCTTCGTCAGGCGCAGTTCAGATGGCGGAGGCGATCGTGAAGGATCAGAAGCGCATCCTGCCGTGCGCGGCCTGGCTCGAGGGTGAATACGGAATGTCCGGGCTGTTCCTGGGCGTCCCCTGCAAGCTCGGGGCGGGCGGGCTGGAGCGCATCATCGAGGTTGAACTCACCGACGCAGAGCGCGCAGCGCTGGCGAACAGCGCGGAGGCAGTGCGCGAACCGATGCGCCTGGTGCAGTAGAGTCGCCGGTGGCGACGTTCTGGGCCTCGTCGGTAGGCAAGAAGATCGTGATGGGTGCGACGGGCCTCGTGCTCGTCGCCTACCTCTTGCTGCATATGGCGGGCAACCTCCAGGTGTTCCTGGGGCGCGATGTATTCAACCGCTACGCCGAACTGCTGCACACATCTGAAGAGCTGCTCTGGGTGGCGCGAGTGGTGCTCCTTGTCTGCCTGGCGTTGCACGTCGCAGCCGCATACCAGTTGACGATTCGGGCGCGCGCAGCCCGTCCAGCTGGATACGCAATGAAGGAGACGCGCGCGGCGACCCTCGCATCCCGCCTGATGCGGATCGGCGGCGTGACCATCCTCGTGTTCATCCCGCTTCACATCCTGAATTTCACCACCGGCGGCTGGCACCCCGACTACGCACACGGGGACGTGTACGGGAACGTCATTTACGCGTTCGCCGAATGGCCGTGGCTGTCCGTGTTCTATATCGTGGTGATGGTGTTCGTCGGTCTCCACCTGTATCACGGCGTGTGGGCAATGTTCAGGACGCTCGGCGTGGCCAAGCCTTCGCCATCGCCCCTCGAACGGCGATTCGCAAAGGTGCTGGCGTGGATAGTCGCGGGCGGATTCATCGCCGTGCCCGCGGCGATCGTCCTGGGTCTGCTCCGATGAATCCCCACCCGTCTTCCCGTCATCTCGTCCTCTCGTCCTCTCGATGAAGCTGGATTCCCGCATTCCCAGCGGCCCGCTCGCCGCCAAGTGGGACAAAGCCCGGTTCGAATACCGGCTGGTCAACCCCGCCAACAAACGCCGCTATTCGGTCATCGTCGTCGGCTCGGGCCTCGCGGGTGCGTCGGGCGCCGCATCGCTCGCCGAACTTGGCTACAACGTGAGCTGCTTCTGCTTTCAGGACTCGCCGCGCCGGGCTCACTCGATTGCGGCGCAGGGTGGCATCAACGCGGCCAAGAACTACCAGAACGACGGCGACTCCATCTGGCGGCTGTTCTATGACACCGTCAAAGGCGGCGATTTCCGCGCGCGCGAGGCCAATGTGTTCCGGCTCGCGCAGCTCAGCGTGAACATTATCGACCAGTGCGTGGCGCAGGGCGTTCCGTTCGCGCGCGAGTACGGCGGCCTGCTGGCGAACCGGTCGTTCGGCGGGGCACAGGTGTCGCGGACATTCTACGCTCGCGGCCAGACTGGGCAGCAGCTTCTGCTTGGCGCGTACCAGGCGCTGGCGAAGGAGATCGCGAAGGGTCAGGTGCGGATGTACACGCGCGCCGAGATGATGGAACTGATTGTCATTGACGGGCGCGCGCGAGGGATTGTCGTCCGGAATGAGACCACGGGCCGGCTGGAAGCGCACACGGCCGACGCCGTCGTGCTCGCGACCGGCGGGTACGGGAACGTCTTCTACCTGTCGACAAACGCGAAGGGGTGCAACGTGACCGCGGCGTGGCGTGCGCATCGCAAAGGTGCCGCGTTCGGCAATCCGTGTTTCACGCAGATCCACCCGACGTGCATTCCGGCGAGCGGCAGCCATCAGTCCAAGCTCACCCTGATGTCGGAGTCGTTGCGCAACGACGGCCGTGTGTGGGTGCCGGTCCGCAATGGCGACACGCGCGCGCCGGGTGACATTCCGGACGCCGAGCGCGACTACTACCTCGAGCGCAAGTACCCGTCGTTCGGGAACTTGTCGCCGCGCGACATCGCGTCGCGTGCGGCGAAGGAAGTGTGCGACGAGGGGCGGGGGGTCGGTCCGGGCGGACTCGGCGTTTATCTCGACTTCGCCGACGCCATTTCGCGACTCGGCAAGGACAAGATCGCGGAACGGTACGGGAATCTGTTCGAGATGTATGAGCGCATCACGGGCGACAATCCCTACGGCGTGCCGATGCGCATTTACCCGGCGGTCCACTACACGATGGGCGGTCTGTGGGTGGACTACAATCTGATGAGCACAATGCCCGGGCTGTTCGTGGCAGGGGAGGCGAATTTCTCCGATCACGGCGCGAACCGGCTTGGCGCGTCAGCGCTGATGCAGGGCCTCGCGGACGGCTACTTCATTCTTCCGTACACCGTGGGCAATTACCTCGCGAGCGTGAAGCCGGAACGTTTGGCCGACGACGACACCGCGGTGCGGGCAGCGGTGGCCGAGGTTGAATCGCGCGTGACGCGCCTGCTCTCAACGAAGGGTAGCCGCACGGTTGCCGCATTTCATCGCGAATTGGGTTCGTTATTGTGGAATGAATGCGGGATGGAGCGCAATCGCGCCGGACTGGAGCGCGCGCTGGCGCGCATTCCGGCGCTTCGTGAGGAGTTCTGGCAGGACGTGAACGTGCCGGGCAGTGCTGGTAACGTGAACGTTGCGCTGGAACACGCTGGGCGCGTGGCAGACTTCATGGAGCTCGCCGAGCTGCTGTGCCGGGATGCGCTGCACCGGGAGGAGAGCTGCGGCGGCCACTTCAGGACCGAGCATCAGACGCCCGAAGGCGAAGCGTTGCGGCACGACGACAACTTCGCGTATGTCGCCGCGTGGGAATGGCAGGACGCCGGCGGGTGGGCGCTGCACAAAGAGCCGTTGCACTTCGAGAACGTCCAGCTCAGCACCAGGAGCTACAAATGAGCAACGCATCGCGGCCGGCGATGTCGCTCACGCTGCACGTGTGGCGGCAAGCGGGACCGGATGATCGCGGAGAGTTCCGGACGTACGCCCCGACGGACGTGTCACCGGACATGTCGTTCCTCGAGATGCTCGACGTCGTCAATGAGGATCTGATGACCCGGGGCGAAGAGCCGATTGCGTTCGATCACGACTGCCGTGAAGGCATCTGCGGGATGTGCGGCATGATGATCAATGGTGCCGCGCACGGCCCGCGCCGGATGACGACGGTGTGCCAGCTCCACATGCGCGAGTTTGCCGATGGCGCCGAACTGTGGCTCGAGCCGTGGCGTTCGACCGCGTTTCCTGTGCGCCGCGACCTCAGCGTGGACCGCTCGGCGCTGGACCGGATTATTCAGGCTGGCGGCTTCGTGACAGTCGCGACGGGCAACGCGCCCGAGGCGAATTCCGTTCCCATCGGAAAGGAGCACGTGGAAGCGGCGATGGACGCCGCGACCTGCATTGGTTGCGGCGCGTGCGTCGCGGCGTGTCCCAACGGCTCGGCGTCGCTGTTCACGGCGGCAAAGGTCACGCACCTTGGCATTCTGCCGCAGGGCCAGCCGGAGCGGTACCGCCGCGCGCTGCGGATGGTCGCCCAAATGGATGCCGAGTCGTTCGGCGGTTGCTCCCTCTTTGGCGAGTGCCAGGAGGCGTGCCCGAAACACATTTCGATCGACTCGATTACGCGGATGAACCGCGACTTCCTCGTCGGCAGCATTGCCGCACAGCCGGAGCAAGCGCAGACGGCGGAAGCGTAAGGCCGCACCGTGCAACCGCACCATTCGCACGTGAGTCACGCGGGCGTCGACGCGATCTCGCGCGGGAACGAGAGTCCTGCCTCGATCTCCTGTCGCGCCGCGACGAGCCGGCTGATGTCAGCCGAAAGCTCGCTCGCCATGTCGATGTGCGTCGTCAGACCCTCGACGCTGCCCGATCCCGCGTGCAGGCGCAGCAGGTTGAGCCGGATGGATTCGAGCGCGCCAACTGCCTGTGTCATGCGGTCGCGCACGCGGTCGCGGTGCGCACAGAGATCGCGATAGGCGTCCGAGTCCTCCGCGCCGCCGAGGTCCGCGATGCCGTCGTTCAGGTTGTCGTGCAGGGTTCGCAGCGCTTGGGCGTCGGTCTGAAGCCGGCTGGCGATCGCTGGCAGGGTGCGGAGCGGCGCGCGCGTCGCCGCGGGGAGGGACTCGAACAACGACTCAACTGCCATGCCGAGCGAGAGTTCCGTTGCGCGATGGGTGACCGCGGCGGGCGCGGTTGGCCGGCCGCCAAGCCGGCGGGCGATCGCGAACGCCACCCGCCCCACCGGCCCCGACCAGACGCGTGACCAGAAGTCGGTATCCACGTCGCGGCGCCGATCGCGGCGAGTAAGAAACGCGAGTATCGAGAGGATGCAGCCACCGAGGCTGAGCGGGAAAGCCAGCTCGGAGATAGAGCCGAATGCGAGCCGCCCCCCAGGGAAGAACAGAAGGGCTGTCAGGTCTGTGGCCCACACCGCACCGCACACGACGGCCAGCCCAAGGTACAGGCGCTCTGGACGGAGATCCTGAACGCCGTGTACCGCTGCGCGCTCCTCGTGGCCCTCCGCGGCCTCCTCTCGAAATGCCGGGATGAGATCGGCGTGAACGAAGCCGTGCCTGAGAAGCCTCCGCGCTGCCTCCACAACGAAGACGCACGGAGCGAGCGCCGCGCCAGCGGCGAAAGTCA
>Ga0326597_10008965_pt1 | contig 13452 bp, 12 predicted proteins | sample RVTome_12_FD_203789 | JGI IMG/M metagenome (GOLD analysis project Ga0326597, IMG submission 203789) | Soil microbial communities from uranium-contaminated site in the Upper Colorado River Basin, Wyoming, United States - RVT100D185 | ecosystem: Environmental > Terrestrial > Soil > Contaminated >... | reverse complement strand
TGAAGCTCTGGATGGGCGACGTGGACACCGGAACGGCCAACTCGATCTTCTTGGGCGATCGGCTCAAGGGACCCTATGATGCTCATGTCGGCTTCATGGCGGTAAAGCTTAAGTTCTAAGAGAGACACGAGTCGAAAATTCCGAGGGGAGAAACGAGGAAGATGAAATTTGCATACTCCACCGGCGCCGCCTTGTTGTTGGTTTCGCTGTTCCCGGGACTGACGCTGACACAAACGAAGGGCGACGCGAAAGCGGGGAAAACCAAATACGATGCAAATTGTGTTGGCTGTCACGGCGCGACGGGGAAAGGCGACGGCCCGGCGGCGGCGTTGAATCCGAAGCCGGGAGACATGACCGACGGCAAAGCCATGAAGGCTCTCAGCGACAAGTATCTCTTCGACATCATCAAAGACGGCGGCGCGTCGCAAAAAAAATCTCCAATCATGCCGGCCAGTGCCAAAAAGTTAAACGATCGGGAGATCTCGGACATCGTCGCTTACATTCGTACTCTTGCTAAATAAGCCGGCAAAATCATTGCACTGCACTCGAGCCTTTCAACGCCTCTTCGGTGTCACGACTGAAGAGGCGTTTTTTTTCTCTCACTGGTGTCAAAATCTCGCCGGTTTTTTGAGTTCCAACTCCATGAGTTCGCGTTTCGCAATTGCGCGATAACGACCAAGATTTTTCCAAACCACAAGAAACGGCAACCGGTTTCGCTAATAAAAAGCGGCGAATTTGATGGCATGCGTCTTGCGGATTCGAACGATAAAATCGCTGGTTGCAAAGAAGGAGCGCGGTTAGCGTGGGGGTGAAAAGGATCGTTCTGATCGTGGTGGTTGGGTTGGGAATACTGACCTGGGTTTACTCGGCGGGCTGGGTAAGCGGCGGCGTCTCCCAGCCCATAGCATTTCCACACAAGACCCATCTGGATCTCAAGCTACCCTGCACCGGTTGCCATCAGCGCGCGGAGAAAGGCGCGGTGGCGGGGCGGCCGCTGACGGCTCTGTGTATGGCCTGCCACGCCGGAGGAGATACCAGGAGCGAGGAAATTAAAAAGCTGCGCTCTTACGGGGAAAAAGGGCAAGAGGTTCCCTGGCGGCGCGTATGGCGCCTGCCGTCCCATGTGTTTTTCCCGCATCGCCCGCATGTCGTCGTGGGTAAAATCAAGTGCCAGACCTGTCACGGGCCGATGGAAACTCTGACCAAGCCGCCGGCCACGCCGCTGATTACTCTCGACATGAATGATTGCATCGCCTGCCATGAGAGCCGCGAGAAAATCCTGGCGGCAAAAACCAAAGCGCCACAGGCGCATGCCGTAGCAGCGCGCAGCTTGTTGAACGACTGCAACACCTGTCACCGGTGAGGGGAAAATGCGATTTACTCGGCGTACCTTTCTCCAAGTGCTAGGCGGAACCGCCGGAGCGGCCGTCGTCGCCAAAGGACAAATCTCGTCCAAGGTCGGCGCGGCGGCCGAAGATATCGAGCGGTGGGCCACGCCCGAGGAGGTGATGGTTCCATCGATTTGCCAGCAATGTCCCGGCGGCTGCGGGCTCATGGTGCGCACGCTCGATGGACAAGTTTCCGGCATCGCGGGCAATCGTCAGCATCCGATCAATCGCGGCTCGCTTTGTCCCAAGGCATTCGGCGGACTGCAACTCCTTTACGACGCCAACCGCCTCAAGGAACCGATGGCGCGGGCCGGCGAGCGCGGCCAGGGGAAATGGAAACCAATTACCTGGGATGAGGCGATCGCGAAGGTTGCCACTTCTTTGTCTGATCTCAGAGCGAAAAATCTTGCGCACACGGCGGTCATCCTCGGCGGGCAATACCGCGGCTACCGCGACTTGTTATGGCAGCGCTTCGCCGAGAGCTACGGGACGCCCAACTATATTCGTGTGCGGTGTTTTTCTCCCGAACGGCCCGCTCTCGCGCATCACTTCATGCAGGGCGTGACCGAGCCGCTGGGTTACGATCTCGCCGAAGCGCAATTCATTCTCTCCTTCGGCGTCGGGCTGCTCGAGTCCTGGACCGGCCCGGTGCACAACTCTCGCGCGTTTGCCCGGCTGCGCCGCAGCAGCGAACGGCGGCGCGGATTGTTCGTGCAAGTAGACCCGCGCCGTTCGCCGACGGCGATCAAAGCGGATCGATGGGTTTCCATCGTGCCGGGGACCGATGGCATCTTGGCGCTCGGCATCGCCAACGCGATGATCCGCGAGCAACTCTATGACCAGGACTTCGTCGAGGACCACACTTTCGGATTCGAAGACTGGGTGGATAGCTCGGGTCAACAGCATTTAGGTTTTAAAAATCTCGTCTTGAGGGAGTACGGACTGCTGACTGTTTCCGCGGCCACCGGCGTGCCGGTAAAAAGCATTATCGAGATCGCGAGAAATCTCAGCACGCTCAAGCCGGCGATCGTCATCGGCGAGCGCGGCCCGGTCTACGGGCCCGATGATCTGCACGCGCGCATGGCTATTCACAGCCTCAATGCCCTGGTGGGAAACATCGGCGTTGCCGGCGGCCTGCGCGTGCAAGATGACTTGCCTCTGGCGGCTTTACCGGCGGTTCGGCAGGATGCCGCGGCAAAGCAGGGAACGGCCCAGCCGCGGATCGACGGAGCGGGAGAGAAGCAGTACCTGTTGGTCTCGGACACACCGCAACGGTTGGCCGAGAGAATTGCCAGCGGAACTCCCTATCCCGTTAACGCCCTGTTTTTCTTCGCGACCAATCCGTTGGCGAATCATCCAACCAAAGAAGCGCTGGCGAGCGCGCTCAAGAAGGTGCCTTTCATCGTCAGTTTTTCGCCCTTCCCCGACGAATCGAGCGTGCTGGCCGATCTCATCTTGCCGGACCCAACCTATCTGGAGAGATGGCAGGACGATCAGGTAACTCATCTTGCTGGTTTCACTTGCTTTAGCCTCGCGCGGCCGGCCTCGGCGCCGCTGCACCAGACTCGCAACACCGCCGACGTTTTACTTCAGGTGGCCCAAGCCCTCGGCGGGCCCGTGGCGCAGAATTTTCCGTGGAAAAGTTTTGAAGACCTGCTCAAGCAGGGAGCGGAGGGTTTATACAAATCGGGCCGAGGGTACGTCGCTTCCGCGCCCCCCGAAGAAGCCCTGAGAAAAGTTCTCGAGCGCCAGGGATACTGGATTCCCGAGTTCAAGGATTTCGATGCGTTTTGGAATGCGCTGCTCCAGCGCGGCGCCTGGTGGGACCCCACGGGTCTGCCGGTGGGATTGAAGGCGCTGCTCAAAACACCCTCCGGCAAGTTCGAGTTCTACTCGACGGGGTTAAAGCAGTTGGTTGATAAAGCGGTCAAGCAAGAGGGAAAAACAAACTCGTTTGTCAGCACTCTGGGCGCTGGCAAAAGCGAAGATCTGCTGTTTCTCCCGGCGGTGGCGATCCCTCGTCCTGCGCAGACGGGATCGTTTCCGCTGCGCCTCAATACTTACCGTCTGATGAGCCGGCCCATGGGCGGAGGCCGAAACCAACCCTGGCTTCTCGAAGAACCGGCGGTCCATCTTCACGCTTCGTGGGAAAGTTGGGTCGAGGTCCATCCGAAAACGGCTGCCGATCTTAAGCTCAAAGAAAACGATTGGGTGTGGGTGGAGTCGGCCAAAGGGCGCATCAAGCTGCGCGTCAAGGTTTATTCAGGCACGCGGCCCGAGGTGGTTCATATCCCGCTCTTCGGCGGCGAAGGCCCCAATCCCAACGACCTGATCGCCAACGAAGCGGATACGCTGAAGGGATTCGGCGTGCTCAATACAACCCAGGTGAGAATCAGGAGGGCATGACGTGGCGCTGTGGGGCATGGTCATAGATCTGGATCGTTGCACCGGTTGCCAGGCCTGCGTCATGGCCTGCAAGGCCGAGAATAATGTTCCCGCCGTCGGCAAAAAAGAGGCGACGAAGGGTCGCACCATCAGTTGGATGCAAGTGCTGACGGAAACGGACGAAGAGCACCATGAGGAAAAAGTGCGCTTCATTCCTCGGCCTTGCCTCCAGTGCGACGACCCGCCGTGCACAAAGGTTTGTCCGGTTTATGCGACCTATCGCAATCCTGAAGGCATCGTCGCGCAGATCTACAATCGCTGCATCGGCTGCCGTTTCTGCATGGCCGCTTGCCCCTACAACGCGAAATTTTTCAACTGGTACACCTATCAAAAAGAGCAACCGGGACAAAATCCCGACGTGTCATTGCGCCCGAAAGGCGTGGTGGAGAAGTGCACATTCTGCCATCATCGCCTGCAAAAGGCGCGCGAACGGGCGCACGCGGAGAACCGCGAAATCCAACCCGGCGAATATAATACCGCCTGCGCCGACGCCTGCCCCGCGCAAGCGATCACCTTCGGCGACCTATCCGATCCGGGCAGCGAAGTATCGAAGCTCGCCCGCAGTCCGCGCGCGTTCAAATTGCAAGAAGAGCTGGGGACCAAACCCAAAGTGATCTATCTGACAGAGGGAGAAGGCGGTGGTTGATCACAAGGACCATGATGAAGATATTTTGCTCGCCCCGATCGCACACACGGGGCCAGGCTTCTATTGGGCCGTGGCGGGCCTTTCGGTATTTATCCTGTGGGGCGCCATCGCGTACGCGGTGCAACTTTACGAAGGACTCGGGGTCACCGGGCTGCAACAACCCGTCAGTTGGGGCCTTTACGTTACCAACTTCGTCTTCTTTATCGGCATCAGCCATGCGGGGACCTTGATCTCCGCGATCCTGCGACTTTCCCGGGCGGAGTGGCGCCGGCCCATCACCCGGATGGCCGAGGTCATCACGGCGATGGTGCTGTTTATCGGCGCGGGTCAGATCCTTGTGGATATGGGCCGGCCCGACCGAATATTCAATGTCATCCGTCACGGCCGCTATCAGTCGCCGCTGCTCTGGGATGCCACGAGCATCAGCGCTTACCTGTCGGCCAGTCTTACCTACCTCTATCTGCCGATGATTCCCGACATCGCCATTCTCAGGGACCGTCTCGGCAAGTGGAAGCTCTTCTACAGCGTGCTGGCCCTCGGCTGGACCGGCACGGAAGCGCAGAAGCGAGTTCTCAACCGGGCCATCGCCATTATGTGTGTGCTTGTCATCCCGGTCGCCGTTTCCGTACACACCGTCGTCTCCTTTGTCTTTTCCATGACGCTTCAGCCCATGTGGCATTCGACCATCTTCGGCCCCTACTTCGTCGTCGGGGCGATTTTCTCCGGAATTGCGGCTCTAATTGTGGCCATGATTATTTTCCGGAAGGCTTACGGGCTTGAGCCTTACTTGAAGCCGATCCATTTTCGCTACCTTGGCCAGCTCCTGCTGATCATGGCGCTGCTTTGGTTCTATTTTACCTTTGCCGAGTATCTGACGGGATATTACGGGGCGGAACCCGAGGAGATGAAAATATTCTGGTCCAAGTTTTCCGGTCCATTCTGGCCATTTTTCTGGGCGATGGTTCTTTGCAATTTCTTTATCCCGCTGGCCTGTCTGGTGCGGCTTGGGCGGCGCACCGTAGGAAAAGTTCTCGCGGCGTCGCTGTCGATCATCGTCGGCATGTGGCTCGAGCGCTTTATTATCGTCGTACCGACGCTGTCGATTCCCCGTTTGCCGTTTCCGCAAACGATTTATTTGCCGACTTGGGTTGAGTTGGGAGAATTCGCCGGCAGCCTCGCACTGTTCGCTCTATTTTACCTGCTTTTCACCAAAGTATTCCCGATCATCTCGATCTGGGAGATCCGCGAGGGTCGTGAAGAGGGTGTTAAAGAGGTCGAGGAACGGGTCAAAAGCTATTTGCCGGACGAGGCTAAAGGGGCGGCGTAAGAAAACCAAGAAGGAACTGAGATGGAAAATCTGCATTCACCTTCCGATCGGCTCATCAGAAAATTGCAGTGGGTATGGGTGGCCGGCTTCATCGTCTTGGTGCTGGGAATCATCACCTGGTTCATCCATCTGATGCGCGCCGCGTTGTGGCTTGGCGACGTGCCTTCGGCCGCCATCGGCATCCCGCTCGTGGCGATCCCGATTTTCCTGGCGCTGGCGAGCGTGGTCTTTTATGTGTTCTGGGGACTGGCCATTCGTGGGAGAGACCGATGAAATTGAGACTCGCGCTCCTCGCCTTGGCTTGCGTTATTAGTTTTACCGGTCACGCTGCGTCGCTTCTCGCTGCGGAGCAGTCCGCTTCGTATCTTCTCCCAGGTAATCCGCTCGATGGCAGCCGGCTCTTTTCCGAAAAGGGTTGTCTTGGCTGTCACTCGGTTTACGGAGTGGGAGGTGTCGCGGGACCTGAGTTGGGACAAGGAATCTTGAAGCGCCCTCTCCTCGATATCGCCGGGGTGATGTGGAATCATTCCCCCGGAATGGTGCACCTCTTTCAGGAAATGCGCACCGCGCTGCCGCAATTCAAGCCCGCGGAGATGGCGAGTCTCTTATCCTTCCTTTACTACCTTGGATCGCTGGACCCGCCGGGGGACGCGGCGACGGGTGCGCGCCTCTTCCGCGAAAAGCAGTGCCAAACCTGCCACTCGCTGGGAGGGAAGGGGGGTAAGCATGGCCCGAAACTAGACGGCTATGGACGCTATGCATCGCCCATCTACCTTACGGCCGGGCTATGGAACCGCGGAAAACCAATGGCCGGCTTAATGGAGGCGTTGCGAGTGCCGCGCCCCACGTTCGGCAAAAATGATATTGCCGATCTATCAGCCTATATTCGGACCACCGCCGGAAGCGTCGAACGAGTCTACGTGCGCCCGGGCAATCCGCAGATCGGCGAGAAGCTCTTCACGCAGAAACGCTGCGCGCAGTGTCACACTCCTAATGCTCAGGGAACGCGCATCGGTCCCGACCTTCGGACCAAGCTTAAGGGGAGTTTGATTGGCATCGCCGGCGCCATGTGGAACCATGGTCCGAAGATGTGGGCGAAGATGGGCGACGTGCCATCGCTCGCTCCCGAGGAGATGTCCGATCTCATCAGCTACTTATACTTTCTGCAGTTTATCGATCCCACCGGCAATGCCGCGAGGGGGCGAGTGGTGTATCAAGAAAAACGTTGCGGGGGCTGTCACACGCTGCCGGGAGTGAGCGGAACCGTCGGACCGGACCTGGCCAATGCGCAAAAACTGCGAACCCCCGTGGAAGTCGTGACCGAAATGTGGAACCACGTCGGTACGATGGAGCGGAAGATGCTCGAGGAATCGGTGGAATGGCCGGTTTTCAAGGGCGGCGAGATGGCGGACCTCATCACCTACTTGCTGTCGGTCCGTAAAGATTCGGCTGCTCCTGCTGACGGCAAAAAATCGGAACGTAAAGAAAAATAAAATAATTTACGCTTATCAGCATCTCGTTGCTCGTGTCTTATGGATAATAGCGCGTCATCGCTGAGCTATATTTGTCGCTGGGCACTGACTCGAGACGCTGTTTCATAGAGAGGAAATTGGCGATCCTTTACTAACAGTCTCAAAGTGGAGCGTCTCGGGTGAAATCCCGAGCGAGTGGCCCCCGGCCATGGCCGGGGGCCGAGTCGAAGGATCGTGCGCCCTGGTCGCGCTTTGGGGGTGACATCATGAAGACTCAGACCCGAAGATGGGTTATTTTCCTCGCGGCAATTCTCCCGTGGTATTGCGGAGTGGGTCTGGCCCAACCGCTTTTCAGCCCCACGCAGGATCCGCTCATCGGGTCGAGGATCTTCGGTGAGAAGGGTTGTGCGAAATGTCACGCGATCTTCGGCGTTGGCGGCAAGATGGGACCCGATCTCGCGCGCACCCAAAGATCTCGATCGTTTTACGATCTTGCTGCGGCGATGTGGAATCATCTTCCCAAGATGACGGAGCAGATGCGTAAAGCCGGGATCGCGCGTCCGCAGCTGAGCTCGAGTGAGGCGGGCGACTTGATCGCTTTCCTTTACGCGGCCAACTATTTCGAGCCGGGTGCCGACGCGAAGGCCGGGAGCCAGGTCTTTGCGCAGAAACGTTGCATCGCTTGCCATCAAGTAGGCGGTAGCGGCGGTGTGATCGGCCCTTCTCTCGACAGCCTGGGCCAATTTAACTCTCCGATATTCTTCGCCACCGCAATGTGGAATCACGGGCCGTCCATGTCGGAGGCGATGCGGGCGCAAAACATTGCGCGTCCGAGCTTCAATCAGGCGGAGTTCAGAAACCTGCTCGCGTTTATAAGCTCCGCCTCCCCCACGAGCGGCAAAGAGCCGCTTTATATTCTGCCCGGCCGTCCGGTTCAGGGGCAAAAGATTTTTGTGCAAAAAGGTTGTATCGATTGTCATAGCGTCAAGGGGCGCGGTGGACAGGCCGGCGGCGAGTTGGCGCAACGAGAAAACCGGCTGACCATGGTGCAATTTGCTCTTAGTATGTGGAACAAGGCCCCAGCCATGCTAAGAGAAATGGCGCGGAGAAAAATTCCGCAACCGCAGCTTCAAGCCGGAGAGATGGCCGACATCATCGCCTATCTTTATTCCGTTCAGTACTTTGCCAGGCCCGGTGATGCCCGCCGAGGGCAAGAACTGTTAGCGAGCAAGGGCTGTCTGAGCTGCCACTCGGTGGCCGGGCGGGGAGGCAAGGTGGGACCGGACTTCGGGCGGTCAAGAGAGCTTGACCAGCCCGTGACCATTGTCGCGTCAATGTGGAATCACGCCAGCGCGATGTCGGACAAGATGCGGGAGAAATCCGTCACCTGGCCGGTTTTCACGGAACAGGAAATGGGTGACCTGGTTGCTTATTTACAAAATCTTGGGATGATGCGGCAATGATGCGGCCGGCCTCACGCCAACTCTTCTGGCTCGGACTTTTGGCTACTTTAATTCTTCCGGCCGTCGTGTTCGGCCAACCGCAAGCCGACACCTGTTCGACTTGCCATCTTGCCCTCGGCGTAGAAAATTTGACCAAGCCCGCCGAGAATTACAAACAGGACATTCACGCCGCGAAAGGTTTCGGCTGTGTGGCCTGTCATGGTGGCGACGCAACGAGTTCCGGTATGGATGCCATGGATCGGGCGAAAGGGTATATCGGCAAACCCACGCCCGCGCAGATTATCCAGGTGTGCGGGCGCTGCCACGCAGACGCGAATTTCATGCGACGGTATAATCCGAGCCTGCGTGTCGATCAGGTGACCGAATATTCCACCTCGGTTCACGGCCGGCGCTTAAAGGAACAAAACGATCATAAGGTCGCGACTTGCGCCAGTTGCCACAAGCCCCATTCGATCCGGCCAGCCAACGACGCGCGCTCGTCGGTCCATCCGACACGGGTTGCCGATACCTGCGGTGCTTGCCACGCCAACGCGGAATACATGGCGCCTTATAAGATTCCCACCGATCAAATGGCAAATTACAAAAAAAGCGTGCACCGAAAAATGATGATTGAGAAGGGAGATTTGTCGGCGCCGACCTGCAACGATTGCCACGGCAACCATGGCGCCGCGCCGCCAGGGATATCGTGGGTGGGCAACGTCTGCGGCCAATGCCATCCGGTCAACGCCGCACTTTTCAACAAGAGCCGGCATGGAAAGGTCTTCGTCCAGATGGGAATCCCGGGTTGCGCCAGTTGCCATAGTAACCATGAAATTCTCGCGACCAGCGACGCAATGCTCGGCGTCGCCGATAAAGCTGTCTGCAGCGGCTGTCACACAGCCCAGGACAAAGGCGGCACGACCGCGACCGCGATGCGGCAATCGGTCGAGGGGCTCAGGACTGAGTATGAGAAGGCCCAGGCGATCTTGGCGAAGGCCGAACATGCCGGCATGGAAGTCAGCCAACCGGTCTTCGATCTCAACGGCGCAAAAACGGCGCTCATCAAGGCCCGCGCGTCAATCCACGGCTTCAATCTGGACGGCGTGAAGACAGAGGTTAAGCCGGGACTGGAGATTAGTCAGAAAGCCTACGCGCGGGGCGTTAAGGCCCTCGACGAACTCCAATTCCGGCGCAAAGGATTGGCCGTGTCGGCCTTGTTCATCGTCGCGTTGATTGTCGGTTTGGTGCTAAAAATCCGCCGGCTGGAAGGGAAAAAATAAGGGTCGGAAACGGAGACGAAAACATTTATGGGGCGAGACGAAGCATCTTCGGTTCGGAACGGGACGCGCAGAGATTTTCTCAATTGGTTTCTCGGCACTAGCGCCGGAGCGTTTTTCGTTTCCGTGCTCTATCCTCTCACTCGCTATTTGATACCGCCGAAAGGAGAAGAATCCTCCGCGCGCACCGTGACGCTGTCCATCAAGCCCAAAGAGGTCAAAGCCAACAGCGGGCAGATCTTTCGTTTCGGCAGTCAGCCGGCGATCCTAGTCAACACGCCGGCGGGGGAGTTAAAGGCGTTTTCGGCGGCCTGTACCCATCTCGCCTGCATCGTCCAGTACCGCTCGGATGTAAACCACATCTGGTGCGCCTGCCACAACGGCCATTTCGATTTGAACGGTAAAAACATCCAGGGGCCCCCACCCAAGCCGCTTGAAGAATACACGGTCAACGTCAGGGGCGATCAGCTTGTCGTGAGCAAAAAGGGCTGAGCATGGAACAGGGATATCCGAAACGCAGCAAGCTCTGGCACTGGCTTGACGAAAGGATCGGGCTTAAGGATCTCGAAAAGCTTGCCAAGAAAAAAGAGATACCCCTGCACCGGCATACCTTTTGGTATTACTTCGGCGGCATGACCTTGTTCCTGTTCATGGTTCAGGTGATCACGGGCATTCTCCTGTTGCTCTATTACCGCCCGAGCGCCGGCGAAGCCTTCGAGTCCATCCAGTTTCTCATGACCGAGGTGGAATTCGGCTGGCTCATCCGATCGATCCACTCCTGGTCGGCGAATCTGATGGTCTTCGCCATGTTCATTCACCTCTTCAGCGCGCTGTTGCTGACGGCCTACCGCGCTCCGCGCGAGCTGACGTGGCTCTCGGGCGGAGGTCTGCTGGCTTTGACGCTCGGGTTCGGATTTACCGGCTACCTCTTGCCGTGGAACGAGCTGTCGTTTTTCGCCACCCGGGTCGGCACGGAAATCCCCGGCGTCATCCCGGTCATCGGCCCTTTCGTGCGGCGCTTGCTGCGCGGCGGCGACGACGTGACCGGCGCGACGCTGACACGCTTTTACGGTATCCACGTGGCGATTTTGCCGGCGATCGTAACTGTTACCCTCGGGCTCCATCTTTTCCTCGTGCAAAAACACGGCATGAGCCGGCCGCCGAGCGAGGAGCGGGGCGAGGGCGCGAAACGGGTGATGCCGTTTGTGCCAAATTTTTTGCTGCGCGATCTGGTGGGCTGGCTCTGCGCCCTCGGCGTGCTCGCCGCCCTGGCGGCCTATTACCCAGCTGAGCTGGGCAAAAAGGCCGATCCCTTTCAGCCGGCGCCCATCGGTATCAAGCCAGAATGGTACTTCATGGCGATGTTTCAAACGTTGAAGCTGATACCCAGTCACATCTTGGGCATCGAAGGAGAACTGATCGGCGTCCTCGGCTTCGGCGCCATCGGCGCCGTTTTGATTCTCATGCCGTTCCTCGACCGGCGGGCAGCGGCGGGGCGGACAAGCCGGTTTCCGGCCGTTTTTGGGATTGCCTTGATCCTGTATTCGATTTTATTAACTTACCTCGGATACACCATGAGCCCGACGAAATAGCTTCTCGCCCCGGCCCATTTGATAGTTTCTGAGTGTTAGGTGCGCGGCACTGCTACTCCAGTCTCGTTCCTCGCTCAGTAGAGATTGTAACTTCAACTGCGGAATCCGGGTTCAATGAAATTCGCCTGTGCGAATTCTAGCGCAGCGACTTCGCAGTATTGAGAACCGCCACCGCCCGATTTAGTCCACCAAACTGTAAAAAGCTTTTTATCGTTGATACGTTAAAAAAATACTGAAAGATTGAACGGTTAGATGGCACCACAGTCAGCGCCGTGGCATTCCCTTGTAAATCGAAATGGCATACCAATTGCGCTTTAGCGGACAGCGTGCAGGACGCAACCTTGTATGGCGAAAAGAGATAGAAAAAACAGCAACTCGCCGGGATTCCAGAAAAGGGAAAGCGTTTCTGGGAAATCGCTTACCCCCTTCATCGCATTTCCGCTGTTATTTACGTCAATCAATCTCTACATGCTAAATCAGCCGGTGGGAATGCATCGCGGCATGTGAAAACATCGGTAATTGCCACAACGGGAGGAAAGCTCCAATTCGCGTTCATAGACCTGAAGAAAAATGCCCATCGTTGATGGTCTTGATCGCCCTCGCCGCGATGATTTTCTTGCCCGTTGCGGGTTTCGGTGCGCCGGCCCCCGCAAACGAGGTCTGTTTATCATGTCATTCGGTGCCCAGCCTGGAAAAGGAACGCCAAGGAAAAAAAGTTTCCCTGACCGTCGATCCGAGGCGTTTTTCCCAATCCGTGCATGCGCCATTGCCGTGCACGGCCTGTCATAGCGATGTTTCTCAGGCTCCCCACGCCGCGGCGCTCAAACCCGTTCAGTGCGCGCAGTGCCATGCTCAAGTTGCCGAAGTATACGGCTCAAGCGTTCATGGCCGTGCGCAACTTAACGGCGACCGAGACGCAGCGACGTGCAGCGACTGTCATGGGAAGCATGACATCATGAAGGCGGCCCATCCCCAGTCCAAAGTCTATCCACTGCAACTGCCCTACACCTGCGGCGCCTGTCATGGGGATGCGGCTTTGGCGAAGAAGCACAACATTTCCGTAACCAATGCCTACAAACTCTATATGGATTCGATTCACGGACGCGCGCTGGAGAAAAGCGGCCTTCTGGTTGCGGCCAATTGCACCAGTTGCCACGGCTCGCATCGGATATTGCCGCGGGCGAATGCTCAGTCCACGGTCAACCGCGAGAGCGTGCCGGAAACTTGCGGTAAGTGTCATGCCGGAGTGCTGAAAATTTTCGCCAACAGCGTGCATGGGAAAGCTTTCACGGCGAAAAATCCGCTGGCGCCGGTTTGCATCGATTGCCACACAGCGCACGAGATCAAACGCATCGATCTGGACGCCTGGAAATTGGAAATCGTACGTGAGTGCGGCACCTGCCATGGGCAATCGCTAAAAACTTACCGGGATTCCTTTCACGGCCAGGTAACAGCATTGGGCTTTACCCGCGTGGCTCGTTGTTCGGACTGCCATGGTTCCCACGATGTGCTGCCGAAAGCGGATCCTCGTTCGTCGGTCAACGCCAGTCGAATCGTCGGCACCTGCCAGCGCTGCCATCCATCAGCCAACGCCAATTTCGCCAAGTATGACCCCCATGCGGACCTCGCCGACCGCGCGCGCAACCCGGTGCTCTATTTTACGGCTCGATTCATGACCGCCCTCTTGTTTGGAGTTTTCGTATTTTTTGGCCTGCACACCGCCCTGTGGGCCGGCCGGCCTATTCTTGCGCGGATTAAAAAAATCTTTGCCTCGGGCCATCGCAACAACGGCCGATCCAACCCCGGTTAAAACGGCGAGGGCGAAGAGGAGAAGAATGGCTAATTATTATTTTCGTTTTACTC
>Ga0326597_10008964_pt1 | contig 13453 bp, 15 predicted proteins | sample RVTome_12_FD_203789 | JGI IMG/M metagenome (GOLD analysis project Ga0326597, IMG submission 203789) | Soil microbial communities from uranium-contaminated site in the Upper Colorado River Basin, Wyoming, United States - RVT100D185 | ecosystem: Environmental > Terrestrial > Soil > Contaminated >... | reverse complement strand
CGCGTAGGTCGTGAGCAGTACCCCTCCTCGACAAGGAGGGGAGTTCCATTTTAATCGCGCTCGAAACCTGGGTAATCTCTGCGGCGGAGGCTACGGCAATGGAACGTAAGATCGATTATGCGCAGTCCGGCGGCTCGCGCCATCACTTCTCGCCTGCGGGGCGGCGTTTCGGCTGTGGGCGGGCCGGATTGATTTTCTTATCGGTTTATCGGGTTAGTTCAGCGCGGAAAAAGGACATTGATACGGTCTCGGCAGCATCCTGCGGCATACGGCGCAATGCCCTTTGGTTATTGCGCCCGAGTCCCGCCAGAGAAGAGTGAAGTCCTATCGGCCTGCCTGAGGCACTAGCTTGGATCGGCGCATCTTGGCGTCGCGGGTCGCCAGAGGGACCCTATGCACGACGCTGGTTGCGGCAATGATCTCATCGGCGGGGTCGGACCGGAAGTCCAGTGAGCGGATGGCGCCGCACACTTCAAGGGTCAGCGGCCAGACGTGGATCCGGGCGAGTGCCCGGTTCAGCTCCCGGTCGTCAAGGTCGATCTCTATGCGGCCGAGTTGGACGAGTTTGGCGATTTCCCAGAGAACGATGGCGGAAATGCTCCAGGTATCTGCCTGGAGCAGGAGGCGCTCGCGCGGCGTAAGATTACCGCCGAGCGCGTGCAGAAGAACGTGGGTGTCGAGATTGAGCATCCCAGGCGAGCCCCGTGGAGCTGATGTCGCCCTTGATCCGAATCTTGCCCTTGAGGCTGCCGATCAGGTCCGCGGGATCGTTGCGAAGAGGGATCAACTTGGCAACCGGCTTGCCGTGCTTGGTGATCACGATCCCCTCCGGATCGACCCGGTCGAGCAGCGTGAGGCACTGCTCTTTGAATTTGGCGGCGGCGACGGACTTCATAGTCATATTCTATGACTAGATGTCAATTATGTCCACTGCTGCCCGCGGCTCCGACCACTTGCGCCCGCTCGTACTGCATGCGATAGGCGCCCGTGCTCAGCGTCCCGACAGCCTGCGGAAAAAAGCCTTGATACGGTCCCACAGCGCCGAGAATATCAGCGAGCCGGCGTCGAGTTCTGCGACCGGAGCCTGAACTGTGCCGCCCGCACTCGCTCCACGACCGCGCTGATCGAGCCGTGCCTGCAGGTTCCGGGCGAAGGATGCGGTCATGCGCTTGGCGATGTCCTGCACGAGGCCCGGGCGGCTGAATTGCGCGAGCGCCGGAGCCTGCGCAGGAAATTGCCACCCGCGCCAAATCGTCTTGGGCGCGCCTGATCAAGAAGGTTTATGAGGTGGATCCGCTGGAATGCCCGCGCTGCAAAGGGCCGATGCGGGTGATCGCGCTCATCAACGATGCCGGCGTCGTGCAACGAATCCTCAAACACCTGGGTCTTTGGGCCCCGCGGCAGAACGAACGCGCGCCGCCTGCGGGTATCGAAGCGGCGCAGGCAGGTCTTCGTTCAGACTTTTCCTCGCGCTTTTGTTGCGGTATGCTGTCTTACCTTGGTTTTACCACGGAGTGCGCACATGGACCGGACTACGATTTCGAGCAAAGGCCAAATCGTCATCCCGAAGCAAATCCGCGATCGACACCGGTGGAGGCCGGGCACGGAGCTTGCGGTGATCGACGTGGCCGGCGGCGTGCGGATCGAAGCGCTGCAGCGAGGCAAGACACTCACTGCTGGCGACGTATTCGCCTGCCTGCAGCACAAAGGCAAGCCGCTGCCGATCGATCGGCTGGCCGCTCCAGTGAAGCTCGGCAAGAAAGACTTCCGATGATCGTCGTCGATACGAACATCGTCGTGCGCTTTGCGGTCAACGATGATCCCGGCCAGGCGGCGATCGCCAGGACGCTGTTCGAGAATCACACGGTCTCGATAACCCGAACGGTCGCCCTTGAAACCGAGTGGGTTTTGCGCTCGCGCTACGGCAAGGGCCGCAAGCAGATCGCCGATTACTTCGATAAGCTGCTTGCCCTGAAGAGCGTGCGCATAGAAGCCGAAAGCGCGTTTCGCAGCGCTGTCGCGTGGTACGCGGCCGGTGACGATTTCGCCGACGCCTTGCACCTGGCGAACGCCGGAGTTACACCGTTTTACACGTTCGATGCCGAGTTTTGCAAACACGCGATCGGCCGTGGAAACGCCCCTCCGGTGGTCAATCCCGCAAAGTGATCGGCAGATACCCTTGCAGCATCGTTTATCGTGTCCACCGAGAGCGGATTCAAGTGGTGCATGTGCTGCATCAGCGGCGGGAGTATTTCAATCGACCATCGGGCAACGGCTCGCCGATCTGATAACGTTGAAACCCGGTCAACACGGCTGGCAACGCGCGCCGCGGCATCGTATGATTTGACCGCCAGATGACGAATTCGTAGGGTGGATGGAGGCGGAGCTGTTCCCGCCGGAATCCACCGCATTCGGTCCGGTGGATTGCGCTTCGCTCCATCCACCCTACGCTGAAAAGTTTGCAATAGGACAGTTCGATGCCCGACTCGCCTGATGATGCCGCGCCGATTGACCGGGCTGAACTTGCGGAGATCTCGGGTGGAGACCGGTCGTTCGAGCAGCAGATGCTCGCCATTTTCCGTCAGGCGAACGATGCGGATGTCGCCGCGCTCAGGCAGGCTTTGGCGAAGCGGGACGTGGCTGCCGTGAAACGCTGCTCGCACCGGATCAAAGGTGCGGGCAGAATGGTGGGTGCCAAGGTGCTGGCGGGTATCTGCGAAAAAATCGAGCAGGCGGGGCACGCCGGCGACTGGGGCACCGTCGCAACGCAGGGCGCAGCGCTTGATCGCGAGCTCGACCGGGTTTACGCCTGCCTCGGCACGCTCCCATGAAGATTGCCGACCTTCATTTCCTGGTGGCCGAAGATCACGATTTCCAGCGCAAGATGCTGGCGGGCATGCTGGTACGGCTCGGGGCGCAGCACGTCATTGAAGCCGCCGACGGCCGCGCGGCGTTCGAGGTAATGCAGGTACTCACCCAGCCCATCGACATCATCATCTGCGATCTGGACATGCCGGGGATGGACGGCATGGAATTCATCCGGCTGATCGGCGAAGCGGGCTTGCCGGTGTCGATGATTCTGTCGAGCTCGCACGAACGCTCGTTGATCGCTTCGGTCGGAACCATGACCAAGGCTTACGGAATCAATCTGCTGGGCACGATCGAAAAGCCCGCCACGGTGCAGAAACTCGAGACACTGATCAAGCTGCACCAGCCATTCGTCGCGGCGGAGCCCCGGCCTGCCCGGGTTGCTTTCAGCGAGGCGGAAATCTCGGAAGCGCTTGCCGCCGGACAGTTCGAGGCGTTTTTCCAGCCGAAGGTCGAGCTCGCGACCGCCACCGTGACCGGGGCCGAAGCGCTTGCGTACTGGCGCCACCCCAGGCACGGCATCGTAAGTCCGTACGCGTTCGTTCCGGCGCTGGAAGCGAGCGGGCGAATCGATGAGCTTACCTGGATCATGCTCGAAAAATCAGCAGCGGCGTGCCGCGAGTGGCGCCGGGACGGACTCGCCATAACGGTCTCGGTCAATCTGTCGCTGGGTTCGCTTACCGGTGTTGGCCTTGCCGAGCGCATCACCGAGCGGGTGCGGGCGCAGCGAATCGAGCCCGGGCAGATGATACTCGAGGTCACGGAAACCATCGCCATGACCCATTTGGCGCGCGCACTGGAGAACCTTGCGCGTCTGCGGATCAAGGGGTTCGGATTGTCGATCGACGATTACGGTACCGGCTATTCCTCGATGCAGCATTTGTTGCACATCCCGTTCACCGAACTCAAGATCGACCAGTCGTTCGTGGTGAATGCGATCGAAAAGGACTCCTGCCGGGTGTTCCTCGAGTCCAGCCTCGACATCGCGAGAAAGCTCGGACTGAAGGCGGTTGCCGAGGGGGTCGAAACGCGCGCGGTATGGGACTTGCTCCGCAGCCTCGATTGCGATGTCGCGCAGGGCTATTTCATCGCGAGGCCCATGGAGGCGGCGCAATTTCCTGATTGGGCGGCTGAATGGACCCCGCCCGACTGAACGTTACGTAACCGGCTGGCGGTCCGGTTTCGCCCCATGCTCCCTCGCTGTGGGCGCAGCCCCATCTGTTACAATTCTCTCCCCGGCAAGCCGTTTTTTGCCGGGTTGCGGACTCCCGGAGACCAGTTGATGAAGATACTCCCCAGTGTGATCGTCGTCGTTCTGATGATGGTGGCCACTCACGTTGCGGCGCAGAGCCTCAAGATCGGTTACGTCAACGGCTTTCGCCTCGAGAAAGAATCGCCGCTGGCGGGGCCGGAGATCGAGCAGATGAAAAAGGAATTCGCCGCGCGCGAGCAGCAGTTGCAGGATTTGCAGAAACAGGGGCTGCAATTGCAGGGCGAACTCGAGGAGGAGGCCCTGACGATGAATCCTGCCGACAAACAGGCCAAGGAAAAGCGCCTGGCAGCGCTGGCGCAGCAGTTCGAGAAACTCCAGCGCAGCGTGGGAGAGGACCTGCAGGTGCGCAAGAACGAAGCGCGCGCGCGCTTTTTGGCCGAGACCAACGCGATCATCAAAGCCATTGCCGAAGCGGAGAATTATGATCTGATCCTGGAGCAGGCGGTCTACAGCAGCTCCCAGCTCGACATGACGGACCAGGTGCTGAAAGAAATGGCGAAACGGGCGGCATCTGCGGCCGGCGGCGGCAAGTAACGCGACGCGAAGCCAGGCGGATGACGACATTCAGGGCTGCGTGCGTGCAGCTCAGCTCCGGCAACGACCTGAACGCGAATCTGCGCGCAGCGGGCAGCGGCGTGCGTGCAGCGGCGGAGCAGGGCGCGCAACTCATCATGCTGCCCGAATATGCCGCGCTACTGGACGGCAGCAGCCGCGTGATGCGCGATAACTCGTACCCCGAGGACCGCCATCCCGCGCTGCCAGCGTTTCAAGCGCTGGCGCAGGAAACGCGTGCCTGGCTGCTGCTCGGTTCGATCACGGTAAAAATAGACGACGGCGACCGTATGGCGAACCGCTCCTACCTGCTGTCACCGGACGGCGCCGTCGTTGCGCGTTACGATAAGATCCACATGTTCGACGCCACTTTGCCGAGCGGCAAAGTGATACGCGAGTCGAGCGCGTACCGGCCCGGCGGGCAGGCCGTGGTCGCCGATCTGCCGTGGGGGCGGCTCGGCATGACGGTTTGCTACGATCTGCGTTTTCCCCAGCTCTACCGCGCGTTGGCGAAGGCCGGCGCGATATTCATGGCCGTCCCCTCGTCATTCCAGCACGAAACCGGCGTCGCGCATTGGCATACGTTGCTGCGCGCACGTGCGATTGAAAACCTGAGCTACGTGTTCGCCCCGGCGATGTGCGGCGATCACCCCGGCAACCGGTCGACTTACGGCCACTCGCTGATCGTCGATCCGTGGGGAAAGATCGTGGCCGAACTCGGTACCGAGCCGGGGGTCGCAATCGCGGATATCGATGCGGCTGAAGTGGCGCGCGTTCGAGGCATGCTGCCGGCGCTCGGGAACGACCGCGATTTCGCGGCGCCGCGCACCGCTACCGGCGGGCCGGGCTGAGTATCGTCGTGCCATGGCGCGCGATTCGTGGCGGCCTCCCAGCCCGCAGCGCAAGCAGAGTCCCCACCTATGCACATCCTGCTGAGTAACGACGACGGTTACTTCGCGCCCGGCCTCGGAATCCTGGCCGAAACGCTCGCGCCCCTGGCGAAAGTCACCGTGGTCGCGCCGGAGCGCGACCGCAGCGGCGCCAGCAATTCGTTGACGCTCGACCGGCCGCTCACCGTACGGCGCGCCAGCAACGGCTTTTTCTACGTCAATGGCACGCCCACTGACTGCGTGCATCTCGCCGTGACGGGCCTGCTCGACGAGCTGCCCGATATCGTGATCTCGGGAGTGAATGACGGCGCGAACATGGGGGACGACACGATCTATTCCGGCACGGTGGCCGCCGCGACCGAGGGCTTCCTGCTCGGCATCCCGTCGCTGGCGGTGTCGCTGGTGGCGGGCGGCGGCGATCATTTCGCGACCGCCGCGCGCGTCGCAGCCGAAATGGTGCAGCGCTTCGCGCGCACGCCGCTCGGCCAGCCGGCGCTGTTCAACATCAACGTGCCGGACGTGCCGTACGAAAAATTGCGCGGGCTGGAGGTCACGCGGCTTGGCAGGCGCCACAAGGCCGAGCCGGTGGTGAAGTCGATCACGCCGCGCGGCGAACTGGTTTATTGGGTCGGCGCGGCCGGCAGCGCGCAGGACGCGGGCGAGGGCACCGATTTCAACGCGGTTGCGCACGCGGCGGTTTCGGTGACGCCGCTGCAGGTCGACCTCACCCAGTTCCCGCAATTGCCCATGCTCAGGAAGTGGCTCGCATGAGCTCGCGTCTTTCCGGAATCGGCATGACCTCGCAGCGCACCCGGCAGCGCATGATCGAGCGCCTGCGCAAGCAGGGTATCGTCGACGAAGCGGTGCTCAACGTGATGAACGAAATCCCGCGCCACATTTTCGTCGAGGAAGCGCTGGCGAGCCGCGCCTACGAAGACTTTGCGCTGCCGCTCGGTTTCGGGCAGACCATTTCGCAGCCGTACATTGTGGCGCGCATGACCGAGTTGCTGATCGCGGGCAAGCCGCTCGGCAAGGTGCTCGAGATCGGCACGGGCTGCGGCTACCAGACCGCAATACTGGCGAAACTCGCCACCGAGGTTTATTCGGTCGAGCGCCTGCTGCCGGTGCTCGCCAAAGCGCGCAAGAATCTGCGCGAATTGCGCATCACCAACATCCGCCTCAAGCATGCCGATGGACATACCGGCATCCCCGAGGCAGCGCCGTTCGATGCGATTCTCGTCACCGCGGCGGCAACGCATGTGCCCGACGCGCTGAAAGCGCAGCTGGCGGTGGGGGGTAGAATGGTGGTGCCGATGGGGACGCGCGAACAGCATCTGTGCGTGATCGAGCGCGCTGCCCGCGGCTACACCCAGTCCAAGCTGGATGCGGTCAAATTTGTGCCGATGCTGTCGGGATTGAGCTGATGCAGGGGCGGTTGCAGCGATGTCGCGGCGTATTGGCAGCAGCGCTGGCGCTGCTGCTGGCCTACGGCTGCGCGTCGACGCCGCGTCAGGCGCCGGTCATCGATCGCAAGCCCGCCGCGGCCAGGCCCGCGGTCAAGCCCGCGCCGGCGGCAGTGACGCGTGACACGGATCAACGTCCCGATTATTACACGGTCAGGAGGGGCGACACGCTCTACACCATCGCGCTCGACCATGGGCTCGATTACCGGGAGCTGGTCGAGTGGAACAACATCATCAATCCTAACGTAATCCGCGTCGGCCAGCGGCTGCGGCTGAAGGCGTCCGTGTCGAGCGCGGTCGCCACACCGCTCAAGACTGAGCCTGAAGTCACACCGCTCAAGACGGCGCCTGCAGTAGGAGGCACGCCGGTCGGCAGCGCGCTACCTGTCGCCTCGGGCGATGCGGTCAAGTCGCAGCCGAAAGCGGTCAAGGTGCCATATTCCGATCGGGCGCTGGCGCAGTTATCAGACGCTCAGGCCAGGCCGGCGGAAACAATGGTCGCCAAAGTCGAGCCGCGTCCCGCAGAGAAGCCCGCGGTGAGCGGCGACGACGAAGAAAAAGTCGATTGGGGCTGGCCGGCGGGCGGCAAATTGCTCAGCGCTTTCAACGAATCCACCAATCTCAAGGGCATCGGTATCGCCGGCAAGCCCGGGCAGCCGGTCATCGCCAGCGCGCCGGGCAAGGTGCTCTACAGCGGTGACGGCATCCGCGGCTATGGCAAGCTGGTGATCATCAAGCACAACAAGGCGTATCTGAGCGTGTACGCCCACAACAGCCAGCTGCTGGTGAAGGAAGGCCAGAACGTGGTCAAAGGGCAGAGAATCGCCGAGATGGGCAACACCGATTCCGCCCAGATCAAGCTGCATTTCGAGATCCGGCGCTTCGGCAAGCCGATCGATCCGATCAAACTGCTGCCGCCTCAACCCCCGGCGTGAACAGCTGCGCCGCGAAAAGACCAGCCGTCGCCAAGGGGAACTAACGAACCTCTGAATAAGTCCGTTTGAAAAAAATATCGTCATTCCGGCGGAAGCCGGAAACCAGGTGAATTCAGTTGTTACTGGATGCCGGCTTGCGCCGGCATGACGAATTCTTAGAGGTTCCCTAGGGGCTGAACGCCGCAACTTCACGCTTCAGTTGCAGTGCATCCGAAGTGCGCGCGGTCTCGCCGTAGCGCAGACGGATGTAGAGCTCGCTGATCGCACCGATCGATGGCGCAAGCTCGGGGCGCGCAGCGGCTGCGCGTTTGCGAAACGCGTCCGGCCCTTCGCTCGGGTGCCGCTTCACCCCGCACCTCGCGAGCCGCTCGCAAAACCGCAGGTAGGCGGCCGTCACGGGATCCGGGCGTGAGGCGCGCAGTTTGTGCAGCATCAAAGCCGCCAGCACCAGCGTAATCACGCCGGTCGCGATAAACATCACCGTCGCGAGGCTGCGCCACGTTGCATCGTCGATGCCCACGCGCCGCATCAACTGGCGCTGGCGATCCTGCGTGTAGCCAAGCACTGCCTGGTTCCAGGAATTCGCGGCCGAATCCCAGGCCATCCGCGCGCGCCGCAACCATGGGTACACGCCGCGCATCATGAACGGCAGCGTTTCGGCCTGCGGCACGGCGGCCGCCACACCGGCTTCGACCCGCGCGGGCGATACCGCTGCCGTGGGGTCGACGCGCACCCAGCCGTCGTCGTTCAACCACACTTCGACCCAGGCGTGCGCGTCGGCCTGGCGCACCGTCAGGTAATTGCCGATCGTATTGAGTTCGCCGCCCTGGTATCCGGTGACGATGCGCGCGGGAATTCCGGCCGCGCGCATCAGCACCGCAAAGGAAGATGCAAAATGCTCGCAGAAACCGGCGCGCGTCGAGAACAGGAATTCATCGACCGGGTTTTCGCGCGGCAGCAGCGGGGGCGTGGTGGTGTAGTAGAAGTTCTGGCTGCGGAACATGCCGAGCACCGCCGCGATATAGGCGCGCTCGCCGCCGGCCGCTTTGCGCATTTGGCTGGCGAGCTCGCGGCTGCGCGGATTGGCGTTGGCAGGCAGCGCCAGCGCGCGCCTGAGTTCGCGGCCTCCGAGCGCGGCGTTGTCCCGGTAATTCAGATGCGACGCCATGTCGTAGCGCACGCGGTTGTTGACCGCGGTCTGGTGCAACAACTGGAAGTCATTGCTCATGGTACTGAGAGGCGGCACGCGCGACGGCAGGTCGAGTGCGAACAGCCAGCGCCGGCTGTGCGGCTCCACGGTCACGGTGTACTCGACCGGATCGTCGAGCCCCTGGTATTCCCGCGGCGCCATGTAGAGCACCCGCGGGGCTGTCCACCGGTAACCGTCGAAATCCCACAGCACCGGTCCGCGCCAGTAGAGGCGATTGGCCTGCGGTATCTGCGCATCGAAGCTGACGCGGAACGCAATCGCGTCCGAGAGCAGCAGCCGGCTGACGCTGCCGGGCGTCATTTCATCGGAAAGGCCGGTGACGCCCGCGTAGGCGTCCTGCGGCAGGCTCCACATCGGTCCCTGCACGCGCGGAAACAGCACGAACAGCACCAGCATCAGCGGTGCCGACTGCGCGAGCATCGTGCCCGCGCTGCGCAGTTGATACCGGTAACCGGGCTGCCGGCCGCGAAACTGGAAGCCGATCATGGTTGCGGTGATGATCCACACCGCGCCCAGCAGGTAGAGCGCGGTCGGGATGCTTTGCGAGTACAGGAAGTTGGTGATGACCAGAAAATAGCAGATGAAAATGAGGATCATCGCGTCGCGCAGTGTCGCCATTTCGAGCAGCTTCAGCGCAAGCATGATGACCAGCAGCGCAACGCCCGCATCGCGGCCGAGGATCCTGCCATAGCTGATGTAAATGCCTGCCAGCCCGCCCGCCGCGATCGGCAGCAGCAGCCATTTACGCGGCAGGTGCAGGCCATGCAACGTGATGTAGAGCCGCCATGCGAGCAGCATTGCCGCGAGCAGCGTGATCCACCACGGTATCCGTTCGGCATGGGGTGCCGCGACCATGATCACCGCGACCAGCAGCCAGCCGATGTGGCGCGGATGCAGTCGTTCGGCAGCGGGCGCCATGCTGATCTCAGTCGGGCTGAAACAAGGCCAGCGCTTCAAGGCAACGGTCGTGCTGCGCGTTGCCCGGCGCGGGCGGCAAACTGACTCCAGGCAGCCGCAAACCGAAGCTCAGGCCGGCGGCATGGGCGTCGATTACCCAGCGCGCGAGCCGCGATAACCTGCCTTCGACACCGAGCGCGGCCGGTGTCGCCTGCCAATCGAGCCACAATTCGGTGTCGGCGCGGCCGCTGAATTGTTTGGTGAGCATTCCCTGGCCGCGCGCCGCCGCTTTCCATGCGATGTGCCGCGGCGAATCTCCGGGATGGTAGGAGCGCAGCCCGGAAAAATCCTCCTGTCCCGATCCATACGCGATGCCCTCCCCGGCATGCGGCGCCGGCAGGGGCAGCGTGACGTTAGCCGCTTCCGGGCGCGGGTAGACCAGACAGCTCACGTCGGGCTCGACGTAGGCCCAGGCGTAACACAAGCCCAGCGGATAGTGGGTGAACAAGGTAAGCCGGCCGGGTTTCAGTATGCCGCGCCGGGGCGCCGGCACGGCCACGCTGATGGTGACGGCCGCGTGGGCGGCCACGTCGGCGAAAACCGCATCCTTGCGGTTGTGCGTGGCACCGATGCTGAAGCGGTCGAGCGCTCCGGGATTGTCGATCACCAGCACGAAATATGCATGATCGCCGGCGTATACGTGCGGCACGCGCCCCGGCGATATTCTGAGCGCGGCGAGATTGCGGAACGTGTGCAGTATCGAGTTGACGCCGAGCGCGGCGAGCATAAACGTCAGCACGAAACCGAGGCTCAGGTCGTAGTTGATCGATCCGGCCAGCATCAGCGCCAGCGCGGCGACGTAAATCATGCCGTGCCGCGACGGCAGGATGAAGATGCGCCGCTGCACCAGCACGATGCTGCCCGCTTCAGCGCCGCGCAGCTGGAACAGCCAGCCGGCGAAGCGGTTTTTGAGCGCAAGTAACATCTGAGAGGCGGTAACTGGTGATTGGTGATTGGTGTCAAATGCCGTGACTGGTAACTGGTGATTGGTGATTGGTAACTGCGCAAACCTGCTTTTACTAATCACGAATCACGAATTACCAATCACTGCTCTATGGAATCGGCACTGCTTCGATCAATTGTTCCGCGACCGCGGCGCCGCTGATGCGCGTGTTGTCGCGCGCGACGTAAAGCCGGTGGCCAACCACGCCGGGAACGATCGCCTGCACATCCTCGGGCAGGACCTGCTTGCGACCGTCCATCATGGCCCAGGCGCGCGCGGCGTTGAGCAGCGCGAGCGCGGCGCGCGGCGACAGCCCGTTGACATAGTCGGGCGACTTGCGGCTGAAATCGACCAGCGCCTGCAGATAATCGAGCAGCGCGCCGGAGGCGTGCACTTCACGCGCGGTGCGCTGCAAAGACACCAGGTCCTCGGGTTGCATGCATGGTGTGAGCTGCGGCAGCAGCTCGCGGCGGTCAACTCCCTGCAGCAGCGCGCGTTCGGCGGGGGCATCGGGATAGCCGAGCTCGATGCGCATCAGGAAGCGGTCGAGCTGCGATTCGGGAAGCGGAAACGTACCGATCTGGTGCGATGGGTTCTGCGTTGCAATCACGAAAAACGGCTCCGGCAGCGGCCGCGTTTCACCTTCTGCGGTGACCTGATGTTCCTCCATGGCCTCCAGCAGCGCACTCTGGGTCTTGGGGGTGGCGCGATTGACTTCGTCCGCGAGTATCACCTGCGCGAAGATCGGACCGGGATGAAAGCGGAATGAGCTCGCTTCGCGATCGAAGATCGATACGCCGAGGATGTCGGCGGGCAACAGATCGCTCGTGAACTGGATGCGCTGAAACTGCAGGCCGAGCGAGAGCGCCAGCGTGTGGGCAAGCATGGTCTTGCCGACGCCGGGAATGTCTTCGATCAGCAGATGGCCGCGCGCGAGCAGGCACGTAATGGCAAGCCGGATCTGGCGCTGCTTGCCGAGGATCACCGTGCCGACCTGGCGCACGACGGCGTCGAGTTGTTGGTTCATACGCGAGTAATTGTAACTTGCGGTGCGGGGGATGGGGGATAATGGGATTTTCCCGGCGGGACCGAAGTCAAGGAGAACACTGCCTGAGCACCGCTTTCATCACGCATCCCGATTGTCTGCTGCATGAAATGGGCGCGGGACACCCGGAGTCGCCCGCCCGGCTGCAGGCGATAAACGACCAGCTGCTCGCCTCGGGTCTGGGCAACTTCCTGCTGCACGTCGATGCGCCGCTCGCGTCGCGCGGGCAACTCGAGCGCGTGCACGATCCGCGCTATGTGAACGCCATCGAACGCGCATCGCCGCGCCACGGATCGATCCACCTCGATCCCGATACGGCGATGAATCCGCATACCCTGAACGCAGCGTTGCGCGCGGCCGGCGCCGCGGTGCGTGCGACCGACATGGTGATCGGAAGCGAGGCGGAGACTGCATTCTGCAGCATTCGGCCGCCCGGGCACCACGCCGAGCGGGCGCGTGCGATGGGGTTCTGCATCTTCAATAACGTCGCGGCCGCGGCCGCGCGCGCACTCGAGCACCACCAGCTTGCCCGGGTCGCGATCGCGGACTTCGACGTGCATCACGGCAACGGCACCGAAAACATCTTCCGCGACGACGCGCGCGTGCTGATGGTCTCGACGTTCCAGCATCCGTTTTATCCGTACAGCGGCATCGCAGGCCGCTCGGAGCGCATGGTGAATATTCCCCTTGCCGCCGGCAGCGGCGGCAGGGCGTTTCGGGAAGCCGTGGTGACGCACTGGCTGCCTGCGCTCGAGCGGTTCGAGCCCGAAATGGTGTTTATCTCCGCGGGATTCGACGCGCACCGTGACGACGATATGGCGATGCTGCAACTGGTGGATGCGGACTACGTCTGGGTCACGCAGCAGATCAAGGCGCTCGCTGACCGGTATGCCCACGGCCGTATCGTGTCGCTGCTCGAAGGCGGCTACGAACTGCACGCGCTTGGCCGCTGCGCGGTTGCCCACCTCAGGGTGCTCAGCGGGCTTTGAGACGAATGACACTTACTTAAGCCAAGCATCGTAGCTCGGCAAGATTCGATATGGTCGATTCAACGGCATAGGGTAGGGTGCGCTTGCGCACCAATGTGACGGCGTCGCATGGATCCCGACATCTTTTCTGCATGGTGCGCAAGCGCACCCTACGCCGGATCAGCCGAGCAGGATCGCGATTGCCACGTTGCGGCCTTCGGCAGCCAGAATGTTGTAGGTGCGGCACGCGGCGTTGGTATCCATCACTTCCAGCCCGACGCGCGCCGCGCTCAGGCAGCGTGAGAGCGCGGGGGACGGAAAGCGCAGCATCGCGCCGGTGCCGAGCAAT
>Ga0326597_10008963_pt1 | contig 13455 bp, 14 predicted proteins | sample RVTome_12_FD_203789 | JGI IMG/M metagenome (GOLD analysis project Ga0326597, IMG submission 203789) | Soil microbial communities from uranium-contaminated site in the Upper Colorado River Basin, Wyoming, United States - RVT100D185 | ecosystem: Environmental > Terrestrial > Soil > Contaminated >... | reverse complement strand
TGATGACCGGACGCACCGTCATCGTCATCGCCCATCGCCTTTCAACGGTTCGCAGAGCGGACAAGATTGTTGTCCTCGAAGGCGGAGTGATCCGCGAGGTTGGAACCCACGAAGAGCTGCTGCGCCGCGGAGGAATCTATCAGCGGCTGCATGACCTCCAGTTTAACCAGGTGGAGATCGGATGAGCGCCACTCACTTGTCGCCGCGTTCCCCAATGTCTTTGCGCTCCCCAACGGCCTTGCGCTCGATGACCGGCTATGCGGCCGCCGCCGCGCAGCACGATGGATTTACGCTCACGGTCAGCCTGCGCAGCGTCAATCACCGGTACTTCGATCTGCGCACGCATTTCCCCGAAGCTCTGCTGCCGCTCGAACGCGAGGCACGCAGCGTGATTCAGGCCAAAAATCCCCGCGGCCATGTGGACCTCAAGGTAGCCATCGAGTATGCCGGCGGAGGGGACGTGGTGGTGGATGAAACGCTTGCTCGAAAATACATCGAGATATTCCGGCGCCTCGGCTCAGAGCTTGGCCTGACGCAACAGATGGATGCGGCGGCGTTATCGCAGATGCCGGGGGTGATCGCAAGAAAGGGAGCGTCTGAAGCAGCGGCAATTTCGGCAGAGATGCAAGCCGCTTTTCGCAGAGCCTTGGATCAAGCTGTCCTCCAGTGGGACACAATGCGTGCCGAGGAAGCCTCCCTGCTGACACAGGATATGACCTCGCGAATTGGAGAAGTGGGACGCGCCACCGCCGAGGTCGAACGGTGGTTGCAGACTACACTGAAAGAGGCGCAGGCCAAGCTCGGCGAAAGGTTACAGGCTCTTGCGGCCCCTTCTGGGTTGGATCCGGCCCGGCTGGCTCAGGAGGCGCTGTTGCTCGCGGACCGGACGGATCCGACCGAAGAGATTCAGCGGATGAAGGCCCATGTGCAGAGATTTGGGGCCTTGCTCGAAGGAGAAGCCGATGCCGGACGCAAGCTCGACTTCCTTCTCCAGGAGATGCAGCGCGAGGCCAATACTCTGCTTGCAAAGGTTTCCGGCCTGGGGCAGGCAAGCCTTGCGATTACCGATCTCGGTTTGCAAATGAAAGCAGAGGTTGAGAAGTTGCGCGAGCAGGTTCAGAATCTACAATGAGGCTACGGGACCGGGCGGCGGGGCTCGCGGGAGGAACGGCAGCGGTATGAGCACCGGCGTTTACATCGTCTCGGCGCCATCCGGGTCCGGGAAAACCACCTTGGTCGAGCGGTTGCTGCGGGAGGTGCCGCAGTTGCGCTTTTCTATTTCCTACACCACGCGCAAGCCGCGCGGCAGCGAACAGAACGGACGGGAATATTATTTTGTTACCCGCGAAGAGTTCCAGGGAATGATCACGCAGCAGGGGCTGCTCGAATGGGCCGAGGTATTTGGAAATTATTACGGGACTTCGCGGCGCTTTTGGGAACAGACGCGCCAGGCGGGCATGGACCTGTTGCTCGACATCGACATCCAGGGGGCGCGGCAGGTGAAGGAAAAAATTCCCGAGGCCGTCTCGGTCTTTATCCTCCCGCCCTCTCGCCAGGTGTTGGAACACCGGCTGCGCAGCCGCAGCCAGGACAGTGAAGAGGTGATTGCCAAACGCCTGGAGAATGCCCGGCAGGAAATTGCCGGTTATGTCCGGTATGATTATGTTCTTATCAACGAGGAACTGGAACTCTCCGCAAGGCGCCTCCGCAGCATCGTCCTCGCCGAGCGGTGGCGGCGCAATTCAGCCGGGCCTGGAACAGTTGGCGCGGAGCCGGTCCAGGCCATCCTCGAGACGGCGGAAAGCTGCCGCATTGACCGCGTCCGCAATGAAATTCAGCCGATATTAGAAAGTTTTGGAGGTTAACGAGTGACCAATATGAACGATATGAAGGACAGTAAGTTTCGCTTGATTTTGGTAGCCGCCAAGCGCGCCCGGCAGGTGCAGAGCGGCGCCAAACCGCTTGTCCACACCACGGCGCGCAAGTCCACCCGCATCGCCCAGGAGGAGATCAAAGCCGGACTGCTGCCTTATGAATTGTTTGAGCCAGAGCCTGAGGGGGAGAGCCAAGAGGCACCTCACAAGGAACCGGTGCACCCGCCCAAGGCGAAGAAGTAGCAGGTGTCGTACCTGCGGTGATAGTTACAGCGAAAGGATTCGATGAAAGTAGCGCTGGGAGTCTCCGGAGGAATCGCGGCTTACAAAGCAGCGGAGCTCGTCCGTGAGCTGCAACAGATGGGCCTGGAAGTGCAGGTCATCATGACCGAGCATGCGCAGGAGTTTGTCCGTCCTCTCACCTTCGCCGCGCTCACCGGACAGAAGGTCATCACGCGCATGTTCGGCTCCCAACAACAGGAGGCCAATGTCGAGAATGCGATCGAGCATATCGCCGTGGCTCAGTCGATTGACCTGCTCGTGGTCGCCCCAGCCACGGCGGACTGCCTGGCAAAATTTGCGAACGGCGTCGCGGACGATTTTCTAACGACGCTCTACCTGGCGACGAAGGCTCCGGTGGTTGTCGCGCCGGCAATGAACGTGAACATGTGGGACCACTCGGCTACTCGGGAAAATGTGGAACGGCTGCGGCAGCGCGGCGTCGCGATTGTCGAACCCGATGCAGGATATCTTGCCTGTGGCATGACCGGACCGGGACGGCTCGCCTCGAACGCTGCCATCGTGGCTCGCGTGCTCGATGTGCTCGGATTGAAGCAAGACCTGAAGGGCGAACGGGTGCTGGTTACCGCCGGGCCCACTCGCGAGCCGCTCGATCCGGTTCGTTACTTGACCAACCGATCCAGCGGCAAGATGGGCTATGCCATTGCGGAAGCGGCCGAGCGGCGCGGAGCACAAACGCTGCTGATCAGCGGACCAACCGCGCTCAAGCCTCCCGACGGCGTCGAGTTCGTCCCCATCATGACGGTCGCAGAGATGCGTCAAGCGGTGCTCGACCGATGGCCGCAGACGACCATCGCCATCAAAGCCGCGGCGGCGGCGGATTATCGCCCTCGGCAGCGTGCATCGCAGAAGCTCAAGAAATCCGGAAATGACCTCACCCTGGAACTCGAGCCCACCGAGGATATTCTCGCCGAACTCGGCGGCCAGAAGGGGAACCGCATCCTGGTCGGATTTGCGGCGGAAACGGAACAGATACTGGAACACGCACGTGGCAAGCTGCTCTCCAAAAATCTCGACCTCATCGTGGCCAATGACGTCAGCAATGCCGAAAGCGGGTTCGATTCCGATTACAACACGGTGGCGATCCTGGGCCGCAATGGAGTGGAGCGGCATCTCCCCAAGCTGCGCAAGACCCAGGTCGCCCAGGAAATTCTGAACGAAGTGGTCCGCCTGCGCACCAATGGAAAAGCCTGAGCGATTGGCGGAACAGCAACTCGCCGACTGGCTGCGGTATTACCGCGACCTGGGCTTCACCCATCTTTACCGGCGGGAAGCGTCTCAAGAAGAATTGATGCCAAACAAAACTGCAGGAGAGAAACTCATGGCGCCTGTTGTCATTCAAGCACCCCCGCAGCCGGATGCATCACAGATGGCCATGACTGAGCAGACTGGATTATTTACCCCGGGACCGAAGCAGGAAACACTGGAGCAGATACGCGAGGACCTGGGCGACTGCCGCCGCTGCAAATTGTGGCATGACCGCAAGAACATTGTTTTCGGCTCGGGGAATCCGAAGGCCCACCTGGTATTTGTTGGTGAGGGTCCCGGCGCCGATGAAGACGAGCAAGGACTGCCGTTTGTCGGACGCGCCGGCCAGTTGCTCACCGACATGATTGAAAAAGGACTGAAAATCCCGCGCTCCGAAGTCTATATTTGCAACATCGTGAAATGCCGTCCGCCGGCGAATCGCAAGCCGGAGCGGGATGAAGTGGCCGCTTGCCGCCAATTTGTGGAGCGCCAGGTGGAATCCATCCGCCCGCGCGTGATCTGCGCGCTGGGCGCTACGGCTGCCGAAACGATTCTCGGTTCCCGCGAATCCATGGGACGGCTGCGCGGACGCTGGTATGAATTTCACGGTTTCCCGGTGATGGTCACCTACCACCCGGCTTTTCTTCTGCGCGATCCGTCGCGCAAAGCCGAGACTTGGGCGGACCTCAAATTGATTCTGGCGCGCCTGAATTCCTCGCCCGTTGCTGCTGACAGCGCATAGCCGTCCGCCCACTTTCCGGAATGCCTGAGTATTGCGAAGTCGCGCTTCCCGTTCCGCTCGACCAACCATTCATATATTCGGTTCCGCCGGGACTGGAATTGCAGCCGGGGTTGCGCGTGCTGGTCCCCTTTGGCGCGCGCAAATTGATTGGCGTCGTGCTGCGGTCGAAGGTTTCTCCCAGACGCTTGGACCCCGCAGCCATAAGGCCCGTGCTTCGGGCACTCGATGACGTTCCCGCTGCCTCCGAGGAAATTCTCAAACTAAGCCGATGGATCGCGGATTACTATATCGTTCCGCAGGGGGAAGTCCTGGCAACAATGCTGCCGTTGCAGTCCTCCGTCCGTCAGAAAGTGCGCGTGGTGCTGACCGACGCGGGGATAAAAACCCTCTCGGGCTGCGCGGAGACGGCTGAACCAGGAAAACCGGAATCTCCAGAGGTCAAGCTGTTGCAGAGGATCGCGAAGCGCGGCGGCTTGCGCCGCGAATCGTTGCGCGGCTCGGCGGACCTTGTCTCCAAGCTGAAGCGGAAAGGATGGATCGGCTTCGAGGTCTCGGTCGAGGCCAGGGAAAACCGCCCAGAGGAAATGGGGTCGCCAACAATCGCAACCGGGAGTGACGACTCCACCCTCAGCCTGACCCGCGAGCAATCCGTTGCGCGGGAGCGAATCCGCGATCAGATCACTGCCGGCGCCTTCGGCGTCCTGCTGTTGCACGGTGTTACAGGAAGCGGCAAGACGGAAGTTTACATGGGCTCGATCGAGCACGCGCTCGAACGCGGCCGCTCGGCTCTCATGCTCGTCCCAGAGATCAATCTTACCCCGTCCATGACGAACCTATTCAGCATGCGTTTCGGCACGCGCGTCGCAGTGCTGCACAGCGGACTTGCGCCGAATGAACGCGAAGCGCAGTGGCGCCGCATACGCCACAAGGGCGCCGACATCGTGATCGGAACACGCTCGGCGGTGTTCGCACCGCTGGAAAATCTAGGATTGGTAATTGTCGACGAAGAACACGACTCGAGCTACAAACAGGAGGAGGCCCCGCGCTACCACGGTCGCGATGTGGCGATCGTCCGCGCACAACAAGCAGCCGCCACCGTAGTGCTCGGTTCAGCAACTCCGGCCATGGAGACACGTTTCCACGCCGAGTCGGGGAAGTACCAGTTGCTGGAGCTCGAAGCCCGCGTTGCCGAGCGGTCTCTTGCCAAGACCGAGGTTGTGGACATGCGCCAGGAATTCGCCGAAACCGGACGCCAGTCGTTTGTGTCGAGGCGGCTGGTGGAGGAAATTTCGGCGCGGCTTGAGCGACACGAGCAAGTTCTGATTCTCTTCAACCGCCGAGGCTATTCCGCCTTCGTCTTGTGCCGAAGCTGCGGCAAGACGATCGAATGCGAAAATTGCAGCATCGCACTGACGCACCACCGTCGCATGGGCCGGTTGCTCTGCCACTACTGCGGCTTCGCCCGCTCCGTGCCGGAGACCTGTCCGGCATGTTCGAGCGATCATCTCTATTTCATGGGTGAAGGGTCCGAGCGCGTTGAGGACACCGTCGCGCGCCGCTTCCCGGATGCCCGCATCGGCAGGCTCGACCGCGACACGGCGCGCGGACGCGGACGCGCTGAGACGATCCTTTCAGCGTTCCAGCAGCATGAACTCGACATCCTGGTCGGAACGCAGATGATTGCCAAGGGCCACGACATTCACGCGGTAACTTTGGTTGGCGTCATCAGCGCCGATGTGGGGCTCGCCCAGGCGGACTTCCGCGCTGCCGAGCGCACCTTTCAGTTGCTAACGCAGGTTGCCGGGCGAGCGGGGCGCGGCGAGCGTCCCGGCGAAGTTATCATTCAGACCTACTATCCGGACCATTACGCCATCCGCGCGGCGGCGGCGCAGAACTACGAACAGTTTTACCGCCAGGAGCTGCGCTTCCGCGAGATCATGTACTACCCGCCGTTCTCCGCGATTGCCAACGTAATAGTGAAAAGCGCGAGCGCAGACTCTGCCCTGAAATTGACGGGCAGGCTTGGGCGGCACCTGGAAGGCCAGCACGGCGCCGGGTTGCGGATTCTGGGACCAGCGGCGGCGCCGATTGCACGTCTCAAGAAATCCTACCGCTACCATTTCTTGATCAAAGCTGAGCGACGCAGCATCCTGCGGAAAATCCTGCTCTCGTGCCGTGAATTTGCCGCCAAGGAAAAGTTTCCGGCGGCCTCATTGATTATGGATGTGGACCCGCAATCGCTGACGTGATCCCGCTTGCAAGCTTACTTGGGCGGTGGCTGGGCTGACAGGTCCGAATTGAAGATGTCCGCCAACGCCTTCCAGCTTCCATCGGCCTGCTTCTTCCACACTACGACGTACTTGCCGCGGTCGGTTGAGGGATTGCCTTTGGGGTCGTTCACGGTCGATTCGTAGATGCCTTCCGAGTACCCCAAATCTCCGCTGCGGGCGACCACCACATTAGAAGTCTCCCAATGAACGGAGAAGGCGGGAAGGGCGAAAAGGCTCTCCCACATTTTCCCGACCGCGTCCTTGCCCGTGGCGATGGGCGCGTTGGGAGGAAAGGCGGAGCCCGCTTCGTCATAAAAGGCGGTCATCGCCGATGCCTGCTTGGTGGCAGCAGCGTTGGACCAGTCAGCCTCGGCCTTGCGAATGGCGGCCTCGTCCACGGCGCGGGTATCAGGGGCCGGTTGCGGCTGGGCACACCCGAGAGCGAAAACGACTAACCCGCAGCAGAATATCCAGCACATGGCTCGAATAAATATTGGCATCGCAGCCCTCCTCGAATGGAATCAGACGACAGCAGATGGAGTCACCTTACGCTCCCCGGAAGAAGCAGTCAAGATATCCTCGTCAGAGCACAGCGGTGATGGGATGCTAGGACAGTTCTGGCTCTACGGCATCGAGAGTCATCCGGCGTGCTGATGATTACGGGAGGGCTTGCAGCTCTTTGCCGGGCTTGAAGCGGACGGCCTTACCGGGAGGGATGGAGACTTCTTCCCCCGTGCGCGGATTGCGTCCGACGCCGGTCTTTCGAGGTTTGACGTTGAATACTCCGAAGCCGCGCAGCTCGATGCGGTCGCCCGATTCGAGGGCCTTCTTCATGGCTTCAAAAACCGTCTCGACGGCCATCTCCGCTTTGGTCTTTGTGATTCCCGTCCGGTTTACCACTTCGTTGACGATATCGAGTTTGATCACCGTTCCCCCTCGCGCACTTGAATCATGCAGCAGAATTGCGGCTGAAATCATGTTAGGGGAGGGACTGAAACCTGTCAAGCGCGCCGGCATCTTCGCCTGGTTTCCAGAAACTCTTCCAATCGAAAAGTCAAGAGGCCCGTGGCCATTTACCAAGCCAGGCCGCGCCCGTGCATCTCTTCCTCCAATTGACCGAATGACTGGAATTGCACCGCGTCCATTCCCTGCTGCAGCGCCGCTTCCACATTCTCGGCCAGGTCGTCGATAAAGAAGCACTCTTCGGGACGGCAGCCAGAGCGTGCGATGGCTTCGCGATAGATCTGCGGCGCGGGCTTCATTGCGCCGACCTCGTACGACAGCACGAAGCCGTCAAAGTGGCGCATCAGCGGATAGCGCTCGCGAGCCACTTCAAAGTGGATCGGGTTGGTATTAGATAAAAGAAGGAGCCGGTGGCTGCGGCGCAAGCCTTCGAGCAAGCTTTCCGGAATCAGAGTGTCGGGAAGAAAGATACGCGTCCAGACATCCCAGAACTGCTCATAGTTGATCTTCATGTCCAGCAGACGGCAAGTCTCGGCAACAAAATCCTCGGCGCTGACTTCTCCCTGCTCGAATCGTCTCGGCAGGCCGCTTTTACCCAGTATCTTGGGAACGCTCTCCGGCGAGTGTGGACAAACGAGCGCCAGGGCCTCATGGCAGCGGCGGAAATCCACCGGAATGATTACATTGCCCAAATCAAACAAGACCGTCTTGATCATGCTCCCCGCTCCGCAGGAAATTTTCCAGAGGATGGTTGCCTCATGATATCCATTCCATCGTACGCGTTCTAAAGATGGGCGATGGCTTCAACTTCGACCAGCAGCCCGGGAAACGCCAGCGCGACAACCTGCACGGTGGTGCTGGCGGGGCGATGGTCTTCCAGAAATTTTCCGCGGACTTCGTTGTATTCCCCGTACCGGCTCATGTCCGTCAAGTAAGCCGTGATCTTGACGACATTTTCCAAAGTGCCGCCGGCCATTTTCAGAATGGCCTCGATATTTTCAAACACGCGCTGGCTCTGCGCTTTCATGTCGCCCGCCCCTACCAGCTTGCCGGCGGGGTCGAGGGCAATCTGTCCCGAAATATATAGGACCTCCCCGACCTTGACAGCCTGAGCCAGCGGTATCTTGTCATCCCACTGCCAGCCGGGATCGATCTTTCTTCCCATCGCCATCGTTCGCAATCCTCCCGATCTTTTGTAATCGCCGAAAGATCTATGTTAACAGACGCACGGCGGCGTCAGAGTCCTGTGGGGTTCCGCCATTGCAGCTTGTGAATTTCGCAGGTTTCTTCAAGGCTGCCCAATAGGCCTTAATACACTTTCATGCGACGAAGGAAGATCCTTACGCGAGGTCGAAGAGCAGGACCTCGGCCGTGGGTGAGTCCGGCGAAACCTTCAGCGTGAAGACCGGTTGGTCGCTGATGGCGGCGCCGTCGCCCGCATGCACCTCGATACCGTCGAGTTCCAGCACACCGTCGGCCACTTGCAGCCATGCGTGGCGTCCAGGACGCAATTGGTAAATCAGTTGTTCGCCGGCCCGGATGCGCGCGCCGTAAAGTTCCGCATCCTGATGGATGGTTAGAGCGCCGTTGCGCCCGTCTCGAGCGGCGAGCAATTTCCACGCTCCCTCCATCGTTTCCTTGGAAAACATCTTCTGCTCGTAGCCCGGTGCTAGGTGCATTTTCTCCGGCATTATCCAGATCTGGAGCAGGTGCACACGCTGATCTTCGGAGGCGTTGAATTCGCTGTGCAGCACGCCGACGCCTGCACTCATCCGTTGCACCTCGCCCGGCCGGATCACCGAACCGTTGCCCATGCTGTCCTTGTGCTGGAGCGCGCCTTCGAGAAGATAAGTGATGATCTCCATATCGCGATGCGGATGCATCGGGAATCCTGCGCCGGGCGCCACCCAATCCTCGTTGATGACTCGCAACGACCGAAAGTTGGTGTGGGCCGGATCGAAATACTGGTCGAACGAAAAACTGTGCCGGCTGTCCAGCCAGCCGATCTGCGTGTGTCCGCGATCCTCGGAAGCTCGTACCGTAATCATAATATCTGCACCCCCCAGCGCTCCTGCAGCGCCTCGCCTGCGGCGTCTTCGAACCAGATATCAAGCTTGAGGTCATGTTAGATGCTGCCGCTGCGGGAATGATTCAAGCCGTGGCTCGAATGTCAATGAACCTCCTTTGCCGCAGGGCTGCTGTAACATGCAGCAGTGCAGCAATGCCCCGCACAACGCCAAGAATCACCAGATCGAAATCAGGGGATTTTGTTAGGAAAATTCGCTTCTGATGAGGGTCTGCGGCGCCGCCGAAAATAAGTATGAATGCGGGCCTCCCAGCACGGCTGCCCTGTGCTGTGGAAATTACTGTGGAAATCGCTGACTCGAGATCGTGGAGAATCGCCGACCAGATCGCTTGAGCCTAAAAGTGTCATATGCGTGATACCTTGCATGTAAATGATAATAAATTAGTTATCTGTTTATCGTATCCATTGATCCGATTTGGCAAATCCTCTAAAGGATCAAAGACCGCCGTAATGTCGCTGTTGGGTTTTGCACAAATGTGCAGCAGGAAATGCAATTAAAAGCCCTGTTTTCAGCCGTTCGGCGAATGGCAAAGGGGGCGACTTTTTCCGATCATTCTTTGGCAATTTCAAGGTTGGATACTTTGCGCGATGTCAAGCCGTATTTCTTCTCGCCAGCACCAACTTCCATCGGAGTCGAACTGAATGTCAGCGAGCCACTTGTAATGTGGTCGCGGAGATGCTCGGCCAGCGAGCGCGGAATTTCCGCTTCGAGCGTGACCGATCCAGGGGAATCTTCCCGCTGAAGCACGCGGCCGCACTCATACACGTCGCTCAGTAATTTCCCTTCGCTTTGTTCGAAGCGCAACTTCACGCGCTCGATGGGATCCAGCGTCAATTGTCGGTCGATGGCGGCGAGTAAGTCTGGGATGCCCTCTCCGGTAGCGGCCGAGATCAACACCAGATCTCCGCGCGAGCTGAGCACCTCGCGATCCTGCGGCGAAAGCAGGTCCACTTTGTTGCCGACTCGCACCACGGGCTTATCTTTTGCTCCGATCTCTTGAAGTACTCGAATGACCTGCTCGTCCTGCTGCGCGCAGCCCGTCGATGAGATGTCGGAGACCATCAGCAACATCTCCGCTTCCACTACTTCTTCGAGTGTGGCGCGAAACGCCTGGATCAGTGTGTGTGGGAGATTGCGGATGAATCCCACGGTGTCGGAAAGCAGAACGCGGCGGCGCGAGGGCAGCTCCAACTGGCGAGCCGTTGGATCCAGCGTGGCGAACATCTGCGGCGAGGCAATCACACCCGCCCGCGTGAGTTGATTGAACAAGGTGGACTTGCCGGCGTTGGTATAGCCCACCAGGGCGATGGTTGCGATCGGCACGCTGGAGCGGCGCGAGCGGCGGCGCATCCGCTGCGAGCGCACGGCCTCCAGGCTTTCGCCCAGCCACCGGATCCGCTGCCGAATGCGGCGGCGGTCCATCTCGAGCTGCGTTTCACCGGGTCCGCGCGTGCCGATGCCTCCGCCGAGCCGCGACATCTCCACGCCGCGTCCAGTGAGGCGCGGCAGCAGGTAGCTGAGTTGCGCGAGCTCCACTTGCAACTGACCTTCCCGCGTGCGGGCGTGGCGCGCAAAAATGTCGAGGATCAATTGCGTGCGATCCACCACGCGGCAACCCGCCTCCCGCTCGATGTTGCGTTGCTGCGTTGGGGTCAGCTCGTGATCGAAGATGACCAGGTCGGCTTTCTGCGCGGCGGCCATCTGGGATATCTCGGCGAGCTTTCCCCGCCCGATCAGCGTGGCCGGATCCAGTCGCTCCCGGTTCTGGAGCATCGTTTCCAGGACACGGGCGCCCGCGCTCCGGGCCAACTCTTCAAGCTCATTTAGGGATTCTTCCGGATCGACGAGCTCTTGCGCAGCCTGCCGCGAGGAGGATTTGGATTTCACCCCCACCAGGATCGCGCGCTCGGAGACTGCCGAAGTTCGAATCGCTAAGCCTCCGCAGCCGCTGCTGCCGGCTGGGTCGATCGGGAAACAACAACTGTGGAGATGGCGTGTTTGAAGATCAACTGCTCCTGGTGGTTCGACTCCAGGATCACAGAGTATTTGTCGAAGCTTCTGATCCTGCCGGATAACTTCGCGCCGCCCATCAGAAATATCGTTACGGGCGCGCGCTCCTTCCGCGCCAGATTGAGAAAGGTATCTTGAATGTTTTGGTTGGCCTTGTCCAAGGCCGGAATTTCTTTTCTGGGTATTTCAGCCATGCAGCCATTCTAATCCGCCCCAAGCCCGGCTGCAACCATGACCACCCAAAAAGGAGCCCCTGGAGGCGGATGGGCGCAAGAAACCGTTCTGACAGCATGGATCGAGGGATATAATAGATGGTTCGGGCAGGCGACACGGGGCGGCGTGGCGCAGGCCACTAACCTACTCTTGAAGCTTGGAGCAATGCACCATGATTAGCGTGGAATTAAGCAAGATTGAACAGATCCTTGGGGAGGAGAGCGAACGTTTGCTGGGGCACAAGTGCAAGACCGTTCCGAAGGCGATGCTGCACCTGCCAGGCCCGGATTTCATCGACCGCGTGCTGTGCGGCTCGGACCGCCGGCCGGCCGTATTGCGTAATCTGGGCTCCATTTTCAATCACGGACGGCTGAGCGGCACCGGCTATCTTTCCATCCTGCCGGTGGACCAAGGCATCGAACACTCGGCGGGCGCATCGTTCGCCCCGAACCCGGAATACTTCGATCCGGAAAACATTCTTCGGCTGGCCATCGAGGGCGGCTGCAATGCCGTGGCGACCACGCTTGGCGTGCTCGGCTCGGTATCGCGCAAATATGCCCACAAGATTCCATTCATCCTGAAGATCAATCACAACGAGTTCATCTCCTACCCCAATAGTTTTGACCAGATCATGTTTGGCTCTGTCGAGCAGGCGTTTGAACTGGGCTGCGCCGGCGTTGGCGCTACGGTCTACTTCGGGTCGGAGGAGTCCAAGCGCCAGATTCAGGAGATCACCGCCGCGTTCGCCCATGCACACGAACTGGGGATGTTCTGCGTGCTGTGGTGCTACTTGCGCAACTCAGCCTTCAAAACCAAAGAGGCCGACTATCACGTCTCGGCGGACCTCACCGGCCAGGCCAACCACCTCGGCGTCACCATTGAGGCCGACATCATCAAGCAGAAGCTGCCGGAAAACAACGGCGGGTTCAATGCATTGAACTTCGGCAAAACGTCGAAGAAAGTCTATTCCGATCTGACAACCGATCATCCCATCGACCTGACGCGATACCAGGTGGCGAATTGCTTCATGGGCCGCGCCGGTCTGATCAACTCCGGTGGGGCGTCGGGCGACAACGATATAAAAGATGCCGTGCGCACGGCGGTCATCAATAAGCGCGCCGGTGGCACCGGGCTGATCTCCGGGCGCAAGTCGTTCCAAAAGCCGATGCCCGATGGCGTCAAGATCCTGAATGCCATCCAGGACGTCTACCTCTCGAAGGAAGTAACCATCGCCTGATGCGGCGGGAGGCTCGGACGGTTTCCGGTATACGAATCACTGGTCACGCATCACTCGTCACTGCCTGCGCGGGGAGGGCGAACCATGAGCGAGCATCCCAGCCATCATTCCTCCCATTTGATCTCGACGCCGGAGGAGCGCGAACAGTTCCGCGTGGAACTCGAGCGGTGGAACATGGGTCCGCTGTGGCTCATCTACCGCTCGGTGCTGAGCCGCGAGCCCAAGCAACGCGAAGTCCCCTACCTCTGGAGCTGGAGCACGGTACGTCCGCGACTGCTCCGCGCTGGCGAGCTCATCACCGCCGCCGAGGCGGAGCGGCGCGTGCTGATGTTCCTCAATCCCGGCGCCATTCCGGTCAATGGGGACCGTATCGGCGCCACCGCTACTCTCTACGCTGCGGCGCAGTTGATCCTGCCCGGCGAGATTGCCCGCGCGCATCGTCACTCTCCCGCCGCACTGCGCTTCATCATCGAAGGCAGCGCTGCCTATACCTGCGTAGCGGGCGAGAAGA
>Ga0326597_10008962_pt1 | contig 13456 bp, 11 predicted proteins | sample RVTome_12_FD_203789 | JGI IMG/M metagenome (GOLD analysis project Ga0326597, IMG submission 203789) | Soil microbial communities from uranium-contaminated site in the Upper Colorado River Basin, Wyoming, United States - RVT100D185 | ecosystem: Environmental > Terrestrial > Soil > Contaminated >... | reverse complement strand
GGGGACTTGGTGCCTTTATCACTTTAGAGGGGACCGGTCAGACCAACGACGCCTATGTGTGTGAAATCCCGCCGGGCGGCAGCTTGAAGCCGCAGCGCCAACTGTTCGAAGAACTCATCTACGTCCTCAACGGTCGGGGAGCCACCACGGTGTGGCACGAAGGGGGAAAGAAGTTGACCCTCGAATGGCAGGCCGGGAGCCTCTTCTCGCCGCCGCTGAACACCTGGCATCAGCATTTCAACGGTCAGGGGGATCAGCCCGCCCGCTACCTTGCCCTGCGCTGGGGTAGCCGGAAATACCGGCGCGGGGAAGAGCTGGCCCGCGGACGGGACGTGACCACAGCGGGAATGAGCGAGACCAGCGTCAAACTAGGAGGGGATCAGCTCGAGTACGAAGACGAAGATCCTCGGATTCTGCAAATGTTTAAAGACGCCTGCGCGAAGTCCGGGGCCGAGGTGCGAATGGACCGGTTTTTCCAGAAAAAGTAGCAGGCGAGTCGAAGAGGTCTGACGGGTCATGGACTTCGGTGCCAAGTCTGACAATGGGAAGTTCGAGTGATCATCAATCATTATTCGGCAAAGCAAATTGGCGTGACGATTTCCCAGTGAACGTTAATGAAGGCGGATAGGTTGATTAAGTGAAGAGAGATCCTTCGCCTTCGCTCGGGACAAGTTTTGGATTGAGGAAAACAGAAAGAGGCAGAGACAGAGAGGAAAAAATATTGCGGGGGGATGAGGAGCGTGGTACGGTTTATGACATGAGCACAGACATGGTCAAAAAGATCATTGACCCTTTTGTCATCCATGGAATATGTAAAGACGAGGCCGAAGCATTGAACATGCTGGCCAAGGACTACGTTCAGAGACAGGTCGTTCGATATCGGGAGCGAGTGGAGCATTTTCGATCCTTCTACCAGGTGGCCGTGGACGAGTTTGCAAAGCAGGTGGCTGCCCTTTGTCAGGGATTCGCAGCGATTCCTGCATTAGGCCATTTGAGCAAACAACAACAGGTATTACAGGCCGAGGACGATTTAGAGGAGTGGCAGGCTGCGGAGCAGTTCCTCGCCCGTTGGCAGGCAGTCGAGGCAGAATTGCTGAATGCTTCCACAGCTTGAAGCTTTCCTCCAGGCTTCTTCCAAGGTCAAGTCCTTTCAAATCATCGATAACGATCCCCTCGATGAGGAGAACTACCTTTTTAAGATCCGCTGTGAGCTGATCTCAGGAAATACTCTCCAAATACGGCTCCGGGTAGATTCCGGCAGCCTCCGGTACTCTTATCAGGAAAAAACGGACAAACCCTTGCGGCGCTGGGATAACGCCCCCCATTTTCCCAATCTCCCGAACTTTCCTCACCATCACCACGACTCACAAGGCAATATCACGGAGTCATCGCTGACAGGTGACCCGACTGTGGACTTCCCTCAAGTGCTCAATGCACTTTAGACATCGGCAAAACCTCGGCGCGGTTCTTTTGGCTACTGATTTGATCGCAACCCGGTCAAATGACCGGACAATCGGAACTGTTCCTTTCCTGGATAGTTTGACGCTTTTGACTCCAAACCACAGGAGATGTTTATCTCTACGTTGGGGGCCGCCGGGAGGTTGACATAACAGCATCCTGGTCGCTACTCTGCCATCCAGTATCGACAACACGGTTATCGCGATAGTCCATTGGGCGGCTGGCTGGGGACGGCATGGCGCCGCAGGTGTTGCAGATGAACGTCGCCAACATGTACGAGTATCTGATGAGTGCGGGCGTCCACGTCCGGAGATGACAGTGGTCAGCGATCAGTTATCAACACAAACACAGGAGCGAAACCCATGACGAAAAAAAATCTTATCTGGCTACCGGAAACTATCATTCTGATAACCGCTTCTCTCGCCGAGGCGCGGCCGGCGAGGAAGGGAGTGTTGCGCTCGGTGTTGTTCTTCTCGCTTTTTTTCTGTCTGCTGGTTCGCTCGGTTTCCGCCGCCGAGTTGCCGCTGGTGCGCATCGCGCACGGCGCTTTCAATGAAAAGGTCGCGGCGTTGTGGGTCGCCACCGAGCAGGGTTTTTACCGCAAGCACGGCGTCAACGTGGAAGTGATCAATATTCGCACCGGGCCACAGACGATGGCGGCCATCGTTTCCGGCGATATTCAAATCGCCTATACCATTCCAGGCTCGGTGTTGAGCGCCGCGGCGGCGGGGATGGACGCGGTCTTTTTCGGCGGCATCGTCAACCGCGCCGACGGCGACTTCGTCGTCCCGGCGAGCATTGTTCGAGCAGAAGATCTCAAGGGAAAAAGGCTCGGCGTGCAAAGCATCGGCGGCGGAATCTGGTCGCTGGCGATGCTCGCGCTCGAACACCTGGGCCTGGAACCCACCAGGGACAAGATCGCGGTGATGGTGCTGGGCGACCAACCCGTGCTCACTCAAGCGATGGCGTCGGGAAAGATCGACGCCGCCTACCTGGGCTACACCTTCAGCACCTTGCTTAAGGAAAAAGGTTTTCGCGTCATGCTCGATATCGGCAAGGCGCCGATCCCGTATCAGGGGCTCGCGCTGGCCGCGCGTCGCTCTTATCTCCAGCAAAACGGCCCGATCATCGACGCGGTTTTGCGCGGTACGCTCGAAGGCGTCGCGTTCTTTCAGAAGCCGGCCAATCGGGAGGCCGCGGTTAGATCGCTGATGCGGCACCTGAGGCTCTCCAGCGCGAAGGAAGCGGAAAATGGCTACGAGGTGCTCCAGTGGCTGTACAACGTCGACATTCGCCCCAACTTGAAGGGCATCCAAAACATGCAGAGGCTGTTGGCCGTGACCAACCCGAACGTCATGAAAGTCAAGGCCGAGGACGCGGTCGACGAGGAGCCGGTGCGCCGGTTGGAGAAGAGCAGCTTTTACGCCGATATCGTGGCGCAATTGAAAAGGTAGGTCGCAAGCGAACTCTCTGTGGTGAAAAGGAATTCGGATGTTTCACGCGGAGACGCGGAGGGCGCGGAGTAACATTTCGAATTTCGAATTTTCATTTTGAACTCTGTGCCTCTGCGGTGAATAATCCGTTGCAGTATTGCTGGAATAGCCAGATCAATAAAGGAGGGTCCATGCCGCAGCAGTCGGAAATTCCTTCGGGCCAACGAGGCGAAGAAAATTTTGTCTGTCTCCTGGAGGATAACGCGCGGCGCTTGGGCACGAAGCCGGCCCTGATCTGGGACGGCGGGGCGTTTTCCTGGACCGAGCTCGACCAGAGGGCCTCGGGGTTTGCCCATTTTCTCGCCGCGAAGGGAGCGGGGCCAGGCGATCGGGTCGCCACGTTGATCCCGAACCATTGGAGCTTCGCGGTTGCGCTGCTTGGAATCCTCAAGCTCGGCGCTACCGCGGCGACGTTGCATCCTACACTCAAGCCGGAAGAGCTTGCGGAGGTGATGGCTGACCTCCAGCCGCGCCTGGTTGTTGAGGACGTTACGGCTGACCCTTCGACTAGAGTCCCGGCCTTGGCCGCGGGCTCTCGCTCAGGATTTCGCCCCACGGGAGTAGTGGAAGGTCCCACGGGTTTGCCCGTGGGGCTCCACGAGGGGAGTTGGGAAACGGCGCGCTTCACATCTGCTGCTGCAGTGATCGTCTACACCTCCGGAAGCACCGCGCGGCCAAAGGGCGCAGTATTCGGTCACGACGCGTTTACCTTCGCCAACCGATCCTGGGGCGGACCCGTCATGGGCATCACGCCAGATGATATTGTATTGGGCGTGCTGCCCTTCGCGCACAACTATGGCATGAACTCGTCACTTCTGGCGCCGCTGCTATACGGCGCCACCGTGGTCATCGTCGAGCATTATTCGCCCGAAAGTGTCTTGGAAATTATCGGGAAGCGGCGCGTGACCGTATTTCCAGGCGTGGCGACGATGTTTCGCCGCGTTCTCAATTCGCCGGCCTTTACGCGCGCCGATCTTTCCAGCCTGCGATTGGCGGTTTCGGGAGCTGCGCCTTGTCCCTGGGAGCTGTGCGAAGAGTGGCGTGAGAAAACCGGCACGAGAATCCTGCGCGGCTACGGCATGACCGAAGTGCCGCGGCCGATTTCCTATTCCTCCGACGATCCCAAGGAGGTTGCCGAAGCCATCGGGCGGGCGATCCCGGACGCGCGCTTGCGGGTGGTGGACGACGAGGGCCGGCCGGTAGCGGAGGGCGAGGTGGGCGAACTTTGGATCCACAGTCCCGGCGCCACCTCCGGCTATCTCAACGCTCTGGAAGAAACTCGCGAGGTCTTATCTGAAGGTTGGTTCAAGACCGGCGATCTCGTTTCCATTTCAGTGCAGGGATTCGTCCAGATCGTCGGGCGGAAACGGGAACGCATTCTCAGGGGCGGTTATTCGGTTTTCCCGCAGGAGGTCGAAAGGGTTCTGCTCTCTCATCCGGCGATCGCCGAGGCTGCGGTGGTGGGGGTTCCAAGCGCTGACCTCAACGAGGAGGTGGCGGCCTTCGTAACTCTAAAGCCGGGCGCGGCGGCCAACGCCGACGAGTTGAGCCGTTATTGCCAAGAGCATTTGGCGCATTTCAAGTTTCCACGCCATGTCGTCATTGTCGACGAGCTTCCCAAGGGCGCCGCGGGAAAAGTTATCAAAGCGGAATTGCTCACGGAACGATATTGGCGCCAGCCGGAGCGCAAGCCTGAGCACGCGGCATAGGAAGGCACGGCAAAGCCGCAACGGAATCGGAATATCTCCCGCAAAGGCGCAAAGACGCCAAGGTAAGAAAGGAATCTATGTAAGATGAAATTTTGATTTCGAACTTTGCGAGCTTTGCGTCTTGGCGGGAGAAAATCCGAAATCTTGTCGTCCGCCATGGTGGATACGCATCCACAGTAAACCCGGAGGCGCGAAACTTTGAACCTTGAACCGATAGCGAGGAGGTAATGACAATGCCGTATGAAAATCTTTTTTCTCCGATAACGATGCGCGGGATGACCGCTGCCAACCGGATCATGCGCACCTCGATGGTGTCGGGACTGGCGACGGAGGATGGGCTCGTCACCGATGTGCTCAAGCAGCGCTATCAGCGGGAAGCCAAAGGCGGCGTCGGTTTGCTCGTGGTCGAAGCGGCGGTCGTCCTGCCGTCGCGGAGCTCGTACAATTTGCGCATCAGCGACGACTCGTTGACCGACGCATTGAAGGGGCTCGTCGATGCCGTCCGGAACGCCAACCCCGAGACGAAGATCGGCATCCAGATCATGCATTTTCTAAAAATCGCGCGCAGCGGCTGGCGCCAGAAAGTGGAAAACTTCAAACCCGAGGAGCTGCCGGTGATCGTGGAGCAGCATGTCCAGGCGGCCCGGCGCGCGGTCGCAGCCGGCTTCGACTTCATCGAAGTGCATATGGCCCACGCCTACACGCTCGCCTCTTTCATCTCTCGGTCGAACGGCAGGACCGATGAATACGGCGGCAAGCTCGGCAACCGTATGCGCTTGCCGGCGCAGGTTTACGAAGCGGTGCGCACGGAGGTCGGGAATGATTATCCGGTGGGTATCAGAATCAACGGCGAAGACTTCACCGCCAGCGGCAGCACGCTGCTGCAAAGCACGCGGGTGGCGCGGCGCTTCGCGCGGCTGGGCGTCGATTACATCAGCGTCTCCGCCGGCAGCCGATTCGAGGACGCAGCGGCGCCGCAGCCCAACATGCCGCCCGATCCGATGTCGGGCTATAGCGGTCATCGCATGAGTCCCGCGTGGCCGTTCCCGGATATGACCCATGTCTATCTATCTCAGTCGATTCGCGAACAGGTGCGCGACGGGGGCTTCAACGTACCGGTGGTTGCCGCGGGAAAGATCCGCACGCCTCATCAAGCGGAGCGGATATTGGCGCAGGGCAAGGCGGATTTGATCGGCCTGTGCCGTCCACTGCTCTGCGATCCCGATTGGCCGAATAAGGCCAAAGCAGAAAAGTCGCGAGAGATCGTGCACTGCACTTCGTGCAACTGGTGCCTCGAGGCCGACTCGCGCTACGAAAAAGTGACTTGCTCGCGCTGGCCGGAAGGCGCCGTCATCGCGCCGGAGCCCTTTGCTGCAGCGATGGCGCGGCCCTCCGAGCTGCCCGACGATGTGAGCTTGTAGCGGCGGTTCTTCTGGGTTTCCTGTGAAGAGATATTCACCATAGAGGCACAGCGCGGCAAAGCCGCAACCAAAGACGAAAAAGCGACTTTTACCACGAAGTTCACGAAGAACACGAAGTTAAGAAGTTTAAAGCTATCAAGAGTCCGAAACCTTCGTGTCCTTCGTGAGCTTCGTGGTGAGAAAGTGTTTCGTCGAATACTGAACCGTCGCAAGAAAATTTGCGCAGGCTAGGAAAACTTTGCAACATAGTACAAAGAACGATCACCCAGTCCATCCATCAACTCCCATGCCGATGGGTCTCACCATCGGCGAGTTGATCGATCGGGCGGCCGCGGCGGCCCCCGCGAGAGTCGCCTTGGTCAACGAGCACGTTCGTGTCACGCGCGCTGAACTCCAGCAATGTGTGAATCGCCTCGCCGCCGGTTTGCTTCGCCTCGGCATCCAAAAGGGCGACGCCGTGTTGCTGCAGTTGCCCAACTGGGCGGAGTTCGTTTACTCGTACTTCGCCCTGCAAAAAATCGGTGCTGTGCCGGTCTTGCTCATCTCCGGCTACCGCCGAGCGGAAGTCGATCATCTTTGCCGCTTGACCGAAGCGACGGCGTGGATCGTCCCGCAGACCTATCGAAAAATGGACTACCCCTCCTGGATCGGCGCGGTGCGGGAGGCTAACCCGCAACTGTGCCATATCATTTCGGTCAGGGCGCAAGACGAAGATGCGAATTACACCGCGCGCTTGGAAGATCTGATGGCGCGCATTCCGGACACTGCCGCTGAAAACGAAATCGCCGCCCCTTGTCCACAGCTGACGGACCCTTCGACTCGAGCCCCGGCCTTGGCCAGGGGCTCTTGCTCAGGATTGCGCCCCACGGGCGTACTGAAAGGTGACATGGGCTTGCCCGTGGGGCTCCACGTCGCGCATATTTTACCTTCCGGCGGGACGACGGGACTACCGAAGGCGATTCCGCGCACCCACGAGGATTACCTGTGCAACGTGAAATTTCTTCACGACGCCGGTGAAATGAGCAATGACGACGTCTGCCTGCTGGCGGTGCCGGTGGGGCACAATCTCGCCCTGCTCAACGTCGTCGGCGCCGCGCTAGTGGGCTATAAAATCGTTTTGTTGGACTCGACTCGTCCCGAGGACCTTTGCCGGGTGATTGAGGCCGAGGGCGTCACTTATTTTCCGACGGTGCCGAGCTTGCTCAAACGGATCTTGGAATTCCCGAGCATCGACGATTTCGATCTCCGCGCGCTCAAAAGAATCTCGGCCGGCGGGGAGCCCACCACGCCGGACCTCGTCGAGCGCGTCCGCCAAAAACTCCACGCCGCCTACATTACCGAATTCGGCATGAGCGAAGGGCCGCTCTGCCGCACCCGACTTAACGATGACCTTAAAACTGTCTGCGGCTCGGTGGGGAAACCGATCTGTCCCGATGACGAATTCAGGATTCTCGACGACGCGGGCCGGGCGTTGCCAGCGGAAACCGACGGCGAGTTGGCGGCGCGTGGACCGGGAATCTTTGCCGGCTATTTGAAAAACCCAGAGGAGAACCGGCGAGCCTTCACGACCGACGGATTCTTTAGGACCGGCGATCTCGCGAGGTTCGACCGATTGGGAAACGTGACGATCACGGGGAGAATCAAAGACATGATTAACAGGGGAGGAGAAAAAATCAGCCCCGGCCAGGTCGAGAAGCTTCTGCTCGCTCACCCGGACATCGCGGACGCCGCCGTGATCGGCATGCCCGATCGCGCGTTGGGAGAGCGGGTCTGCGCCTACGTTCGACTCGCGGTTGGCAAGAAACCAACCGCGGCGGAGATCGTCGCCTTCATGACGGCCAATGGAGCCTCGAAGTTACTTTTTCCGGAGCGATTCGAGTTTGTCTATATCCTGCCGCTCACCGAAGCGGGAAAACATGACAAGAAGGCTTTGCGTGAAGATATCAAACGGAAAGTTGAGAAACAGGAGCGGGGGGAGTAGGAAATGCGCACTCGCAAGAATGGTAAGGAGTGAAGGGTTAGGAGTAAGGAGCAACCCCCCTACGGTTCCACCGAATCTGCTGGTGACGGCGAATAAAGTCATAAGATGACAGTGCTGAGTACTTTTCAGGACTGAGTGCCGAGGGATGAGTGCTGAGCTTACCCCGCCTCACCAACTCAATCCTCAGTCCTCGCTGCTCAGTCCTGTCACCGGTGCGAGAGACGAGACTGAGCTATCTCAACGTCTCGCTGACTTTGCGCACAATGCTGAAGTCGAACACTTGCTCTGGAAGGACCGGCTGGGCAGGCTTAATCCGCAGCGACGCATCCGCGATCATTTGCCGCTGAATTTCTTCGCTCACGATGCCGTTTTCCAGGAGCGCCGGAGCTGCGATATCGTAGACGCGCGCGGCGAACTTGTCCGGTTCCTTGCCGATGTCCACCCAAGGTCCCTTGATGAATTCGATGCCGTACTTTCTGTCGGCTTTGATCAGGCGGATCGCCCGCATCATTGCGCGAACAACCTTCGTTACCAACTCGGGCTGCTCGGACAGCATGGTTTTGGTTGTTGCGAGCCCTCCCTGTACGGACCGATAAACGTCACCGGCGTCGACGAGCTTGCGAAATCCTTCATCCTGAGCGGTGAACGTCAACGGCATCTGGAGCGGAGCGGCGTCAACGACTTTGGCTTTCAAAGCCATATAGGTGACATAGCTCGGACCCGTGGCAAGGATGGTAACCTCTTCGGGACGAATCCCGTGTGCGATCAAGATTTGGCGCGCGAGTGTTTCCGCCAAGGACCCGACTCCACCGCTGCCGATTTTCTTTCCTCGCAACTGTTGAACACTCGTAATGGAAGGCTGGGCTATTAGGTCAAATGAGGGCCGGTCGGTTACGGCCAATATCACTCTAATGTCGGCGCCCCGAACGGCGGCGCTAACCGCGGTTCCGGTTGCAGACGCGAATTGAAGGCTATTTCCCAACGTCGCCTGGATCGTCTGAATCGCCTGCATCACGATGAGCTCGACCTCCAGGCCCTCCTCGCGAAAGAAGCCGCGTTCCCGCGCGACGAAGAACGGCATCGTAGTGGTGCTTCGCGCCGCCAAACCCATACGGACGCGCGTCAATTTGTCGAAGCGGTCAGCGGAGTGAGCATTGGCAGCCGTGAATAGGCCTAGGGTGAAAGAGATCAAGAAAAGAAGCGCGATGTTCGGTACCGAAGTCATCAGTCTTACCTTAGCCATTGCGCCGATCAATCTCCTCTAGCATCGGCATTGCTCTGGGCTACATGCTGTACCAGCCGCTCCAACTCCTCATACGGCTGCGCACCGACCATTAGATAGCGGCCTGCGAGAAAAGTCGGTACGGCGTTGACACCTAAAGCCGCGCAGCGGCGCCAGTCCTCGTCGACGGCATCCTTGAACTTGCGGCTGAGCAACACGTCGGTGGCTTCGTCCGCCGGCAGCTCATTTTCTTCGGCGATCTTGCTCAGGACGTCCGCCTTGCCGATGTTTTTCACGTCGACAAAATAGGCGCGGAAAAGCGCGTTGGTGATTTCTTCGGCCTTGCCTTTGGTCTCCGCCCATTTCGCCAGTTCTTGCGCCAGCCGGCTGTTGTAGGACCAGCGGCGCTCCGTGTTATAGGGAAGGCCTTCACGGTCCATGTTGACCTTCATGCGCTGGTTTCTGGCGATCATCTCGGCGCCCCGGTCGTTTCCTGCCTCGGGGGTTTCAGGATGGAGCGGGAAGACAGTCCATTTGATCGTCAATCCATAATCGGCTTTAAGTTTCTCGACACGCCCGGTGACGAGGTAGCACCAGGGTCAGACGAAATCGGAAAAGACTTCCAGGACAAGCGGCTCGGACATCGAAACCTCCTTGAAGAGTTCAAATCGTTCAAGACGTTCAAAACGTTCAATGCGTTCCGATCGTTCAAAGGCCGGGAAACGCAACGACCGATTCTACGGTTGTTGGCGGGCGGATGTCAAAGGGAAAATTCGCTTGTCACGAGGCCGTAAGTTGACAGGTAAGCAGCGGGTCGGATAGTTTCACAGTGAAAATGGCCAGCCAAATGAGTAATGACACTTTGTCGAGTGGAATCTTCCAGCCATGACGCATTCATCTCCGGCGACCCTGACGGAATTGCTGAGCGCTCGCGCTGCGCGCCATCCCGACAAACTCGCCTTGGTTTTCAAAGACCGGCGTTGGAGCTACGCCGAGTTCCAGCGCGAAGTCGACCGCGCCGCCAACGGCTTTCTCCGCATGGGTGTCGAGAGAGGAGACCGGATCGCATTTGTTCTGCCGAACTGCCCCGAGTTCCTTTTTTCGGTTTTTGCGCTGACCAAAATCGGCTCTGTCTTCGTGCCGCTCAACCCTCAGTACACCGCCGAGGAAGCGGAGTACGTCTTGCACCACTCCGAAACCTCCATCGCGCTTACGTCGCCGGAGCTTTTGCCGCGGATCGAGTCGGTGCGGGGAGCGCTGCCCGATCTCAAAGAAGTGATTGTGACCGGAGCCGCCGAATTCGCCGGCGCGCGCTCATGGAACAAATTTTTGGCCGGTGTGTCGGCTACCGCGCCGAAGATTCACATCGATCCCGAAGACCTCGCCTCGATTACCTACACGTCGGGCACCACGGACCGGCCCAAAGGCGTCATGCTGTCCCAGTACGCATACGCTTTCGCCCCGCGGATGCGCGCCGAGGGCCTGGGCTGGACTGAGGACGACCGGGTGCTGTGCGTGCTGCCGCTTTTTCACGTCAACGCGCTTTGCCATACCTGTCTCGCCATGTTGTCCGTGGGAGGCAGCATCGTGCTTTTGGAAAAGTTCAGCGCCTCGCGCTTTTGGGATGAGGTGCGCGCGCATGAAGTTACGACTTCGAGTTTGATGCGCACAATACCGCAGATTCTGCTTGCTTCGCCGGAAAAACCCGGTGATTCCGATAATCCCCTGCGCTATGTTGTGACGCTGCTCTCGCCGGAGATGCACGTGCGCTTCGAAGAGCGATTCGGCGTCAAGGCCGTACCGTCCTACAGCCTGACGGAAGATCTGCTGAGCCTCATCGGTCCACGGAATTTGCCGAGAGAGAAATTAGGCGCTTGCGGCTTGCCGCTGGCCCCGGAGGTTCACCGGATACGGATCGTCGATGAAGCGGGAAACGGCCTGCCTCCGGGAAGCCCTGGCGAGATCGTCAAGCAGAGTCCAGTCGTCATGAAAGGGTATTTCAAAAATCCCGCAGCCACCGCGAAAGCTCTGAAGAACGGTTGGCTTTACACGGGGGATCTTGGCTATCTGGACGAAGACGGCTATCTCTACTTCGTCGATCGCTTGAAGGATATGGTGCGGCGCGGCGATGAGAATATTTCGTCGGAAGAAGTCGAACGGGTGTTGAATTCTCACCCTGCCGTGGCCGAATCGGCGGTGATCGCCGTGCCGGATCAGATTCGCGGCGAGGAAGTGAAAGCCTACATCGTGCTCAAGCCGCCCGCGACTCCTGAAAGCGTCACCCCCGAAGAGATTTGGAATTTTTGCAAACCCCACCTCGCGGCTTTCAAAGTGCCGCGCTACATCGAATATCGCGCCGAGTTGCCCAAGACTCCGAGCTCGAAGGTGCAGAAGAACACTTTGCGCGATGAGAGCAGGGAGCTGACTGCAAGGGTGTTTGACCGTTTAGCTCCGACTGACAAATAAGTTGGTCGGGTATTGCCTCACCGCACAATCTCAATTAGCGAGCTGCTAACGGAGATCGCTAATCAGGCATATCCTTCGCCTTTAATGTTTTTTTAATATTTTTGGCGATTCTTTTAATTACGCTTTGGCCTCTCAGGTGGCTAACCTGATTGCATGGGAGCATTGAAGCCCGCCAAAGGGGAGATGCCTGATCTGACGCCGATGCTCATTCGGCGGATACTTCATCCGACGGATCTAACCGCGGTCTCGGAGAACGCTCTGGCCGCTGCCATAAGCCTTGCGAAGCAGAATTATGCCGAGCTCTTACTTGTTCACGCGCTGCCGCCTCCGACCCCCATCTACGAAATTGAATCATCGGTTCGGCCCGAGGCGGAAGAGGCTTTGGCGAAGCTCTTGAAAAGAGTCACGGACATTGGCATTAAGGCAAAAAGAGTTCTGATTAAAGGCTCGGCTCCCGTGAGCAACAATATTGTTCGGTGCGCGAGATTCTTCGGGGCCGACCTGATCGTTATGGGTACCCGCGGTAGAACCGGCATTTCCAGATGGTTTGTGGGAAGCCATGCTTCGAGAGTCGTCGCCCGCGCTCACTGCCCGGTGGTGGTCGTTCGTGGCCAGTCAGCAAGCATGCATTCATCAAAACGAACTTGATCCTCGCAAAATGACCGAAAAAAAGAGCGCGGGCTTCTCGCTTAAGAGCTTCTTATTCGGAAAACCTAAAGATCCCTTGGACCCGAAGGTCTTCCATCAGATCTCCCTAATCGCGTTCCTCGCTTGGGTCGGACTTGGGGCGGATGGCTTGAGCTCATCGGCCTACGGACCCGAGGAGGCCTATCTGGCCCTGGGCGAGCATTTCTTCCTCGCCTTGCCCCTCGCCATCCTCATGGCGGTGACGGTCTTCGTCATTTCTGCGAGCTACAGCCAAATTATCGAGCTCTTTCCAACCGGCGGCGGCGGATATCTAGTCGGCACAAAGCTGTTGGGACCCAAAGTTGGATTAGTTTCCGGGTCTGCGTTGATCGTCGACTACATGCTGACGATTACCATTTCCGTGGCGAGCGCCGGGGATCAACTATTCAGCTTCCTCCCGGCCTCGATCCACGGGGCGAAATTGGCCACCGAATTCGTTCTGATTCTATTTCTGATTTACCTCAATCTTCGCGGCACCAAGGAATCGGTGCTTTTTCTGCTCCCTATTTTTCTCCTCTTCGTCGTAGCTCACCTTTTCGCTATTAGCCTGGGGATCGTCCCACAAGCGTCAAACATCCCGGTGCTTGCCTCTACAACTTACCAGAAGACCATCGGGGATATTCAGGGACTGGGACTGTGGACTACCCTTTTCATCGTCCTGCACGCCTATAGTCTTGGTGGCGGCACATACACGGGTATCGAAGCAGTCAGCAACGGTCTTCAGGCCCTGCGTGAACCGAGAGTTGAGACCGGAAAAAAGACTATGGTCTATATGGCCACCTCGCTCGCTTTTACCGCAAGCGGTCTGCTGCTTTGTTACTTGTTAAACCAGGTTTCCCCTGAAACGGGCAAGACACTGAATGCCAGCCTGTTTGCAAAAATTTACGGCAGGTTTTTCTCAGGCGATCTTGCTTATGTTCTTGTGGTCGTAACTCTTGTTACCGAGGCGGCCATTCTTTTGGTCGCAGCCCAGGCGGGATTCATCGATGGGCCGCGGGTTCTCTCCAATATGGCGATAG